>Ga0194047_10001302_pt1 | contig 15422 bp, 17 predicted proteins | sample JunL225m_MetaG_2_FD_160070 | JGI IMG/M metagenome (GOLD analysis project Ga0194047, IMG submission 160070) | Anoxic zone freshwater microbial communities from boreal shield lake in IISD Experimental Lakes Area, Ontario, Canada - Jun2016-L221-5m | ecosystem: Environmental > Aquatic > Freshwater...
TTTTCGTTTTTTAAAAAAAAAATAAAATGAAAAAAAATTAAAGAAGATAGTCACAATTTATTTTACACATCGATTACTATACATACAGCAAAATCAATACTTTCATCATCTTAAATTCAGTTATCAACATTGTATGTTGCAATTATTTCTATTTGATAGTGAGAGAGTACTTGAAAAATTTAATTCAATACATAACTTTGTTCTCGTAATCAATTAAAATTTAAAATCATGGCAACAGCTAAAAAAACCAAAAAAGCAGCACCAACTAAATCAGCTGCAAAAAAAGCGGCTCCTAAAAAAGCAGTAGCAAAAAAAGCAGCTCCTAAAAAAGCAGCAGCAAAAAAAGCAGCTCCTAAGAAAGCAGCAGCTCCTAAAAAAGCAGTAGCAAAAAAAGCAGCTCCTAAAAAAGCAGCAGCTAAGAAAGCAGCTCCTAAGAAAGCTAAAAAATAATTTAAGCTTTCAAAACTCTTTTTAAAAGTCCCGATTTATCGGGACTTTTGTTTTTAATAAACCTCAAAGTTTTTATATTTGATATATAATTTCAATAAGGTGTTTTTGAAAAAATTGTTTTATTCGTTTCTTATTATCTGTTTTGTTTTTACTGTATCGTGTAAAGCCAAAAAGTGTCCAAACTTTTCCGGAGATGGTGCTAATCATCATGTGAAATATGGAAAGAAGGGGTTAGTTAAAAAGAAAGGTCCTCGGCCTCAAACTACCTGGGGTAATTAATCATTTCAAAACTAAATGAATTATTTCTCACACTTTGTATTTGATCATATCCCACACAATTCCGAATACAATTGCGGTTTATTATTACCAGATATTACTAGAAAAACAATTAAGAAATTCTATCAACCAAATTCAGAAATTGAACTTTCATCTTTTCATGTAGAATTTTTAAATGGCTGTTTAAAGCATTATGAAAGTGATAAAAAATTTCACGGTTCCGATTTTTTTAATAATCATTATGCAATTTTAAATCATCAAATATCTCACACTGGTAAATTTAAAAATGTTGAACGCAAATGGTTTATTAGTCATGTTGTTTTAGAATTATTAATAGATAGAGTAATTGTTAGGTATGATCAATCTTTATTAGACAATTTTTATTTCTCGTTAAAGAATACTGATGAAATCAATTTGAGTTTTTTTTTAAAATTTTATGGGATGAAAAATATTGATGATTTTTTCATGTTTTTTAATCACTTTCGCAGTACTCAATATATTTACCATTACACCGATAATATTAAATTTATGTATTCGTTAAATAGAATCATGATGCGAGCTAATGTAAAAGAGCTTACACAAAATGATTCACAAGCTATACTGGATATAATTTTAAATTTTGAACTTAAATATTTTAGTAATCCCGTTAAGATGCTTAACGAAATGAAAGAAATTTTTTAATGAAAAAGATACTACTTCTTATATTTTTTTTAACAGGCGTTTTCACTTTATTGAAAGCACAACTAGCGCCAAAATACAGCAATGAATTTTTGTCGCTTGGTGTTGGTGCTCGTGCTGCTGGTATGGCAAATGCTATGATAGCAGGAGTAAATGATGTTACCTCTGGATATTGGAATCCGGCAGGATTACTTGAAATAAAAGATAATATTCAAATATCATTAATGCATAATGAACAATTTGCAGGTATTGGGAAAAACGATTATGGTGCAGTTAGTTTTAAACTGAACGACCAAAGTGTGATGGCATTTTCAATGATCAGATATGGAGTTGATGATATTCCAAACACTCTTAATTTAATGAACAATGGTCAAATCGATTATTCATTAATAACTAATTTTTCTGCAGTTGATTACGCATTCATTGGATCTTATGCTCGCAAAACAAAAATTGTTGGATTAACAATTGGGGCAAATGCAAAAGTAATCAGAAGAGTGATTGGTGACTTTGCTAATGCTTGGGGTTTTGGACTTGATGTTGGCGCTCAGTACAAATATAAAAAATGGATGTTTGGTGCAATGGTTAGAGATGTAACTTCTACATTTAATGTATGGAGTTTTACTTTTACTGATGCTCAAAAGCAAATTTTGACTTCTACAAAAAATGAATTGCCATCCAATACACTCGAACTAACGCTTCCAAAATTAATATTAGGTATAGCATATAAATGGAAATTTTTTAACAACCGTTTTACAGTAATGCCCGAATTAGATTTTGATTATACAACAGATGGAAAACGGAATGTACTTATCAGCAGTAAATATTTTAACATTGATCCTAAGTATGCTATTGAATTAGGTTTTTCAAATATTGTTTTTTTGAGGAGTGGATTTAATAATTTTCAGAAAGAAATACAAATAGACGGAACTACCAAAACATCATTTCTTCCAACAATTGGAATTGGTTTAAAATTAAATAATTTAACTATTGATTACGCACTTGCTAATCCCGGTAGTGTAAGTACAATGCCGTATTCAAATATCATTTCTGCACGACTCTCGATTAATCGCAGATAATGATGTGATTTATAATTTGAGCCATTACCTTTGCTTAAAATATTTCATAATGAAAAATAATTTTATTGCCTTAATTTTTCTCTTTTTAAGTATAAATACATTTTCACAAAGCAAATCAAAGTGGAGTATAGGTGCTTCAATTAATCCTACATTTTGTAATTCTTACAATACACCATCTTCGAATTCAAGTTTAAAAAGCATTACACAAGAGAGCTACCGATTTAATATTGTATGTCCTTCCATTTGGTTCAATTTCTCTTTGGGTCAGAAATGGGCTATTCAAACCGGATTAGGATATTCGGATGTTGGATCTCAAAATATTCAAAGTGATATTAAATTGAACGAATATATTTATCCCGGAATTGGCTCAGGAAAATTATTAGAGCGTACAAATGTCTCACGAAATATTACTTACGATTATCGCTATCAATATTTAAATGTTCCTCTATTATTTAATTATCATGTTGGAAGAAGTGGAGATTATAAATTTAATTTTTCGTTAACAGGAGGAGTTGCTTTAAATGTTTTGCTCAAACATCAAATGACTGCAAATCTTGATTTTGATCTTGACGGTAAAAATAAATTCAATTTTGATTCAACAGGATATAATGGTCGTGCACTTGCATTAAATATTATTATAGGAGCTCGTGTTGATTATAAAATTGATAAGACACTTACCTTAATGGTTCAACCCGTTTTGGGTTATTATCCAATTTCAGTTTCTTCGAGCGCGATAAGTGTTTATCCTTATTATTTTTCGGTGAACACCGGATTAGTGTATGAATTTGCTCATTAATTATTCAGACAATTTTTTTATTTACCCTTCTTTACATATTCTAAAATATCAGCTGGTTGGCAATCTAAAGCTTTGCAAATAGCTTCGAGTGTACTGAAACGAACAGCCTTTGCTTTCCCTGTTTTTAAAATTGAAAGGTTTGATAAAGTGATATCAACTTTTTCTGATAGCTCATTTAAACTCATTTTTCGTTTAGCCATCATCACATCTAAATTTACAATTATTGGCATAGCTTAAATAGTTAAATCGTTTTCTTGTTGAAGATTGAAACCGTATTTGAAAATCTCGGCTAATCCTAAAATTAAAATCATATAAAGTACACCAGATAAAACTTCGTAATCAAAATTATAGGTAACATAATAACCAGGAGTTAGTAAAATCTCATGTAATAAGTTAGCGAACAAAAAATAATTGATTAATTTTAAAGCAGGGGCTAATCCAATAACTAATGCAATCCACCTAATTCTATTTATATTTTTTGGGTCAAAAATAATTTTCTTTTTTAATGACGAGAATATTTTCATTATAAGAAATGTAAACAATAACCATATCCACCAGCCTAATATATCAATAGTTGTAATTAAATAGGGCAGATAACTAGTTGGTTTTTCTTTATATAATACCAAACCTTGTTGGACCTTATCCTTAGGATGAGTAAGAATATTAATGCTACTATCTTTTTTTTGAAAAACAGAATCAGGAAGCCTGTAATTTTTATCACTTGATTGTACTTTCATCAAACGGAATTCACCATACACTAAAAATGCAGAATTTTTTGGGGTTGGATAATCAGAATACAAACTTCCCGTTGCAGTTACTAGGAAAAATATATGAGCTAATATCCCTATTCTAGTAAGCCAATACATCCAATTAATGAAACGAGAATTATTTTTCTTTTCCATAACTATTAAAATTGTTTTCTAATCAAACGTAAAATATTATTTATTATAAAACAAATTATATTTATCGATAAACAATATATTCTAATTGATAAACAGAAATCTTTTTAGATTGATTCAATTAGAAAACACTCAAATTTTAAATTCCAAAATCTTAAATCATTCTGCCACTCTGTCGCAAGATTTCTTATCTTTGTCACCCAAATTTTAGAAATTAAATGAGAGGATTAGTTGCCGAACATTCTGAAGGTGTTGAACAAAATCAATTCCATCAGCGAAAATTATATATTGAAACTTATGGCTGTGCAATGAATCTTGCTGACAGTGAAGTGATGGCTTCGATTATGTCGGGCAATGGATTTACAACAACAGATAACCCGCTCGAAGCTGATGTGGTGTTTTTAAATACTTGTGCCGTTCGTGATAATGCAGAATCCAGAATATGGGGAAGATTGCGTGAACTAAAATTTCAAAAGAAAAAAAATCCGGGAATGATCGTTGGTGTGATGGGTTGCATGGCCGAACGATTAAAATCAACATTATTAGAAAAAGAAAAACTTGTTGATATTGTAGTTGGACCAGATGCCTATCGTGATATTCCAAAATTAATTGAGCAAGTAGAAGAAGGACAAAAAGCAGTAAATGTTTTACTTTCTCGCGAGGAAACTTATGCAGAAATTACTCCGGTTCGTTTGAGTAGCAATGGTGTAAATGCTTTTGTAAGTATCATGCGTGGTTGTGATAATATGTGTTCATTTTGTGTTGTTCCTTTTACAAGAGGTCGTGAAAGAAGCCGTGAACCAGAGTCAATCATCAACGAAGCAACCGAATTATTTAATCAAGGGTATAAAGAAGTTACCTTACTTGGACAAAATGTGGATTCGTATAAATGGGAAGAAGCTGATTCGACAAATGTTATTTCGTTTGCTCAACTTCTTGAAAAGGTTGCAATGATTTCTCCAGAATTGCGCATTCGTTTTTCATCATCACATCCAAAAGATATTACTGATGAAGTAATTTATACGATGAAAGCTCACGAGAATATTTGTAATTATATTCACTTTCCACTTCAGGCAGGTAATACAAGAATATTAAAATTAATGAACCGAACTTATAACAGAGAATGGTTTATTCAACGTTTAAAAAGAATCAGAGAACTTATTCCCGACTGTGGAATTTCTACAGACGTGATTGTGGGTTTTTGTACTGAAACTGAAGAAGAGTTTCTGGATACCTATAAATTATTTGAAGAAGCGCAATTTGATTTTGCATATATGTATGCGTATAGCGAGCGCCCGGGAACATTAGCAGCAAAGAAATATGCTGATGATATTTCTGCAGAGGTAAAAAGCCGCAGACTTGCAGATATTATAGCACTTCAAAACAAACTAAGCACTGAAAATAATAAGAAAGAAATTGGTAAAACTTATAAAGTTTTAATTGAAGGATTTTCAAAAAAATCAGAAAATGATTTTAAAGGAAGAAACGATCAAAACAAAACAGTGATATTTCCGGTTAATGGAAATTATAAAAAAGGTGATTATGTAAATGTGCTGATTGAAAAAACAACCACAACTAGTTTGATTGGAAAAGTAATTAATTAACGTCATGCTTAACTTGTTTCAGCATCTCAAAGAATTTTAACATGAACATACAAGATATAAAACAACGATTTGAAATTATTGGCAATTCACCATTGTTAAATTTCGCTTTGGAAACTGCAGTAAAAGTTGCACCAACAGATATTACAGTATTAATTAACGGAGAGAGTGGTGTAGGAAAAGAAGCGTTTTCAAAAATTATACATTCGATGAGTAACCGTAAACACGGTCCTTTTATAGCCGTGAACTGTGGCGCAATTCCTGAAGGTACGATAGATTCGGAATTATTCGGACATGAAAAAGGTTCGTTTACTGGAGCTCATGATTTACGTAAAGGATATTTTGAAACGGTAAGCGGTGGAACAATTTTTTTGGATGAAGTTGGAGAACTTCCTCTCGAAACTCAAGCAAGATTATTAAGAGTTTTAGAAAGCGGTGAATTCATCAAAGTAGGTTCATCAAAAACTCAAAAAACAGATGTAAGAGTTGTTGCCGCAACAAATAAAGATTTGCTTGTTTTGGCTGATCAGGGAAAGTTTCGTGAAGATCTATATTACCGTTTGTCGACAGTGCCAATTCGAGTTCCATCTTTGCGAGAAAGGAAAGAAGATATTCATTTATTGTTCAGAAAATTTAGTGCTGATTTTGCTGAAAAATATAAATCGAAAGCTGTTGTAATGGATACAGAGGCTCAAAATATTTTGGCAGGTTATCGTTGGCCCGGTAATATCCGACAGCTAAAAAATATTGCTGAACAACTTTCTGTTTTGGATGAAGATAAGAATATTCATGCAGATGAATTGATGAGAGTGTTACCTGCGGAAAGACCAGGTTTACCAATGATTATGAGTGCAAATACTTCAGATCAAAATCAATTAAGCGAACGTGATATTTTTTATAAGGTATTGTATGATCTTAGAAAAGATCTAGGAGATTTAAAGGGAATTGTTTTTGATATGTTACAGGGAAATTCATCTAGAGAGCAAATTATTGCAGCACATCAGAATCAAAATAATCAAATCGTTCCTGATCAAGGTTTCACCGCACCACCGATGATGCATTCTCAAATGATTCCACAAAATACAAATCTGATAGAAATTCCTGTAGCAAAAGCTGTTGTCGAATCGCTTTCATTGGAAGAAAAGGAATTGGAAATGATAAAAAAAGCCTTAGAGAAATATAATGGAAAACGTAAAAAGGCAGCTAATGAATTGGGTATTTCTGAAAGAACCTTGTACCGTAAAATTAAACAGTACGATCTCGAATAAGATTTGTTGCATGAACGCATGAAATCACTTTTCTTTGTTTTAAACAATCACATTTTATGAAAAAAATATTATTATCATTTTCAGTTATACTATTACTTTTTTGCATCAAACTTTCAGCGCAAGTAGTTGATGATATTGCCGGAAAAACTTACTATTACTACGATTCCCTTACACACAAAAAGGTAAAAGAAATTTATCATCATAAACAAATAATGAAAGTGATGCCTGATAAAAATCATTATGGGAATTATATTGATACCATCATGTATATCAAAAGTGGCCCATATACTAGTTATTTTGAAGACGGAAATTTGAAAAGTTCGGGATATTACATTAATGAGAAAAAGGATAGTGTCTGGAAATATTACGATCCCAAAGGGAAGTTGCTCAAAACTGAATTATATCGTCAAGGACAAATAGTAAAATGATGAAAAATATTTTTCTCATTTTATGCTTATTTTTTTCTGTGAATTTATTCGCACAAAAAATATTTCTAAAAAGAAACTTAGAAGTAGGGATGACTGTTCATATCAATAAATGCAAATCAAAAGCATTTGTGAGCATGGATATTTATAGTAAAACAAGATACCCTGCAACTGGCATAAAAATCGATACTTTAACAGGGGATGGAGTGTTTGAAAGTTTTTTCGACTCAGGTGATTTTGACGCAAAAAGACTACCAGCCAGCTATGGTAATAAAAATTACAAAGTTGCAGCCTTACGCGTTTTTGATGAAAAGGATGGCAAACAAAAGCGTGTGATGATTTGCTACACGAAAAGTAAACTCACGTTAATTTGGATAGAAATTGACAAAGCTTTTGAGTTGAATGAAATTGAATTTTAAAAATGGTTATTGCGTTATTAAGTTGTTAAATATTTTGCAGCACTGATTCCTAAATTCGTATTGATTTGTATTTCTTAGATTAACAAAATGACCAATTCCGACATAGCTGATTTAATAAAACTTTATGCTGATTTATATGAATTGCATGGAGGGAATTTATTTAAAATAAAATCTTTTCAAGCGGCTTCTTTCAGGATAGATAAATTGCCAATTACTTTGTTTGGAAAGAGTTTGGAAGAACTTGAAAAAGTAGACGGCATTGGAAAAAGTATTGCCGAAAAAATTGTCGAAATAAATACAACTGAAACTTTTATCGAGCTTGAAGATTTGTTAGGTAAAACTCCGGAAGGTGTTTTACAGATGATGAAAATTAAAGGCATCGGGCCCAAAAAAGTTGCTCACCTATGGAAAGAAATCGGCATTGAAAATATTGGTGAATTACTTTATGCTTGTCATGAAAACAGAGTTGCTCAAGCAAAAGGTTTTGGTTTAAAAACGCAGCAAAATATTATCAAGCAAATTGAATTTATGTTTGCCAGCGCAAATAAATTTCATTATGCAAAATTGGAAAATACTGCAACAAATTTGATAGAAGAAACACAAAGTTATTTTGGAACAATTGATGAAGGAGGAATGATTGCCGATATTTCATTTAGTGGTGAGTTAAGAAGAAAATGTGAAATCCTTGAACAAATTGATTTGATTGTTGCAGTAAGTGATACAGAAGAATTTAAGAATGCTTTTATTTCATCAGATTTACTTCAGGTAATAAAAGTTGATGGAGATTTTATTGCAGGTAAAGTTCATGAAACAATTCCTGTTAAAATTTTTATTTCAGATGAAAATGATTTTGCGAAGAATTTATTTCTTCAAACTGGTTCCCCAAAACATATTGAACAACTTCAAATATCAAACATCAAACATCAAACTACAGAAAATGAAATTTATCAATCTTTAGACTTACCATTTATCGAACCTGAATTGCGAGAAGGAACTTTTGAAATTGAAAAAGCAAAAGAAAATAAGTTACCAAAACTGATTGAGTTATCCGATTTAAAAGGAATTCTTCATAATCATTCAACTTACTCTGACGGAGCTAATACATTAGAAGAAATGGCCGTTTATTGTAAAGAACTTGGTTATGGATATTTAGGAATTTGCGACCACTCGAAAGCTGCTTTTTATGCCAGTGGAATGAAGGAGGATACAATTTTAAAGCAACATTCAGAGATTGATTCATTGAATAAAAAATTATTTCCATTCAAAATTTTTAAAGGAATAGAAAGTGATATTTTAAATGATGGAAGTTTAGATTATAACAAGGAAGTTTTATCAAGTTTTGATTTTATTGTAGCATCTGTTCACAGCAATTTAAAAATGACGGAAGAAAAGGCGATGGCTCGTTTAATAAAAGCTATCGAAAACCCGTATACAACAATTCTTGGTCATCCAACCGGACGCTTACTATTAATTCGTGAAGGTTATCCAATCGATCATAAAAAAATAATTGATGCATGTTCTGCAAACGGAGTGGTTATCGAAATTAATGCGAATCCTTATCGCTTGGATTTGGACTGGAGATGGATTGATTATGCTATGAAAAAAAATGTAAAACTTTCTATAAATCCTGATGCCCACGAGTGTGAAGGGTATCATGATATGTATTATGGTGTTTGTGTAGCCCGTAAAGGTGGGCTTACAAAAGAAATGTGTTTAAATTCTATGAATCTGGAAGAAATCAGTAAATATTTTCAATCTAGAAAATAAAATTATCCGCTTAGAGCACAGAGTTTTTCGCAGAGAATTGTTTTAATTCGTATCGTTAATTATTCATTCTTAATTAAAAATTTGTAATTGAAAATTTTAATCGTTCGCTTTAGTTCCATAGGTGATATTATTCTCACAACACCCGTTGTTAGATGTTTGAAAAAGAAATTTCCTGATGCTGAAATTCATTTTCTCACTAAACCGAAGTATAAAAGTATTTTAGAAAATAATCCTTATATCGATTTTTTGCAGGTATTGGATAAACCTCTTTTTCAAAAAGGATTTGAGTTAAGAGGAATAGGTTTTGATGTAGTAATTGATCTTCACAGAAATCTTCGGACTAAAATTTTAAAAGCAATTCTATCAACAACAAATTACAGTTTTGATAAATTGAATTTTGAAAAATGGTTGATGGTCAATCTTAAAATGAATTTGTTACCTAAGGTTCACATTGTTGAACGATATATGGAAACCCTTGTTGAGCTTGGAGTGTCAAACGATGGTAGAGGACTTGATTATTTTTTGCCTTCAACTATTTTCGTAAAGAATATTCCTGATAATTATCTCGTATTTGCTATTGGAGCAAATCATTTCACAAAAAGATTACCAAATGAAAAGATCATTTCTATTTGTAAATTAATTAACAAACCAATTGTTTTATTGGGAGGACAAGAAGATGAACAAAACGGTGTAGAGATTGCAAAATTATCAGGAACACATGTTTTAAATTTATGTGGTATACTATCTTTAAATGAATCGGCATTTGTTATTAAAAATTCTGATAAAGTAATTACACATGATACAGGTTTGATGCATATTGCAGCTACTTTCAACAAGGAAATTATTTCAGTTTGGGGAAATACAATTCCTGATTTTGGAATGACACCTTACTACGGGAAATCGGCAATTCGTAATTCGCAATTTGAAGTTGAAAATTTAAATTGTAGACCTTGCAGTAAAATCGGATTTCATAAATGTCCGAAAGATCATTTTAATTGTATGACGAAGCAGGATGAAAATAAAATTGCCGATTCTTCATTACGATAAAGATTTATAATTATTTATTTTACATTAGCCGAAATCATTTATTATTAACACTATTTTTTATGGAAGATATAATTAGACAAATTGAAGAAAAATACACAGCGCTTGGGCAGAATCCAGAGACCTATTTAAAAGGATTATTGCATAGCAAACCTTTAAATTATTGGGATTATACCCAAGTTGATGCATTGCTGAATTTGCAAACACCACGAACAGATTTTGCTGATGAGATGATCTTTATTATTTATCATCAGGTAACAGAGTTGATGCTTCGTTTGATCAAACATGAAATAGAACAAGTTGTTTTTAGTGATAAATTAAACACAGATGTTTTTGTTGAAAAGATTGAACGATGCTCACGATATACTGAAATTCTGACCTCTTCATTTGCTGTGATGAGTAGGGGAATGAATTACGAAGATTATAATAAATTCCGTCTTTCGTTAGCACCTGCAAGCGGTTTTCAATCAGTTCAGTTTCGCGAAATTGAAATCTATACAACCAATCTGATCAATTTGGTGAGATATGATTTAAAAGATAAAGCAACTACCATCGAAAATTCATTTGATTATTTGTATTGGCTTGATGCCGGTCTTGATAGAAAAACCGGAAAGAAAAGTTTAACGCTTACTCAATTTGAAGAAAAATATTTGAAACACTTAATTGATCTCGCTCATAAATCAAGTACAATTAATATTGCTCAAAAATTTGCTTCCGTTCAAACTTCCGACAAAAATTACGAGGCGCTTAAAACAGCATTACGAAAATTCGATTATCTATTTAATATCAAATGGCCAATTGTACATTTAGAAACTGCAGAAAGTTATCTAATAGAAAAAGGAGTGAAACGTGCGGCAACCGGAATGAGCGACTGGCAAAAATATTTACATCCATCATACCAACGCAGAATATTTTTCCCGAATATATGGAGTGAAGAGGAATTGAAAAATTGGGGAAATTTTGTATTGTAGAAATGAAAAGGTTACCCCATCGGTACTTCTTTTATAAATTTATAGCTTTTAAAATCATCTTCAAATTCGCACATCGAATGTTGCAATCCGTTTGTTACCAAAAGAAACTTCACTTTAAATTTCATATTGTAATTGGCAATCTGGTCGAACACTTTTTGTGTTAACTTTATTTCTGGAGCTTTACATTCGGCAAGCAATCGAGGTTTGCCTGTTTTATCAAACACTAAAAGGTCGAAACGCTTTTTCAATCCGTTCACCGTTAAACCTTTTTCGATGGAAATTAATGAAGCCGGATATTTTTTTTCGTGGATAAGATAATGCATCAAATGCTGACGTACCCATTCTTCTGGTGTTAACAGCACATATTTTTTCCTGATAATGTCGAAAACATAATTCGCATTTTCAATGGTTTTAACCTTAAAATTGTATTCAGGAAAATTAAGTTTCATTCTATATAAATATCATGGCTGCCGAAGGTATTGCAGATTTTAATAAAATACTAAACGATATTAAAAGTAAGCGTTATGCACCGGTATATTTTTTATTTGGTGAGGAGCATTATTATATCGATGAGATCTCTAATTATATAGAAAATAATTTACTTACCGAAGGAGAAAAAGGTTTTAACCAAACGGTTTTTTACGGAAAAGATTCGGATATCAATACCATTATTTCGAACGCCAGAAGATTTCCGATGATGGCTCCTGTGCAAGTAATTATTGTAAAGGAAGCACAAGGATTTAAATCGCTGGATGCTTTTGTTCCATATCTCGAAAAACCTGTCGATTCAACTGTTTTGGTAATTTGTTATAAAAAAGAGAAGGTTGATAAACGTACTGTTTTATACAAAGCACTTTCAAAGCATACGTTATTTGATTCAAAGAAATTATATCCTGATAAATTACCAGGATGGATCAAACAATATTTGTCAACCAGAAAATTTACTATTAGCGATAGAGCTTCAACAATTATTGCAGAATCGCTAGGTAGTGATCTTGCAAAAATTGCTAACGAATTAGAAAAACTCATCATCAATAAAAATGATGAAAAAGAAATTACTGATACGGATGTTGAATTGAAAATCGGAATCAGTAAAGAGTTTAATATTTTTGAATTGATCAATGCAATTGCTTCAAAAAATTCGGCTCGTGCGTTTTATGTTGCTCATCATATGAGTAAGAGCAAAGAGTTTTCTATCATCGCCACGCTTATCAATTTAAACAACTTTTTTAATAAAGCCTACATTGTTAAACAAAGCAATGTTAAAGATAAGGGTGAACTTCAAAAAAAATTTGGCTTTAATTATTATCAGGTAAATGACTACATGGCTGCGTCTTCACGTTATTCTGTTGATGAGTTGGAAAAATGTATTCGCCTGATGCACGAATATGATTTGAAAAGTAAAGGGGTGAATAATATTTCATCGTCTCCTGAAGATCTTCTCAAAGAAATTCTTGTTAAAATTCTTTAGTCATTCAATTTTTTTTAACACAAATGCACAAATTTTAAAATGTGATAAGGCACTACGAAAATATATTTCGTGACTTTTTAAGTCTTTGTTTTTTGTGACTTAGTGATGAAATTTTAATTTGGATGTAAACTGTCATTTAAAAACTTTGAAAAACAGCTATTTTAATTGCAATTTATATCGCATTCAATTTCATTTTACGTCCCTTCATATTAAAAAAAAACGCTGTCATCTTTTTTCTTCAAACAAAAATTTGTGTGTTGTTAAATATTTATATCTTAGCCAAAACTTAACAAAAAAATATAATGAGTTTATTTAGAAAAAAATCTTTAACGCAATTAATGAATCAGGCAGATGATACTGAAAAAGGGTTGAAGAGAACGCTTACTGCTTCAAATTTAGTTGCGTTAGGAATTGGGGCAATTATTGGAGCAGGGTTATTTGTAAGAACAGCTGCAGCAGCTGGCGAACATGCTGGTCCGGCCGTAACAATTTCGTTTATTATAGCTGCATTAGGTTGTGCATTTGCCGGATTATGTTATGCCGAATTTGCATCGATGATTCCAATTGCAGGAAGTGCATACACCTATGCATATGCAACAATGGGTGAATTTATTGCATGGATTATTGGTTGGTCGTTGATACTTGAATACGCTTTAGGAGCAGCAACTGTTGCTATTGCCTGGAGCGAATATTTTAATAATTTGTTAGGAGGAATAATACCCTATCAGTGGTGTCATTCCCCGTTTGAGAAATTAACAGATGCAGCAGGAGTTGTTACCGCACACGGAATTATGAATCTTCCTGCATTAATAGTTTTACTTATTATTTCTGCACTACTGATAAAAGGAACGCACGAATCGGCTGTTGTAAATACGGTTATTGTTTTTGTAAAAGTTGCTATCGTACTAATATTTATTGCTCTTGGTTGGGGATTTATGAATCCTGCAAATCATACACCTTATCTTATTCCTGAAAATACTGCAGGATATGAAGGCGTTTTTAAACATGGATGGGGAGGAGTTTTAACGGGAGCTGGAATTGTGTTTTTTGCATTTATTGGATTTGATGCTGTAAGTACAGCCGCTCAAGAAGCTAAGAATCCCAAACGCGATATGCCAATTGGAATTTTAGGTTCGCTAGTGGTTTGTACAATTTTATATGTAATGTTTTCGCATGTGTTAACAGGTGTTGCTCCTTACAGTGATTTTGCTGACCCTGCAAAAGGAAAAGAAGCATCAGTTGTTTATGCTATTCAACATTATATGCCGGGTTATAGTTGGTTGGCAACTTTAATTACTGTTGCAATTTTAGCCGGATTTTCTTCTGTGATTTTAGTGATGCTTATGGGACAATCGAGAGTGTTTTATTCGATGGCAAATGATGGTTTATTGCCAAAAGCATTTTCTGATTTGCATCCAAAATTTCGCACACCGTACAAATCAAATATTATTTTGTTTTTGTTTGTAGGAGCCTTTGCTACATTTATTCCCGGTAGTGTTGCCGGTGATTTAACAAGTATAGGAACTTTGTTTGCATTTGTATTGGTATGTATAGGTATTTGGCTTCTACGCATCAGCGACCCAGAATTGGTAAGACCATTTAAAACTCCATTGGTTCCACTTGTTCCTATTCTTGGAATTTTGGTTTGTACTGCAATGATTATTTCGTTACCTGCAGCAACACAATTAAGTGCATTTTTATGGATGCTTTTTGGCTTTGTAGTTTATTTTATTTATGGCAAACGGAACAGCAAATTAAATCCGTTGAATAAATGATGATGATTCCCAATTAAAAATTCGCAAGCAAAATTTAATATTATGAAAATAGATAAACACAATTTGTTAGATGTTCTTTCCAAACTTAAGTGTGAAATAATTGGAAAGAGTTTAGTAATTAAAAATGATCCAATTGAAACAGCGATAATTGAAGATATTATTATTGGCTCACCTAATAATGAAATATTTTTGATTTGGGAATATAGAGGAATTGGGTTTCAAAATAATTTAGATTCAATGCAAAAATTAAACCCTGAAATTTTTAATTTATTGAAAATGGATATTTAAGCTAAGTTTTCTTCAAGTTAGTGTCTTTCTTATTTATAAGCATTAACATGATTTAGTATGAACGGTGTTTTATGTAACTATTAAATTTTTAAATAAAATATAATGAAGAATTTACTGCTCGCTATAACATTCCTACTTTTAACTATAAATTCATATGGTCAAAAGAAAAATGCTAAACTAAAAAAAAGCGTTGAAAATGAATGGAATCAAAAACTACA
>Ga0194047_10001303_pt1 | contig 15406 bp, 9 predicted proteins | sample JunL225m_MetaG_2_FD_160070 | JGI IMG/M metagenome (GOLD analysis project Ga0194047, IMG submission 160070) | Anoxic zone freshwater microbial communities from boreal shield lake in IISD Experimental Lakes Area, Ontario, Canada - Jun2016-L221-5m | ecosystem: Environmental > Aquatic > Freshwater >...
GCCGCGCTATAATCCTCGCCCCGGCGCGATATTCAATAAAGTCCGACATACTATTATTAATCGGTTCTCCTTAATTCTGCTATTCCTTTCGATAGTTGCCTTTAGCGCAGCGTATCAAGCTCGCCCCATTATTTACGTCAATTTTGGGGGCGGTTATGATACCCCCTATCTTGATAATTTTGCCGGAGAAGTTCGCCCTAATAAAATTATAAATCAGGTCGAGGATACGTCTGATATGCCGCATGGGGATGTTTCGGCTACAACAAACGATCCGGGAATTGTTTTTAGCATATCAGGCAAACCGCTGCCCGAACCTGTTAAAGAAAATTATCGCTGGACAAAGCTTCGCAGCATTGTATTACTGCCGGGCGTTGGCGCGTACTCCGGCAAGCTTACCTTATATGCTGCGGCTTCTCCGCTTTACCCGCAAGGGCAGAAGGTTGTGGTGCTACTCAACGGGCAGGACTTTGCCACTTTTGAGGTAAAAGCTGGCGCACCCCAACGTTTCGAGTATAAGTACGAAGCTACCCGCTTTCAGGGCGGGAACATGGCGGTTGAGTTGCGGGTTGCCGCGCTTGGCACAACCGACCCAAACATTTACTCCGATTCTAAAAGCTATTACCGGGACGGCATGAAACTGTATGGCTTATGGCTTGAGCCGGAAGGGGGCAGCCTTGCCTTGCCTGACCCCAAAACGGCATTGCTTTTAACCGTTGCGAGCATGTTCTTTTTCTGGTTGCTGGTTTATAGCGGTGTAAAACATTCCCTCTCGTTTGGCATTTCAGCGGTTTTCGTATTGGCTCTGGCGGTTGTCCTTGCGGTATGGCGGTTGGAATTGGCGATTTTCACAACCCGCCTGACGCTGGTGTTGGTCGCTACCGGGCTGGCGTTGCTGGTCTTTGATTTGGTATTGCCTCGCCTTTTTCAGCGGTGGAACTTGCCCTTGCCGGGCTATGTCTGGACAACGCTCTTGGTGATTTTTGTGGCGGGGATGGTATTGCGGGGAGGGGGGACACTCTACCCCCAAACGCTGATAATTGACCAACGCTGGCATCTAAACGTAATAAACCGGATTCTGGATGAGCCGGGCGGTATCGCCTACGAGTATTCCAATAAGGCGGATAGTTTGGTTCCGGGACAGTGGAATTCAAGCGCAATTATCCCCTACTCGCCCTTCACCCATTTTTATCTTGCGCCTTTCGCCGCTTTGCCAATTGAGCGTGAAGTTACTATTAACCTGATTAGCATTTTCCTTGACGCATCGCGTATCTTCATTATATATGCGCTTGGGCTGGCGTTGGGCGCGACTATCAACGGGGCGTTGGCGGGGGCAGCTTTATACCTGATATTGCCTAGTACCTACCTATTAAATAGCTGGGGGAACTTGCCCACTACTATCAGTTTGTGGCTGGCAGTCCTTTATCTGACCGTTGCTTTGGTAAATTACGAAAGGCTGAAGCGTCCCCGAATATGGGCAGGGCTAACGCTTTTACTGGTAATTACTAACCTTGCCTATAGCGTGACGATGATATTTATGGGGATGGTGCTTTACGGCTGGGCGGCAGGCTTATTCTTCTTTTCCGGGCGCAAGGATAAGCAAGCTCGCGAAAACGGCAAGCTGCTTTTTCTATCCGCTACGGTTGCCGCGCTTGGGGCAGTTGCCATCTACTATTGGCAATTTATAGGCGATATTATGCCTACTTTGAACAGCTTTGGGCAGGATTTCAGCAAAGGAAAAGGGCTTGGCTTGGATGAGCGCGGCTTTTTTGAGTACCTATCGGTCTATTTGGGCAATCTCTCTACCACCTACGGGGTAATCGCTACGCTGGTTCTTGGGTTAATCGGGGCTGTTTTCCTCTCAAAAATGGGGAAAGGCTCTGCCCCTTTGCCTGCGCGATTTTGGTTTGTGTGGGGGATGGCGGCAAATTATCTGTTGTGGAGCATTGCCCAATGGAAAATTGATATGGTGGACAAGCAAGTCTGGTTTATTGCGCCCTTAGCTTTAGCTTTATCCGGGCAGGTTATCGTCACTATTTGGTCGAATCTTGGCGCAATTGCCCGATTTAGCAACAGCGCAGTTTGGAAATTGGCTGGCAAGTTGTTGGTTAGTTTTGTAGTAATATGGATGAGTTATTCGGCTTTTTCACTGTGGATATACCGAATTTTCTTTGCAAGACATTAAACACGAAAGAACAGTAAATTGAGCTTTTTTTTCGCCCCCGATAAAATTGTATGCCCTACTTTCACTCTACGCTCTTACGTGGTAGGGGATGGCGCATTGCTGAAAGAGGCGCAAAACTCCTCTTATGAGCATTTGAGAACATTTATGCAGTGGGCGCGTCCAGAGATACGTACAAATGAAGCAGAGAGCAGCACTAGGAAATTTCGCGCCCGCTACCTATTAAATGAAGATTTCACCATCGGTATTTTTAGCCGCGATGAGAAGAAATTGTTAGGCGGCACCGGGTTTCACCACCGAAACCGCCCACTAACTGAGGGCGTTGCTGAAATAGGGATGTGGATTAGGGCGGATTGCGCCGGACAGGGCTTAGGCACAAAGGTTTTGATTGAGATGCTGAAATGGGGCTTTAGCGATTGGCAGTGGGTTAGGCTATTCTGGCGGTGCAGCATCAAAAATATTGCCAGCGCACATGTAGCGCGTAAGGCAGGAATGATACAAGAAGCGCGATTAAGAAATGATTATATCTCTCATCTGGATGGCTCCAGAAATGACACGCTATATTTCAGTGCCTTGAAAGGGGAATGGCAAGTTTAATGCAGTTAGCTAATCGCCTAAAAAGTGCCCTAGATAACCCCTTCCTTTTCAATGCTCTGCAATTTGCGGTATCGGGAACGCAAAATAAAACGCGGCGGCTGATTCGTGAGGGCTTGCAACTCAAAGCTGGGGAACGCTTGCTGGATGTGTGCTGTGGTACGGGCGAGTTTGCCAATGTGGCGTTGGGCGCATCTGTGGGAATTGATATTAATTCCAAATATATTGAGTATGCCGAACAGCATTCCGGTAAAGGGAACGGGCATCCCGAACGAGCTTTTGTAGCGCAAGATATTACTGGGTATGAATTCAGCCGTACCTATGGCGCTTTCCCTAAAGCTATGATGATAAATAGCATGCACCACCTGAGCGATGCGGAAAATCTGGCAGTATTGGAAGGTATCGCGCGGGTTACTACCGAGCGTTTCGTGATAGTGGATATGGATCCTACCCCCTCAAACCCGCTCAGCCGTTTTTTGGCAAAACAAGATAGGGGGCAGTTCCTCCGCCCTCTTGCCGCGCAAATTGCCCTTGCCGAGAAATTCTTTGAGGTGGAAAAGGGCTGGGAATATTACTCAGGCTTGTGTGGGCAAACGATAATCGTGTGTAAAGTCAGGAGTTAGAATTGCAGCAAGAGGAACTGGATTTAAGCATTATCATAGCCTGTTATAACGAGCATGTGGTACTATGGGATAGCGTGGCAGAATTGGTGGACGTGTTAAATGGCACACGCTATCATAATTCTTATGAACTCATTTTCGTGGATGACGTAAGCAAAGATGATACAGTGGCTATTATCCTCGAATTAATCGCGAAATATCCAACAACGCGCATGACTTTGATACGGCATCAGAAAAATACCGGGCGGGGGCGTACCGTTACCGATGGTATTCAAGCGGCAAAAGGGCGCATGGTTGGCTTTCTGGATATTGACCTAGAAACTCCCGCGCATTACATCCCGGCAGCTTTGCTTGAAATCGAGCGCGGCGCAGATGTTTGCACGGCAGAACGGGTTTATAAGTTCATGTGGCGCACTTTTTACCGACAGGTTTTGAGCGTGGGCTATCATTTACTTGAGTCTAAGTTGCTAAAATTGCACCTGAAAGATACCGAAGTTGGTTTCAAGTTTTTCAAGCGAGAAAGTATATTGCCGATACTCCACCGCTGCCATGATTCGGGTTGGTTCTGGGACACTGAAATAATGTACCGTAGTTTCTTTGCCGGGCTACATATTACCGAAATCCCCACCCTTTTTATCAAGCGTTATGATAAAAAAAGCACTGTGCGGATATTTCATGACTCAATAGAATATTTCGGCAAACTTCTGCACTTTCAGCACGAAATTAAAAAGATGCGGGTTGAATATGAGATAAAAAAGCTGGAACGTCAGGTCGAAGAAGTAACCAACTAACCAACCCCCCAATTGCTTTTAGCCGCCCTGAAGCTAGGTGTAGGGGCGGCTTTCATAAACTCTATTGTTCCTCTAACATAATACAACTGACTTAATCTTAGCGCTTTACGTATAATAGACAGCAAGAAGCAAGGCTTTGTTGAAAAGCCGCTTAAAAAAAAGAAAAAAATAAAAGGAGCAAAAATATATGATGCCCGGAGGAGTGAATCCTTTCGATAAATTTACCGAGAAGGCGCAAGAAGTCCTGATGTTAAGCTATCAGATTTTGGCTGAACAGCGTCATAGCCAGCTTGATGTGGAACATATACTTTTGGCGCTGCTCCAACAAAAAGACGGTATTACCACCCAAATACTTGAAAAACTTGGATCTGATATAGGTTTAATCAAACGCTCTGTTCAGGATGAACTGGATGTTACTCCTAAAATTCAGGGGCAACCCAATTTTCAGGGGATTCAGGTAAGCATGTATATTACCCCGCGTTTGCAACGCCTTTTTGTTAATGCCGAGCAGGAACGCGAACGCATGCGCGATGATTTTATCAGCACCGAGCATATTCTATTGGCAATTGTTTCTGACCCAACCGATAAAGCCGCCAAAATCCTGAAACGCTTTTTGGTAGATAGAGAGAGTATTTATCAAGCTCTACAAGAGGTGCGTGGAACTCAGCGCGTGACAGACCCGCAAGCGGAAAGCAAATACCAGATTCTGGCAAAATATAGCGTGGATTTATCAAAATTAGCCCGCGAAAACAAGCTAGACCCGGTTATTGGGCGCGAAGAAGAAATCCGACGGGTAATGCAGATTTTAAGCCGCCGTACTAAGAATAACCCGGTGCTAATCGGTGAACCGGGCGTTGGTAAAACTGCCATTGCCGAAGGGTTGGCGCAAAAAATCGTGGGCGGAGATGTCCCCGATAACCTGAAAGATAAGCGCGTGGTCTCCCTTGATATGGCGGGTTTGGTGGCAGGCTCAAAGTTTAGGGGTGAGTTTGAGGAACGGCTCAAGGCAGTAATCGAGGAAGTGCGGCGGGCGCAAGGTGAGGTCATTGTTTTTATTGATGAGCTACACACGGTGGTCGGCGCTGGCGGCGCGGAAGGGTCAATAGATGCCAGCAACATGCTAAAACCGCCTTTGTCGCGGGGGGAATTGCAGGTGGTCGGCGCGACTACGCTAGACGAGTACCGCAAGCACATTGAGAAAGATGCCGCTTTGGAGCGTCGTTTTGCGCCAGTGCTAGTGGGCGAGCCGAGCGTTGCGGATACGATTGAAATGCTGCGCGGGTTGCGCCCCAAATACGAATTGCATCATAACCTGAAAATAACCGATGCGGCTTTGGTTGCCGCCGCCGAGTTAAGCGAGCGTTATGTTACTGACCGCTTCTTGCCAGACAAGGCAATTGATTTGGTGGATGAGGCTTCTTCAAAAGTGCGAATTGATATGTTCAGCCAGCCGCCCGAACTTAAGCAAATGCAAGCCCGCCTTAAACAATTGAATGACGATATGGAATTGGCAGTTCAGAAACAGGATTATGAACAAGCCGCTCGTATGAAATACGAGATTGGCGCTCTAAAACAGGGGTTTGAGGAAAAACGGGGCAAATGGTTTGCCGAGAAACAAATAGATGATGTGGTGGATGAGGAAGATATAGCAGAAGTCGTCAGTAAAGCTACCGGGATTCCGGTTAGCCGAATGCTTGAAGGCGAAATGAAAAAGCTGTTATTGATGGAAGAACGCTTGCATGAGCGCGTAATCGGGCAGGATGAGGCACTTGTAGCGGTGAGCGATGCAATTCGCCGCGCCCGTAGCGGTTTGAGAGACCCCAACCGCCCCATCGGCTCGTTTATTTTCCTCGGACCTACCGGAGTGGGTAAAACCGAACTGGTAAAGGCGTTGGCTGAGTTCATGTTCGATAGCGAAGACGCAATGGTTCGCATTGATATGAGCGAATACGGCGAGAAACACACGGTAAGTAGGTTAATAGGTTCGCCTCCCGGCTATGTCGGGTACGATGAAGGCGGACAACTGACCGAAGCGGTGCGCCGCCGTCCTTACCAGATTGTGCTTTTCGATGAAATCGAGAAATCGCATCCTGAAGTCTTCAATACTTTGCTTCAATTGCTGGATGATGGGCGGCTAACTGATGGGCATGGTCGTACAGTGGATTTCAAGCATACGATTGTAATTATGACCTCGAATGTAGGCACCGACCACATTAAGCAACGGGCGTTAGGCTTTACTGTCGGCGCAAACCGCCAAGAATCCGAAGATAAGGCTGCCGACCAAAAGATGCGTGAGCAGGTGATGTCAGACCTTCGCGACCAATTCAGACCGGAATTTTTGAACCGAATTGATGAAATCATTATCTTCAGCCACTTGAGCCAAGAGCAAATTAAGAAAATCGTGCGGTTGATGATGAAAGATGTAATTAAACGGCTCGAATCGCAGGGTATGAAGCTGGTATTGACCGAAGCCGCCTTAGACTTCTTCGCCAAAGAAGGCTACGACCGGGTTTATGGGGCGCGTCCCTTGCGCCGAGTTATCCAGCGCAAGCTTGAAAATGTGCTTAGTCGGATGTTACTCGATGGCAAATTCAAGCAGGGAGATACAATTCAGGTAGAGCTTAATCCAGAAGCGTTGACTGAGTTGAGATTTACAATAATAGAACAAGCTCAACCGGTAGAAGCTGTGCCTATCGAGCAAAACGAAGCGGTTTTGACTGATAGTTCTAACTAAGGGATATTGATTTATTGCAGAGGTTCGGGTTTTCCGAGCCTCTTTTTTATTGTGGGCGTTGGGGTTCTGTAGGAGAGGGCTATTCCTCGATAATATGTTCCTACTGGACTTAACCGATAGCCTCAGCTAAAATGACAAGGGCAATTCACACTCTAAGGGGAAAAGGATAATTCATGAATAAAATACAAACTGCTTTTACGCGGACGTTGCTTTTACTAATTATTTTATCTAGCAGTTTGGTTGCCTGTGGAGATACCGTCTCATCTGGTGCGGTTCAAACCTCAACTCCAAATCAAGTTGGTGGAATAACATCTACACCCGTATCCGTAGGAAATACGACTTCAGCAAAGGCTACTACTGCCGCCGGTAGTAGTGTACCTACCACCGCCAAAGCCCCTATAGTTTATCTGACTATTCCGGTTTCTAGCGAGGCAAGGCAAAGTCTTGAAAAGGTGGCGGAGGATGCCGTTAAAGTGCGGGGCTTGAGCTTTGCCGCTAAACTAACCTCCAATTTTATGACCCCGGAGGCTATCGGCAAATATGCTGAAGATTCCATAAAACGGGAGCTAACGACGGAAGAAATCAGCGATTATGAAAAATCCTTGCTGGTTTTTGGCTTTACCAAACCGGGCTTCGATTATGTTAAAAGCTATATTGATTTGCTACAAGGTAATGTTCTCGGCTTTTATGATTCTGATGAAAAGAAATTATTTATTAACGTTGCGGATTCGAGTAAAGGCGTAAGCCCACTTACGCGCTGGATAGCTGAACATGAGTTGACCCATGCGCTGCAAGACCAAAATTTTGGGATTGAAAAGATACGACCGCAACGATTACCAACCGATACAGAATGGAATGACGATAGAGATTTAGCGGTAATATCTCTAATTGAAGGAGATGCGACTGAATCTCAATTTCTCTGGACATTAGGTAAGTATCTGAGCCAGCAGGAAATAACGCAATTGGTTAAAGATTCGCAAGACGCTTCCGGTAAAGCCGCGCAAGTTGTGAGCCAAATGCCCCCGATAATAATGGTATCGCAAACTTTCCCCTACGAACAGGGCTGGGCTTTTGTGCAAAATCTCTATAAGCAAGGGGGCTGGGATGCGGTTAACAAGGCGTGGACGGAGTACCCGCCGGTTTCTTCTAGCCAAATCCTGAATTTCGATAAATATAAGAATCGGGTTGAGCCGGTAAAGGTAGATTTAGGCGACCTTACGCCTGTTCTCGGCTCTGGTTGGCGTTCGGTAGATTTGAACACTATGGGCGAATATACCACCCGTGTATGGCTCAAGGGGCAGTTGTCGGAGGATGGGGCAACTAAAGCCTCCACAGGTTGGGCAGGAGACCGCTATCAGGTGCTTGAAAAAGACGGTAAATTAGGTTACGTCTGGCGCAGCGCATGGGACAATGAAGCGCAAGCAAAAGAGTTTTTCGATGCAACGCTCCGTTATATGACCCCCACCTATAATTTGCAGGGGGCAGGGGGCAGTGGTACAAAACGGGTCTGGCAAAACGCAGAGCAAGATGTTCAACTTATTCAGAAGGGCAACGAAGTTCTAGTAATGGTAATGCCAAAAGGTGCTGCTGCTGCAAAAATTGTTGCAACCTTGGGCTTCTAAGTTCCACCGAATAAGGGCGCATTTTATTTTGGATTTTGGATTGCCGATTTTGGTCGGAAGTATTACTACAAAGGCACAAAGGGCACAAACCAAGAGAATTAACCCGTAGGGTCGGTTCGCGAACCGCCCTTCGTCCCTTGCCACCAATCCTCCCGATTTTGTGCCACCCATCAAGGGCGTGTCGAGCCACGCCCCTACGAATTAAAACTATCCTCGCCCATGCCAAGAGAATTAACCCTGTACGAGCGACCTTCGGGTCGCGATTTCTCGCTCTTCCCATGATTGCTCCAATCCTCCCGATTTGCGCCAACCCATTGAGGGCGTGTCGATCTGGTTTTGTAGCATCCATAGATAATTACCTATGTTATCCATAAATAAAATATATTGGACATTATATTAAAAGTTGATTAGTATAAGTAAATGCAAAATGCTGTTCCATAAAAAGCAGCAATTATATATAGAGGATAGATTAAGACAAGCTAATTGTAAAAGTAATTATTAGGGCTAATTATTTTGCAAACAAGCTTTAATTGTACCAAGCATAGGCTACTATAATTAATTGGAAACTTCCCTTTTTTCGAGTCCACATTCAGTACCATATAAATTATCAGGCTTTATCTGTCTAATAAGAATTAGGCATGTCTTTGTATCTGCTGAAAGTTTCTCTAATGTTGTTGCATATCGTTGCAAAATAGCTTGAATATTCAGCTTTACATTGATATTCTATGATGAGGCGAGCATTAAGTTTGGTTAGTGTGTTGCTAGGCATGTGCAAATTTGAGTGAGATGAAAAAGCGCTCCACTTTCAATATCAAAGATTTTTCCTCTAGCTCAAAAATGCTCGGTCTTTTTGATGTGTTTATATGGTGGTAGCTTATTTTTCTGCTAAGCATTTAGGAAAGGGAAGATTACTAATGAATTCGAAAAAAGGAAAGCTGCTCCGCTTTTCATGGCTGTTGTTGTTGGTTGCGCTAGTTTTGGTTGCGTGTGGCGATAACGGCACCGCTAAGACCACTGCTGCTCCTGCTTCTACTACTACCACCGTAGCGGCTGCGGCTGCTACTACTGCGGCACAGGCTGCGGCTGCCACTACTGCGGCACAAGCTGCTGCTACTACTGCGGGACAAGCAGCTACTACCACCGCTGCTGCTACCACTGCTGCACTTCCTGTCGGTGATGCTACCAGAGGTTCCCAGATTTTCAGAAGAACTTGCCAAGTTTGTCATGCTAAAGGCGGAACCGAGGTCGGTACGGATGGACAGCCTAACCTTGCTTCCAGTACCAAGACTAATGACCCTGCCTTTATCCGCCAGACTGTTCGCGATGGTCGCAAGGGTGTTATTACTCCGGGTATTGATATGCCTTCGTTTAACTCCGTCAACATTCGCGATGCTGAACTTGAAGATGTAGTTGCCTATATTGCTTCTATCAAGAAAGCTGGCTATGTTGCGCCGACCCCGACCCCGATGAACACTGTTGTAGTGCCACCTAACACTGTTGCTCCGACTCGCCCTGCCCCGACTCCGCCGAACGGCTCAGACGGTAAGGTCATTGCGAGCAGCGCATCCAGAGGCGAGGTTATTTTCAGAAACTCTTGCCAACGCTGCCACGCTAATGGTGGACGTACCCGCGGTGACAAGGATCAGCCTAACCTTTCTACAAACGGCAATACTTGGAATCCGGACTTTGTACGGAGCTTCATCTTCAACGGTAGCCCGACTCCGGCTTTGATGCCATCGTTTGGTCCGAATCTGACTCCTCAAGAATTGGAAGATTTGGTTAAATACATAACCACAATCAATACCATTCAGAAGCCGACTACCCCCATCGCCACCCCGTAACAACGGTGTAAGGATGGGTGTATAGGTAATGCCTCAAGATAGCCCGAACCGTTGATTTGGGGCTGGGCTATCAACAGACAAGCTTATCGCTAAAACAAAAGTCTCCGCTTCCTGTCACAAGGGGCGGAGATTTTGAGTTTACTCAAGAAATCAGCACTGCGGTTCTTTCCTCACATTAAAATTTAGTAATCTTATATATATTTACCTATATATGCATAGAGTAAATTATATTGGACATTTTGCCAAAAAGAAGATAGATTAGAAACACATTAGAAAATTAAAAACAGATTAGAAAAATCTCTGATACAACAGAAATGAATATCATTATTTTTCAAAATTTGTGACTGGACGGAAGTAAGCTCGTTGTAAAGGATATAGTTGATTTTATCCTCTTTACAAATACTTTATTTATGGGTAGCACCAAGCTACTGTAATTAAAGACTTCCTATTATCTCTTTCTAAAACCTTTTTTAGTAAAACATAAATACTGTTCTATAAAAGCCATATAAAACCGAAATTGTTTTTGTATATGCTGAAAACCTTTCTGACATTGTTGTAATCCAGTTGCAATTCAGCTTTACATTGACACTTGGAGATGAGACGCGCTTTAAGTTTGCTAGGCATATATTTTTTTGAGTAATACGAAAGAACGCCCTACATTTGGTTTTTTCGCTACTCAAGAAAAGGCTCTCTCTTATTTTTTGAGTGAAGTATTTATGTGGCATTTAGTTATTTCGTTTCTGATGGGTTTTGAGAAAGGGTAAGAATTACTATGAATTTGAAGGGAAAGTTGCTCCGCTTTTCATGGCTGTTGCCTCTTGTTGTTCTGGTTCTAGTGGCTTGTGGCGATAACGGCACCACTAAGACTACTGCTACACCAAATGCTGCTCCTGCTGCTACCACTGCGGCACAAGCTGCTGCTACTAGTGCTGCACCCGCTGTTGCTACGACTGCTGCTGCTACTACCGCCGCGCAGGTTGCTGCTACGACTGCTGCACCCGCAGCTGGCGCAACTACACCCGCCGCCGGCGCAACTACAGAGGCTGCTGCTGATGTTATTTGGCAACCTACTGTTACACCTATTGCGGCGCCGGGAGATATTACCAGAGGCTCCCAGATTTTCAGAAGAACTTGCCAAGTTTGCCACGCTAAAGGCGGAACCGAAACCGGTCCTTTTGGACAACCTAACCTTGCTGAAGATGACGTAGATCGGAAGAACCCTGAGTTTGTCCGCCAAATCATTCGCAGCGGTAAGAAGAGTACGATAACTCCGGGTATTGATATGCCCACTTGGACCGCGGATCTTATTCGCGACAGTGAGCTTGAAGACCTTGTGGCGTATGTGGTATCTCTCCAGCACGTTCCGGCTGGCTATGTCCCTCCAACACCTACAGTGATGCCAACTATTTTAGCTACTCCAACTGCCGCTCCGACTCGCCCTGCTCCGACTCCGCCAAATGGTGCTGATGGTACTCCTATTGTTGGTAGTGCTATCAGAGGCGATGTCATTTTCAGGAACTCTTGCCAGCGTTGCCACGCTAACGGCGGTCGGACACTTGGTACCAAGAATCAACCCAACCACTCTTTGGGTGTAAATACTTGGAATCCAAACTATGTCCGCAGCTTTGTTTACAACGGCAGCCCTATAGCGACATTAATGCCTCCGTTTGGCCCGAACCTGACTCCTCAAGAGCTTGAAGATGTGGTTAAGTACGTAACCACAATCAATACTACTCAGCGACCTACTGCTACTCCTTAATCGATGGGGTGTGTGAGCTAACGCCCCAAGAGTAAGGTTTCTTGTAAAAAAGTCTTCGCTTCCTGTAATAAGGGGGCGGAGATTTTGATTTCGCGCATCGCATCATCGAGGGCAATAGCCCTCTCCCACAGAATTAAAACCATCCTCACCAATACCAAGAGAATTAACCCGTAGGGGCGACGCTTGAGTCCATCTGTTCCAAGTAATTCGAGAATTAACCAGAATATGTACTTATTAATGAATGCTGGATACTGGAAAGTTTGAAATAATCTCTTTAAAAGCCCTAAGTAGCCCAAATTTGGGAGATTTGCTACCCAAGAACCAATTGCCAAACCTTTTACAAATCGTGACAGGTCAAAATATTCCAGTTTTGATGTATAAAATTTTAGTTAGCGTTCATTAATAAGTAGAATTGGCACATAAAAAAGTGTATTTTTGATTTAGTTGGGACAAATGCGCTTGAGTCGCCCTTCCCACGATTGTATCAATCCCATGAGAATTGCGCCACCGAACGAGGGTGGCTCGACACGCCCCTACCAATCCGAACCCCTTTGAGAATTTTTAAGGGTATAATATATTTGTTATTAGGCTTTCTCTAAAAATCGGTTATTTATTCAGGAGCTTACTATCAAATGGCACAGCAAAACACTGATTATGATGTAATATTAATTGGAAGTGGACCCGGCGGTTATATCGCTGCTATTCGCGCTTCGCAGCTTGGGCTAAAAGCGGCGGTGGTAGAGCGCGAAGAAGGTTTGGGCGGAATTTGCCTTAACTGGGGTTGTATCCCCTCTAAAACTATTCTCCGAAATGCAGAAGTCCTTAATACTATCAACCACGCAAAAGACTACGGAATAAAAATAAACGGTACGGTTGAGGCTGATTTTACCGCCGGACTGGCGCGGGCGCGGGGCATCATCGAGCGGCAGGTCAAAGGGGTTGCTTTCTTGATGCGTAAGAACAAAATTGAGGTTGTGCGCGGGACAGGCAGAGTCATTGATAAAAACACGGTTGGCGTAATTGCGCCCGATGGCAGCGAGCAGCAACTAACGGCAAATCACATTATTATTGCTACTGGCTCACGGGTTAAGTTGCTGCCTGGCATGAATCCTTCCATTATTGATGGCGAAAGCATCATAACCTCGAAAGAGCTTTGGAATATCAAGAAACAGCCGAAATCGGTAATCATTCTAGGCGCGGGACCAATCGGGGTTGAGTTTGCCACTGTGTTTAACGCTTATGCAACTGAGGTTACGGTGGTGGAAATGCTTTCGCGGGTGGTACCGCTGGAAGATGAAGAAATAAGTAGCACTCTTGCCCGTGAGTTCAAGAAAAAGGGCATCAAGGTGATGACCGGGCAGAAGGTGGCTTCGGTGGTGAAAGAGAACGGGCTGGTTAAGGTAACAGCCGAAGCGGTGGAGGGCGGCAAGCAGCAGACGCTTGAGGCAGAACTGGTGGTAATCGGGCTTGGCTTTTCGCCTAGTAGCGATGGGCTAGGGCTGGAAGAACTTGGGGTGAAGCTAGAGCGCGGTTTTATTCAGGTTGATGAAAAGATGCAAACCAACGTACCCGGCATTTACGCTATCGGTGATGTTACCGGAAAACTGGCGTTGGCGCATGTTGCTTCGGCGATGGGCGTAGTGGTGGCGGAAGTCATCGCGGGACATGAAACGGTAGAACTGGATTATCTGAGCATGCCGCGCTGCACCTATACTTCTCCGCAGATTGCCTCAATCGGTTTGAATGAGGCGCAAGCTAAGGAGCGGGGCTACGAGGTGAAAAGCGGAAAGTTCGGTTTCCAGCCTAACGGTAAAGCCCAAGCGTTAGGGGAAGCGGTCGGCTTCGCCAAAATTATTGCGGATGCCAAAACCGGAGAAATTCTTGGGGCGCATCTAATCGGACCCGAAGTGACCGAGTTAATCGCAGAATTTAGCATTCTTCGCTTGCTGGAAGGAACGGTTGAAGAATTACACCGGGCAGTACACCCGCATCCAACTTTGTCTGAGGTATTGGCAGAGGCGGGCTTGGCGGTAGAGGGTTTGCCCCTTAACGCCTAAAAGATAGAGTGCCTATATGGGCAGCGGTGGCGCGATTTCCCGCTCTTCCCAAGATTGCCACCAATCCTATGAGAATTGCGCCACCGAACGCGGGCGTGCCGAGCCACGCCCCTACCAATCCGAATCCTCCGACCCCGAACGGGGGATACGAATTAAAACCTTCTTTGTATTGGGCAATGCCCTTCTTGCAACCGCCCTTGAACTGCAAAGTGCTTGATTTGAAATTTTCAGCGAATTGGTTAGAATATTGATAAAATAAAATTGAATTGCCAATTGCTGCTAACCTGTTTAATAGAGCCGCTATTCAAAAGGAAGAACCGGGTAATAGAAAATGAGAGCCGAAATCCTTTCAATCGGTACCGAGTTATTGCTTGGACAAATCGTTGATACTAATGCTCAGTGGTTGGCAGGCGAACTGTCTGGACATGGCATAGATTTATACTTTATCTCTCAAGTAGGGGATAACTTAGGACGCTTGGTGGAAACACTTCGGAGTGCTTGGAATCGCTCTGAGTTAATAATTTGTACCGGAGGCGTGGGACCCACCGAGGACGACCTTACTCGTGAAGCAATAAGCGAATTGCTTGAAGAAAAAATGGTTATACAAGAACCTGTGGCAATTGCGCTACAAGAGTATTTTTCTCAGCGTAACATTATAATGCCGGAAAAGAATATCAAACAGGCTGCCTTGATTCCATCAGCCCAATTTCTCGAAAACCCTATCGGCACAGCGCCGGGGTGGTGGGTTAGCAAAGATGGACACGTGATTGTGGCTATGCCCGGAGTTCCGCATGAAATGAAACAGATGTGGGAAACCCAAGCGGTGCCCCGTCTTAAACCTTTGCTTCCTCCGGGCGTTATCCTCAGCCGCACCTTGAAAATACTGGGCAAAGGCGAGTCGTCAGTCGAGGAAATGGTAAAAGATCTGATTAATTCCAACAATCCCACTATGGCTACCTATGCCAAGCCGGATGGAGTCCATTTGCGTATAACCGCAAAAGCCGCCGATGAAACAACGGCGCGTGATTTAATTTTTGAGATGGAGATAAAAGCCCGCACAATTCTTGGTACTTTTATCTACGGTGACGATGCCGAAACAATCGAAGGTGTGGTGGGTACAATGTTGACAGACCGAAACCTGACTCTCGGTGTAATGGAGGTTGGAACGGGCGGTATGGTAGCGGCAATGTTATCGGAAGCACCAAATAG
>Ga0194047_10001306_pt1 | contig 15391 bp, 13 predicted proteins | sample JunL225m_MetaG_2_FD_160070 | JGI IMG/M metagenome (GOLD analysis project Ga0194047, IMG submission 160070) | Anoxic zone freshwater microbial communities from boreal shield lake in IISD Experimental Lakes Area, Ontario, Canada - Jun2016-L221-5m | ecosystem: Environmental > Aquatic > Freshwater...
TTTCTGGAAGTGCATTCTGATTAGGGAATTGCACATCCACTACAGCGCCAATAATTTGTTTGATTTTACCTGTTGTTACCATAATATACTATTTCGGCTGCAAAGGTAAGGCATTGTCACTTTATTGCAAAAATTGTACGTAGATAATCGCGGCTAAAATTCCTCCCACAATTGGACCCAAAACTGGCACAGCGGCGTAACCCCAATCGCTGCTTCCTTTTCCCTTGATAGGCAGTACAAAATGCATGATTCTTGGTCCCAAATCCCTGGCTGGATTGATGGCCCAACCGGTGGGTCCGCCCAACCCAAAGCCAATACCCCCAACCAATAAGGCCACGGGCAAAGCAGACAAAGCCCCTAAATCAGAACTGGCCGGCTTTAGCAAAAAGATGCCTAATAAAAATACCAAAGTGGCTAAAGTTTCCACCATAAAATTTTGAGGTAAATTTCGGATAGAAGGACCGGTTGAAAAAACACCCAATTGTGCGGCCTGATCTTTGGATTCATTGAATTGATCTTTATAAATCATCCAAACAATTAACGCCCCTAGCATCGCCCCTAATAATTGTGCCAATATATAAGAAGGTACCAAAGCCCAACTAAATTTTCCAGCCGCCGCAAAAGCAATGGTTACTGCAGGATTTAAATGTCCCCCACTAATGCTACCTGTTGCATACACCCCAATAAATACCGCAATCACCCAACCTAATACAATAGTAATTAATCCGCCATTATTTCCTTTGGTATTAGGTAATATATTATTGGCCACTACCCCATCTCCAATAGTAACTACTAATGCGGTGCCAAGTAATTCTGCTACAAAAGGTGTCATATGATTTTATTTAAAGTGAATGATAAATTAAGTTAAAAAAAAATTAGATACTAATTTGAAATTATGTTTTAGTTACCAATTATTAGTGGCCTGGATGGCTCTTTCCCAACCTTTGATCCATTCCGATCTTTGCGCCTCTTTTATAGCTGGTTCAAAAATTTGATCTATCTGCCATTTAGATCTTAATTCCTCGATGTCTTTCCAAAAACCAACCGCCAAGCCTGCTAAGTAAGCAGCACCTAATGCTGTTGTTTCGACCATGGTGGGACGAACCACTTTTGTATTCACTATATCTGATTGAAATTGCATGAGTAAATTATTATGTGTTGCACCCCCATCTACTCTTAATTCGGCAATAGGAATACCCGAATCGGCTTCCATGGCTTTTAGTAAATCATAACTTTGAAAAGCTATACTTTCTAATGCAGCGCGGGCAATATGCGCCGATGTTGTGCCACGTGTGATGCCCACTATGGTTCCTCTTGCATGTTGATTCCAATAAGGTGCCCCCAATCCTGCAAAGGCGGGTACTAAATAAACACCATCTGTGCTATTTACTTCTTTAGCCAAGGCTTCCACTTCAGAAGAGTTTCTAATTAAATGTAACCCATCTCTTAACCATTGCACCACTGCACCTCCAATAAATACGCTGCCCTCCAATGCATAATACGTATGCCCATTAATTTGCAATGCAATGGTAGTTAATAAATTATTTTTTGAGCGTACTGCTTTTTCTCCTGTATGCATTAACATAAAACAGCCGGTACCATATGTATTTTTCACCATGCCAGGTGCGGTACACATTTGGCCAAACAAAGCAGATTGCTGATCTCCTGCAATACCTGCAATAGGTATTTCATGGCGCGCAAACAATTGAGTAGTGTGGCCATACACTTCACTGCTACTTTTTACTTGAGGCAACATAGAAGCAGGAACATCTAATAATTGCAATAATTCAGCATCCCATTGCAGGGTATGAATATTAAATAACATGGTACGTGATGCATTGGTCACATCGGTCACATGCACTTTTCCGTTGGTTAATTTCCAAACCAGCCAAGTATCAATAGTGCCAAATAAAAGTTCTCCTTTATTGGCTAAGGTACGAGCACCTTCTACATTGTCTAAAATCCATTTAATTTTTGATCCAGAAAAATAAGCATCAATAACCAATCCAGTTTTTTCTTGAATCAATTCGGCCTTCTCTTGTTTTTTTAATGCATCACAAAAATCGGCAGTACGTCGGTCTTGCCATACAATGGCATTGTATACTGGGTGCCCAGTAATTTTATTCCAAACTACAGTGGTTTCTCTTTGATTGGTAATGCCAATGGCAGCAATATCATTACTGTTTAACCCTTTTAAACTAATTGCTTCAGTAGCCACACCCATTTGCGTGCTCCATATTTCTAGCGGATCATGTTCTACCCATCCTGGCTTAGGAAAAATTTGTTTGAATTCTTTTTGTGCAGTAGCATGGATTTGACCTTGATGATCAAATAAAATGGCTCGGCTACTGGTGGTACCTTGATCAAAGGATAAGATATATTTTGACATGACAATCTGTTATTGGATTGTAATATAAAAAAAGATAAGCAGAAAAAGAAACTTGAATTTATCTTCTATTTTTTAGCCAATTTTCAGGATCTAAGAAATTGCCTTTCTCATTGCTAATCATCAACAACAAGGCGCCTTCCCCATCTAAGTTAATCCCCGACTTGCCGAGTAAAGTGCCGGCTTTTACTTCTTGTCCAACATTTACATTGATGCTGCTTAAGTGCGTATAAGTAGAAAAATATTTTCCGTGCTGAACAAATACAGTTAAATCTCCATTGATGTCCCCCGTATATTTTACAATGCCATTGGCCAAACTTTTCACAGAAGTGCCTTTGGGCAAAGCCAATTCAATCCCATCACTTTTTCGATTCAGTTTTGTTCCAGGTATATTTTCTACTCCAAAATGTATGTACACATTTCCTTTGTCTACAGGCCAAGGTAAAGTTCCTTTATTGTTTTCAAAAGAAATGGAAGCTTCTCTGCCCTCTTCTGTTGTTTCCAATGCTGAATAAGGACGGTTGTCGGTGGTACTGGTTAATCCACCATCAGCATTGATTTCTTTTTTGCTTTTTGTATTTGAATTGGATTTTGCTGATGCAGGTGCCTCTGTTTTTGCAGTAGCTTTGGCAGCATCAGTCGCTGCTTTTGCTTTGGCCAATCTTTCTTTTTCTTTTCTTTCTGCTTCCAAAGTTTCTCTTTTAATAATGGTCAATAAAGCAGATTGCATTTTTCTTCTTTGTGCATCTTTTTGACGCACTTGAGCGCTTATTTCTTGTTCTTTATTCTTTAACTGATTGACTATTTTATCTTGCTCCTTACGATCGTCCACCAACACTTTTAACTGATCACTTTGAATCGTTAAAGTTTTCAATCGATCTTTTTTATTTGAACCCAATTGAGTGATCTTAACATTTAAATCTTTTTGAGACAAATCTATGGATTGGGCTTGCGCTTCTCTATTTTGTCTATAGCTTTTTAAATAAGTAATTCTTTTTACCGCATCATTAAAACTATTGGCAGAAAATAAAAAATTGAGGTATTCATACCCACTTCTGCTTTTGTAAGCAAAAACAATACTTTTTTCGTACTTGGTTTTTAAAGTATCTAAATCTTTATTTAATTTTTGAACATCTAGTTGATTGGTATATATAGCATCATCCAATAATTTCACTTGTTTGGCAATGCCTTTAATCAAAGCCTCTCTTTTGGCAATCTTGCTTTGTATCACCGCCAATTGCCCTAATGAGTTTTTCTTGTTCTTTTTTGTCTGTTCTAGCAATAAATTCAATTCATCTAATTCTTTACGAATGGCTTGTGTTTCCTTTTGCAAATCTTCTCTTGACAAATTATCTTGTGCCATGGCAGGCATGGACAAGTTTGCCAATAAAAAAATAAATAATGTAAACCTTTTTATCATAAACTTATTTTCTTTTACCTGGTCTTGGAATCCCAAAGGTATATTTTAAAGGTTCATTAAAATTAAATTCCTTCACTTCCATACGCACTTCTAAACGAGATTGTGCAGAAATAATCAACTCTCGATTCAATGGAAATTGATATTGATTTACGGGTACATGATTGCTATAAGAGATAGCACAAGTGCGGTGTTGTGTAATATCTATGTCGTCCAGTTTTAATTGCAAAATTCTTGTATTGTCATCATTCAAAACAATTAGATTCTTAAAGATGCTACTTAACATGCCCACTTGCAATTTATTATTATTCACTTTATAGGATACAATTTTGGCATCTTCGATAAATATGGGATTGCCAATTAATAAATCCTGCAGGGTTGAAAATGTAAATGGAATTTTAATTACTTCTTGTAGATAACCTAAAGATTTACGTTCAATATTTTTATTCTTGCGCAAAGGATATATTAAAAACACACTGTCTGCGGTAATGAGGGCTTTTAAGCCAATCACGCCCATGGCGCCTCTAATGGTTATGTAAATGGAAGAATCTTTAACTAAACTAATATTAGCAATGTAATTGTCTGCATTGGTAGCAGATTCATAATCTACTTTCAAACGCGCATTCATTGTTTTAAAATTAATTTTAGTTTGCGCCAATTTTTCAATGATATTTTTTACGATGGCAGAAGAATCCACTTTTGATTTTTCTGAAAGTAATTGAACTTGAATGGTATCCTTCTTAGAGAGGGCTTCTTTAATTATTTGCACTTTTTTGAAAGTAGTACAAGATGCAATCAAGCCAACGGCAAAAAGAAAGTAGATAATTTTTTTCATTGCATTTTATTGTTTACCTGTATGACCAAAGCCTCCTTCGCCTCTTGCTGTTATTTCTAATTCATTTACTTGCACCAACCGAGCCTTTGCTACTTCGCAAAAAACCATTTGCGCAATGCGGTCTCCATTTTCAATAATTTGAACTTGAGTAGATAAATTAATTAAGATCACTTTTATTTCGCCTCGATAATCTGCGTCAATGGTACCAGGTGTATTCAAGCACGTGATTCCTTGTTTAATAGCCAACCCACTTCTGGGTCTAATTTGTGCTTCGTAGTTTTCTGGGATGGATATAAACAAACCAGTTGGAATCAAACATCTTTCCATGGGTTGCAATGGCAACGTATTTTCCAAATTTGCCCTCAAGTCCATACCCGATGCACCCAAAGTGGCATAAGCAGGTAAAGCATGAGTACTTTTGTTTACAATTTTAACTTCGATGGACATAGTGAACAAAAATAGGTAAAAAACCAAGCAAAAGTCTCAAATGGATTCTTTGAAAACTGAATTAAGAATTAGAAGTAGAAAATACTTCCAAAACGAATGGTATTGGATAGTGGATTTTGCAGCAATCCACCACCGGATGGGACCAAATAGGAAATATTAAACTTGGACTGTTGATATTTAAAACTTGCGCCCAATGTAAAATATTGCATGTTGCCTAAGTTCTTATTGTTGTCGAGGTAATAACCTGCTCTTAAGTAGAATTGGCTTAAATAATTGTATTCTAAACCAGTAGATACTTTAATAGATTCCCCTAAAGGCATGCCTTCTTTGGCATTGAAAGAATTGAACCAACTGGAGACCACCGACTGTGAATAATAATGCTCAATTTCGGCTGGATCGCTACCAGGGCTTACAGGTACCAACAATCGATTTACATCTACCCCAAATTCCAATGAATTGTCCGCATCAATTTTGTTTAAATAGCCAATACCCAATCCCATATTAGCAGGGATAAAATATTTATGGGCATTATCCGTATAACTAATTTTACCTCCTAAATTAGAAAGTAATAAAGCAGCATGAAATCCTTGTAGGTTCTCATTTTGCTTATAAAACAAATTAATATCTCCTGACAAAGTATTCCCCGCTCTATAATAAGTAGTTTGGATAGGGCCAGAAACCAATTTTGAATGTATGTATCTTAAGGTAAGTCCCATACTTAGTTTATCTGTAAGTAGAATACTATACCCAAAATCGTATCCAAATTCCGAAGGTCTTTGAGCTGCATAGGACGCATTGCCATTATCATCCGTAAATTGGATTTCTCCTAAACTAAAAAAACGTAAGGAACTATTAATGGCACTAATACTATTTAATTTTTTATAATACCCTGCGCTCGCCAAGTATACATCGTTTAAACCCAAGCTTTTTAACCAAGGTGTATAGTTAATTAAAAATCCTTGTTTTTCTTCCATAAAAGGAAGCTTGGCTGTATTACCAAAAAGATCATTGGCTTCAGGTGACATGGCCAATGATAAATTTCCCATACCTCCCGCACGAGCATCTGGCGATATTAACATGAAAGGAACAGCGGCATTTTGAATTTTTTGACTATACGTTGAAGTGGTTTGCGCTATAACATTTTGCATCATTAAAAATGCAAGGCAAGAAAAAATAAAAGCTTTGGTCTTTAAATGAATCATATTTTAAATTTCAACTTATTAAAATAAAGGTACAATATTCATTTATAGGGTGCACTAGTATTTAACTAATTTATTGGCTAAGACTTTCATCTCTTTCCCATTGCCAATGGTGATTTTGTAAAAATATACCCCCGGGTTTAACATATTGCCCTGCTCACTTGTCCCATCCCAATAAGCCAGCACTCTATTGCCCTTAAATTGCCCAGACAGGGTTCTTGTAAATAGCACCAACCCATTGTTGTCATAAACGCTTAGAAAAATATCTAGTTTTGTACCAATTTGATTTTGCTCAAAACTAAATGTGGTTGACTGTATAAATGGATTGGGATAATTGCTCACTTTATTTAATAGCAAGACCGATGTATCAGGCACTGTAAATTGAATGGACCTTTTATTAGAATTACCCAATAAGTCCCAGGCCTTGATCGTTAAAGTATGTGGGCCAAGAGAAAAATTGGGCAAAATATAAGAAACAGTTCCACTTTGATAAGTATTGAAGTCAGCAGTATAATAATTGTTTAAAACAATTTCATTTTTTGTATCCCCGTCTATTAATAAAGTAAGATCCTGCCCTAATGCATTGCCCGATGTTTGTATACCTGCCTCATCTTTTAAATGCACTAGAAGCGTTGCATTGGATGCAGCCCATCCCCCACTAATAAAGTTAGTATCATTTAAGAAAATTTGAATTGAAGGCCCGATGGTATCTGTAAAATTTTGAGCACCTGCCCCTTTTGCATAAATCTGATTGAAAATGCCCATGGCATCTGAACTGTCATTAAAAGCATTTAACTGCAATTTTAACGCACCTTGGTACAAAGTGACTTCTTTAGGTAACATAAAGTCAATGCTAAATTTTCCAGCATTGACTGATGCAGTTCCATTGAATAAAATATTTTCTTGGACAATTACATTTACAGGAATGCTAGTAGAAACATTCCCTAAAGTTTTTTTTGCACTTGCTGCATCATATAAAATTAATTGTACCGCACCGTTAAATTTGTTTTTTAACTGGCCATTAGATTGCACCATACCATTTATCGTATATTTACTTCCAGCTTGAAGGGTATCCACACCCATAAATGCTTTTCCATTGATGGAATTGATCACAACTTGATCTGTTGGCTTTACCAATTGCATCGCAGGATCTCCAAACAAGGTAAATTTAAAAGTATTGATATGATCTTCGCCTTGCGCCCAAGCTGCCATTTTAGCTTTTTGCAAAGCCGTACCAATGGTTAAAAAATTACCAGCGCTGTCTGGGACCAAAAGTTTTTGAATGAACTGATCATTGATTTGTTTATTACTATACGCATACACCAGCCTACTCGCAGCCACTAAAGCTGCCACACCTTTCGAATTTTTTAAAAGCGCATCAAATCCAAATGGACTTAATTGTGGTTGATCATAAGGAGCAAAATCACAGGAAGCAGTAATCATTAATGGCAATCTGCCAGCATTGTCCCATTGTTGAACATCTGTTTGCGTAATCACTGCTTCTTCAGCAAGTCTGGAATAATTTCCGTGGCCTGTGTAATTTAAAATCAAACTACCATTGTTTATGGTTCGATTGATTTCGGCATTCACCAATGGATAGGTATTCCCAGCGATGTTGGAGGTGACTGCATATAAATCTAAATATATTTTTTTATTGTTCCAATTGGGTACTTTCATTTTTAAGTTGCTCGAAATGGCTTCTGCATCTTGTAAATGCAAATTATAATCGCCGTCATCGGCTACCCAAGTCAATTGATTTTTCCATACACCCCCATGATTGTTTTTCTGATAATTAATTATTTTTTCAACAACGGTATCGGCCTCTGCTGCGTTTCTAATTGGCAATCTGCCAATGGCCAAGGATAAATTTTTGATGTCATTAGGAAAATTGATATTGTCATTATTGTCAAGAATACTATAATAATCATCTGCTGGATAGCTATCCAATATACTTGTGGATGCTCCACTTTCAAATACAGGAATTTGAAAAGCACTGTTGTAATTTTTGTTGCTAAAATTAGCCATCCCCATCAATAATAAATATTTAGGCGGATTTTGATGTTTGATCATGGCTTGATTGAATAAATATTGAATGAAATTTCTAATGCCCGTTGCACTAGATTGACCTCCTGAAAATTCATTAAAAATTTCATTCACATTATATACCATTCCTTTTAATCCATGAACAGTGGCATGAAAATCGATTAATTTTTTTGCTGCTCCTAAATAAGCACTGGCAGCAATTACCACATAATCAGGAACATCCGTTGCCATTACATTTTGATTCGCAACCCCACTTAAATAAATTGGTATTTCGTAGCCCATAGATTTAACTGCAAAAAATTCGCGTAGCGTATCTGCAGTTTGTATAAAATTTCCAGTTGTTGTAGTTTGAAAATTAATATTCATTACCAAAGGATCTTCTTGATGCGTGACATCCCATATTTGCGCAGCGGTATCTATATTTTGAAGCTGATATTGAATGGCTGTAGCATTTTTTGAAACTGCATAATTTCTAAATCCAAAAGCATTGCTTCCCCAAAATCCAATTTTTCTTTTTGCATTGATTTCAATAAAGTCTATCCAACCCGTTGCAGTGGTATTGTCGCTAGAAAAAGCAATGGTAGTTGTGATTGGGTTAGACAAATTCACACTTGGACTAATGTTGTAAATAAAACTATCGGTCATCAAATTTGCCGTGGCATCATAGATATAACCTGTAACAGGATTCACCGAACTGGTTCTTGCTAAAGTTGAGTTGATCAAAAAATTAAAATTGGCTTTGCTTTGGTAAGCTGTAGCTGCATATTGACTGACTATGCTTAATGGGCTGGATACTTGCAATCCATCCATATTAAAAACATAATTCAATTGGGCTTGCTTTCCAACCCCTTGTCCCATGGGCGAACCCAATAATAATTTACCACTATTTAAAAGAGAAACGCTGTCTTTTTCTATCAACCATCTTTCGTCATAATTATCAACCGATTGATTGGCTGCATTTATTTTTGAAGCAAAATTGATTCTTTTTCCATTTTTTCCTAAAGTGATAAAATAATAAATAGAGTCGCTCGTTGCATTTTTATAATGATAAGGCAACCCTTTTACACTATCATATTTCCATTGAATTGGGCCCTCACTATAAAACAATAAAAAATCTTTTTCATCAAATTGATTGTCCCCACCATCAGCTACTACAATAGAATTTTCAATGACGCCTAGCAAAGGATTGAGACTCACTTTTTCTTTCAAATTGGCTAAATTATAATTAAACAATTGCACTTGATTAGAGGCAAATGGCAGGACAAAACCCATGGCCTTTAGTTGGGTGCCCGTAATTTGATAAACACCCTGTTTGGTCGTGGCAATTTTTGCCCATTTCCCGGCCGAAAAGGGGGAAGACTGAGCACTTGAAAGCTTAGGGTAAAACATCAAGATGAATAAATATAGAAAAATGGACCTTACCATGCCATAAAATTAGGTTTTTACTAACATAAGAATATATTTACAAGTGTATAAAATGAATAAAAAACTAGCTATCTTCGTCCTACAACTTAACCCAATCTTTGTATAAATAATTACTATGCATTTTATAAATAGTATTTTAGTTTTTTTCGCGCTCTTGTTATTAGGGCCCGCTTTGCTTTCTTCTAATCAAAAGCAAGTTGAAAATTTTGTCAAAATTGATTACAAAAATAATGACCCTTATGCCGAAACAGTTCTAGTCCGTGGTGGCACATTTGCCATGGGCATGAATCAAGAAAGTATTATGGGTGATTGGAACAATAACTTAAGAAGAGTAACAGTAAGTTCTTTTAGAATTGATCAATATGAAGTGAGTAATAAAAAATACCGTACTTACATCCATTGGTTAGAAAAGATATTTGTACCCATCGGCAGAGATTCAATTGTTCGAGCAGCACTTCCTGATTCGACTGTCTGGAAAACAGATTTATCTTACAATGACCCCATGGTAGAAGGCTATTTTAGATCCTCTGTATTTAATGATTACCCAGTAGTAGGTGTTACATGGGAACAAGCCAATGATTATTGCAGATGGAAAACAGATCGTTCCAACGAACAAACTTTATTAAAATACAAATTGATTGATGCTTCAAAACCTTATGTAGGTAAAATGGGTATTGCCAATGAAATAAAAGATACTTCCAGTTCAAGTATTACAACCAATGCCGCTTCCACTGGATTTAACAGATCTAATAACGTGGACGATTATGTAATGATCCCAGATTTCAGATTGCCAACAGAAGCTGAATGGGAATATGCAGCAAAGGTATCAAGCGGAAAAAATTACATTACTAATTTCAATCTTCCTAAATCGGGTTCTAATGCACCACATCCCAATGCAAATTTAGTTAGTTCGGACAGTCCTTACCCATGGAGTTCAAATGGAAATGATGCATTAAGAAGTACAGGTACTGGAAAAAAGAGTGTAGCTAAAGGAATGTTTTTAGCCAACTTCAAAAATGGTAGCGGTGATTATATGGGAATGGTAGGTTATTCTAATGATGGGGCTGGCTTCCCTTCTAAAGTAAATAGTTTTTTACAAAATCAAATTGGACTATACAATTTAAGCGGGAATGTAAATGAATGGGTAGCTGATCTTTACCGCCCAATGAATTCTATGGATATGGACGACTTTAATCCATACAGAAGAAATAACACATTAGATGGCGATGACAACAATACTGCGAATTACGAATCAGGAACCAATACTTTAATTTCAAATAAATCAAGAGTATACAAAGGAGGCAGTTGGAAAGACCGCCCTTATTGGTTGAATCCTGGTACCAGAAGATTTTTAGATCAAGATAAATCTTCTAGTACCATTGGCTTTAGATGTGCAGTATCTGCATTTGGTATGGATGCACCTGGCGTATCCGATTCAAAAGAACATTGGTGGAATAAATTATTTAAAAAATAATTGAATGAAATTACGCATAGGCTCAGGCATTGATTTTCATCAATTGGTAATTGGCCGAGACTTATGGATTGGTGGCATTAAAATTCCGCATACCAAAGGTGCTTTAGGACATAGCGATGCTGATGTTTTATTACATGCTATTTGCGATGCTTTATTAGGTGCTTTAAGTTTAGGAGACATCGGCACCCATTTTCCAGACACCGACCCTGCTTATAAAAATATTGATAGTAAAATTTTATTACAAAAAACATACGACTTAATTACTGCGCAAGGCTACCAAATAGTAAACATTGATGCTACATTGTGTTTAGAAGCGCCAAAAATAAAACCTTATGTTCTTGAAATGCAAGCATGTATCGCTGGCATTTTGCGTATTGGAAATAAAGACATTTCTATTAAAGCTACTACCACCGAAACCATGGGTTTTACTGGAAGACAAGAAGGTTTGGTAGCGATGGCCACTTGTTTGTTAAGTTCGGCGAACAATTAAAATCTGCTACCCCATGAAGCAGCTTGATTCCATTTCTTCTTTATACGAAATCTACAAAGCACATCCGCAGGTTCAGACGGATACGCGAAAATTGGCAAAAGGAAATTTATACTTTGCATTAAAGGGACCCAATTTCAATGGCAATGAATTTGCTATAAAAGCATTGGAAATGGGGGCTGCATTTTCGATTGTTGATGAACCCATTCAAGCAAGCACTGCATTATTAGAAAAAATAATTTTAGTGGAAGATGTATTAACCACTTTGCAAGCATTGGCAAAATTTCATCGAGAACAATTTTCAATTCCATTTATTGCCATCACGGGGAGCAATGGCAAAACCACCACCAAAGAATTGGTAGCAGCCGTTTTAAGCAGTCATTATATTGCTTATACCACCCAAGGAAATTTAAACAACCATATAGGTGTTCCGCTTACAATATTAAGTGTAAAAAAAGATGCGCAATTTGCCATCATTGAAATGGGCGCCAATCATTTGTATGAAATTGAAAGTTATTGCAGATATACCTTACCCACACATGGCTTAATTAATAATTGCGGTAAAGCACATTTAGAAGGGTTTGGTGGTGAAGAAGGAGTGAAGAAAGGGAAAGGCGAATTGTTTGATTATTTAAAACAACATCAAGGCGTTGCTTTTATCAATAGCGATTTAGATTATTTAGTTACAATGAGTGCAGACATTTCAAAACGCATCAGTTATGGAATATCCAATGGCGACTTACAAGGTAGGGAAGCGAAAAAAGATGGTGGCTTATTACAATTCATTATAACCAGAACTGCGAATAATTTATTGCTCAACAAAACCATTCAAACACAATTGGTAGGTGCATACAATTTACCCAATGTATTAGCAGCCATTAGTATTGGCTTATATTTTGAAGTGCCCGTTGAAAAAATTATTACATCCATTGAAAATTATACACCAAGCAATAGCAGATCACAATTAATTACTTGGAATCAAAATCAAGTTATTTTGGATGCCTACAATGCCAATCCAAGTAGCATGAAATTGGCCATTGAAAATTTTGGAAGCATTGATAATAAATTTAAAATACTTTGTATTGGGGGCATGAGAGAATTGGGCGCAAATAGCCAAGCAGAACATCAAGCCATTATTGATTTAATTCCTACTTATCCTTTTGAAAAAGTAGTATTGGTTGGAAAAGAATTTGAAAATTGCCAACACAACTATACCTATTTTGAAAACAGTGAAGCCGCCAAATACTGGATGCAACAACAAAATTTTAAAGACCACTATTTTTTAATCAAGGGTTCTAGGGGCATTCAGATGGAAAAATTGCTTTCATTAGAATAAGCAATGCAGGTATTGGCATTATTTCAGAACTTCCTTAATAATTTGATACCTTTGCAACATGCCAAGTAACTATTTGTGGAGTACCATCAACAACCGTTGCCCAAGATGTAGAGAAGGAAAATTATTTGTATCTAAGAATCCCTACAATTTATCTGCCATTACAAAAATGAATGAAAGATGTCCGGTCTGTGGACAACCCACTGAAATTGAATTGGGATTTTATTACGGAACAGGCTATGTGAGTTATGCCTTAACAGTAGCCTATTTTGTAAGTACTTTTGTTGCTTGGAAAGTATTATTTGGAATGACTTTTGGCCTGGAAGACAATCGAATATTTTATTGGATGGGCACTGCTATTGTATTATTATTATTTATACAGCCTCTTCTTATGCGTTTATCTAGATCCATTTGGTTGGGCTGGTTTGTTTCCTACAATAAGAATTGGAAAAACGAGCCATTGGAGTACAATGAACGCATGGACCATAACAGAAAAGAACACTAAAAAAGCCTATCACTTTCATGACAGGCTTTGCAGAGAGGAAGGGATTCGAACCCCCGATACGTTGCCGTATACACGCTTTCCAAGCGTGCTCCTTAAACCACTCGGACACCTCTCTATTAGGACTGCAAATGTAAAATAAATAATTGGTGTTTTAAGGATTACTCAATCCCGAACACCCCCATTGCATTGCTTGTTGTTATCTCTGCCACTTCATGCAAAGGAATATTTTTAATCTCTGACAATTTCATGGCCACTTGTATCATATAAGCAGGTTCATTCGTTTTTCCACGATAAGGCACAGGAGATAAATAAGGTGCATCTGTTTCCAAGACCAACCACTGCATGGGAATGTCTTTAATGGCTTCAGCCACACCTGCATTTTTATAAGTAAGCACACCGCCTAAACCTAAATGAAACCCCAGAGAAATTATTTGTTCGGCCGATTCTCTACTCCCACTAAAGCAATGAAAAATACCACGCAATCCTTTTTTAGCAAAAGGCTTGACTGCTGCAATGGTCTCGCCCATTGCAGCACGCGTATGAATTACAATGGGTAATGTATAATCCAAGGCCCACTGCATTTGCATCGTGAAGGCCTCCATTTGTTCAGTAGTAAATGTTTTATCCCAATAATAATCTAGACCTATCTCCCCAATGGCTATAAATTTTCTTTTTTGTAATTGCGCTTCTATAATAGCTAACTCATCATTCACATTTTCTTTCACTGAACAAGGATGCAAGCCCATCATGGCCATACAATTTTTAGGATAGTTCGCTTCCACTTCTAACATAGCTTCTAAAGTACTGCTATCAATAGCAGGCATAATAATAGTATCAATACCATTATCTAAAGCATTTTTCATTACCCCCTCTATATTTTCTTTTAGAGGGGTTGAATAAAGGTGGGCATGTGTATCAATAAATTTCATAGGACTCAAAAGGGTTACTTCTACTACAAAAAAACACTATTTTTTACTCATTACATAATAAAGCAAAGAATATGTCGTTTTAGCTATGTAGACAACAATGGTCTTATTAGTACAGACAACAAACTTTGTTTTTTATAGGGTACGGATTATACCGGCTGAGGTTTCTACCTTGGCCTTTTTTTTGCTTTATGATGCAGAAACAATTGCGTTAAATGTATATCCCAAACTGCTAAAATGAGCAAGCATAGCAGGCAGTGCTACTTTCAATCTTTTAAAGGCCTTAGCGCTATCATGAAAAACAACAATAGATCCTGCAGTCGTATTTTTAATTACATTTTTTGTACAATCTTCGGGCGACAAGGTCAAATCAAAATCCCCACTTAAAACATCCCACATGATAATTTGCTGAGGCAGAGATTTATCTGCAGTAATTTTTCTTAATTGAGATCGACTTATTCTTCCATAAGGAGGGCGAAATAAATTAGAAGTAATTAAATTACGGGCATTGGCAATATTTTCGATATAGCTACTTGTTTCGGTTTTCCATCCGTTCAAATGATCATAGGTATGATTGCCTACTGCATGCCCCTCATTAATAATTTCTTCATAAATATTGGCATAGGAAAGCACATTATTTCCAATACAAAAAAAGCTTGCTTTGGCATTGTATTTTTTTAATTGCTCCAATACAAAAGGCGTCGCTTGCGGATGCGGACCATCATCAAAACTTAAATAAATAACCTTTTTTTCACTAGGCATTCTCCAGGTACAACCAGGATACAAAGCCCTCAGCCAAAAAGGTGTTTTTACTAAATACATACCCAAAGATAAATAGTTCTTTTGCCCATTTGAATATTATCTTTGTATAAATAAAAAAGAGCATGGATTCAAAGGTTAGAGTAAGGTTTGCA
>Ga0194047_10001307_pt1 | contig 15390 bp, 13 predicted proteins | sample JunL225m_MetaG_2_FD_160070 | JGI IMG/M metagenome (GOLD analysis project Ga0194047, IMG submission 160070) | Anoxic zone freshwater microbial communities from boreal shield lake in IISD Experimental Lakes Area, Ontario, Canada - Jun2016-L221-5m | ecosystem: Environmental > Aquatic > Freshwater...
ATTTTTTTGATTCGAAGTATAATGAACTTTCAACTTTGATTTATTCTTAAAAATATTTTCAATCCAAGTTGGTAAGGAAATTTTACCGTAAATATATTTGATATAAAGAAAGCCAAAAAGAGCACCGCCAATATGTGCCAGATGTCCCCCTGAATTTGATCCGGTGATGCTTATCAGATCCATTACAACTGAAACAATTGCAATATATTTTAGTCGCACAGTACCAAATAAAAATAATTGAATTGGATATTCGGGCAATAAAGTTGCGGTGGCAACAACAATAGATAAAACACCTGCCGATGCTCCAAGGGCAAATGTTGATGATATATTTAAACTAAAAAAAGGAAATAAATTATAGCAAATCATAAAAAATAACCCGCCAAAAATGCCACCACCAAAAAATGCCTGATACAATTTTTTGTTCCCTAAATATTCTTGGAAAATATTTCCCAGCCAAAAAAACCACAACATGTTAAATAGAATATGAAAAAAACCATCATGCAAAAACATGTATGTTAAAATGCTCCATGGTTGTATAATGAAGCTGATGAAGGAAGCGGGAAGCATTAAATAATGAAGAAACGAAGGAACAATCTGATTGTTTTCATTCATCAAAATCAACAAAACATTTATAAGAGAAACAATAATAAAAACTCCCACGTTTATGAGAATAATTTTATTAACGGCATTACTTTTACTGAATGCGTTTTTTATTTCGTCTGCAATATTCATATTTTAATAAAACGAATTTCTATTCTTTTTATTCCAGTATTTGATCATGAAAAACCCAAAAAGCATTCCTCCTAAATGAGCAAAATGAGCTACATTATCACTAGGGTTATTTGAAATACCCTGAAATAATTCAAGACCTCCGTATAGCATTACAAAATACTTTGCTTTAATCGGAATTGGTAAAAAAATCATCATTAATTCTGTGTTTGGAAACAACATACCAAATGCAAGCAAAAGTCCAAAAACAGCACCTGATGCACCAACTGTAGGAATATTCATTTTACGCTGCACCATAGCATCAGCAATTTGAATTGAGCCTTGAATATATTGAGGATTATCTTTTTGTGTTTGCCATTCACTCATAAATTGTTGAAAATTTTCATTTCCTGAAATTCCAATATCTTTATGTTGAAGTAAAACAAAAGCATCATAACTAGGGTGTGAAGTATAAGATACAACCTCTGTTTTAACATTATTTATTTCATAAGCATTCACTCCTGTATGCAAAGCTGCCGCACCAAATGCTGTTACAAAATAGTAAATAAAAAACCGTTTTGGCCCCCAAAAATTTTCGAGCACACTCCCAAACATCCACAACGAAAACATGTTAAAAAACAAATGCGTAAAACTGCCGTGCATGAAAACATGAGTAACAAATTGAAATGGTTTAAAGTAAACCGACTCGGGATAAAAGAGTCCACAAATTTCATTTAAACTCAAGTTGAATCTTGATTCCATGACAACATTTGCCAAAAAGCAAAGACCATTAATGATAAGTAGATTCTTAACTATTGGTGGCAACATTGAACTTCCTGCAAAACGAAAATTACTCATATATTAAATGATAGGTGTAAAATAAAACATCCAAAAATAAAAAACATCTATCAAAGCTGACAGATGTTTTTTAAAAGATGATATCAATCTGATCACAGTAACCACTGTGAAAATATAATTTATCCTAAATACGATTTCAAAATCTTGCTTTTCGAAGATTTGCGTAATCTACGTAGTGCTTTTTCTTTTATCTGACGAACTCTTTCGCGTGTTAATCCAATCTTTTCGCTAATATCCTCAAGAGTATGAGCCGGTCCACCATCTAATCCATAATAGAATTTCAACACATCTTTTTCTTTTTCAGAAAGAGTAGAAATCACACGATTGATTTCTTTTTGTAGAGATTCATTAATTAGTTGAATATCTGGACGGGGTTCATCGTTATTATCTAAAATTCCTAAAAGGGTATTGTCTTCTCCCTCAGTTAATGGTGCATCAATTGAAAGATGACGACCTGTTGAACGTAATGCGTTTTCAACCTCAATTATCGGAATATCCATTTCAATTGCAATCTCTTCAACGGTAGGTTCTCTTTCTAATCTTTGTTCAAGTCTTGCTGAAGTACTGCTAATACGACCTATCGAACCCACTTTATTTAAAGGTAAACGAACAATTCTCGACTGATCAGCTAAAGCTTGAAGAATTGATTGACGGATCCACCATACAGCGTAGGAAATAAATTTAAAACCACGTGTTTCATCAAAACGCTTTGCAGCCTTAATCAAGCCTAGGTTTCCTTCATTAATAAGATCCCCAAGAGTAAGTCCTTGGTTTTGATATTGCTTTGAAACGGAAACAACAAAACGTAAATTGGCGTTAACCAACCTTTCTAATGCCACTTGATCCCCTTCTCTGATTCTGCGCGCTAATTCTACTTCTTCTTGGGCATCAATCATGCTCACCTTGCTAATTTCATTGAGATACTTATCCAATGATTTGCTTTCGCGATTGGTAAACTGTTTACTGATTTTCAGCTGTCTCATATATCGATTTTACTACTTTAAAATTTTTGAATGGGTTGCGAATTTCGTGAAAATATATATCTTTTTTTGTAAAAAGCAACTGATCCTCGTTAAACAACTTATTAACAGCAATATAAACTCTTTCACAAGAACGTTTTTTATATCTTAATACGAATAATAAATTAACACAAATATTGTATCTAAGTTTTTTTGCCCTAATTATTTATTCAAGTCTTGAGGTAAATATGCGGATAATATTTATGTAATTGTTTAAAAACTTGGCAAATCCAAAAAAAACATTACATTCGTGGCGTAAATAATGAAAATTTGAGGGGACCAAAAGTCCCCTCTTTTATTACACATGAATATTGTACAGCAACTTACAGAATGGACACAAGAGTTTTTACCACCACATTTATTTTTAGTGGAAGTGGAACAAAACCCAAACAGCAATAACATTGCTGTATATATTGATGGGGATACAGGTGTAAGAATAGAGGATTGTCGTTTGCTATCAAAATCGTTAAACGCTAAACTTGATGAAATGGAATTTGAAACAGATCCTTTTTATTTTGAAGTCTCTTCACCAGGTATTGATAAACCTCTAAAATCACAAAGACAGTATCCCAAACACATAGGTAGAGAGTTAATTGTTAAACTAAAAAGTAATATCGAATTGCTTGGAAAGCTTACTGAAGTTAATGCAGATAATATTATTTTGATATTTAAAGATAAAAAAAAGGGCTATTTACCAAATGCTATTAAAAAAGAGATTTCATTTGAAGAGATAACCGAATCAATAGTTCAAATAAGTTTTAATAAAATACAATAACATAACTAACTAAAAATATGCACAGTGCAGGATTAATTGACTCGTTTAGTGAGTTCAAAGAATTTAAAAACATAGACCGCGCCACCATGCAACGCGTCCTGGAAGACGTTTTTCGCAGCATGCTCCGCAAAAAATATGGTAACGATGATAACTTTGATGTGATCATCAACGACAATAGTGGTGATCTTGAAATTTGGCATAACCGAAACATCGTTCACGATGGTGAAGTAGAGGATGCGGGTAGCCAGATTGCTGTTACCGAAGCTCAAAAAATTGAGCCTGATTTTGAAGTAGGTGAAATTGTTACTGAAGGAGTAACTCTTGAAATGTTTGGAAGAAGAGCGATTTTAGCTGCTAGACAAACCCTTATGTCTAAAATTCTTGAACTTGAGAAAGACGAAATCTATAAAAAATATAAAGATCGCGTTGGCGAAATTGTAACAGGTGAAGTTTATCAAATTTGGAAAAAAGAACTCATGATTTTGGATGACGAAGGAAGCGAGTTGTTATTACCAAAAAATGAAATGATACCAGCCGATCATTATAAAAAAGGAGACAGTATACGTGCAGTTGTTGCTAAAGTTGAAATGTATAATGGCTCACCGCGTATCATCCTTTCCAGAATCTCTCCAATGTTCTTGGAAAGATTATTTGAAATGGAAGTTCCCGAAATTTTGGATGGTGTTATTACAATCAAAAAGATTGTGCGCGAACCTGGAGAGAGAGCAAAAGTTGCAGTGGAATCGTATGATGACAGAATTGACCCTGTTGGCGCTTGTGTAGGTATGAAAGGTTCACGTATTCATGGAATCGTACGTGAATTACGTAACGAAAATATTGATGTGATTAACTACACCAATAATTTACAATTACTCATCCAACGTGCACTCAGCCCTGCTAAAGTTTCAAATATTAAAATTGATGAAGAGGCTAAACGTGCATCTGTATTTCTTAAGCCTGATCAGGTTTCATTGGCAATTGGTAAAGGCGGGCATAACATTAAACTTGCCGGAAAACTTACAGGTACCGAAATAGATGTATACCGTGAAAGTGACGAAGATGAGGGAGATATTGATTTGGATGAATTTACAGACGAAATTGATGGGTGGATTATTGATGAACTTAAAAACATTGGGTGCGATACAGCTAGAAGTGTACTTGCGTTGAGCACCGAAGATTTAGTTCGAAGAACAGAATTGGAAGAAGAAACTGTTGCAGAAATTCGTAAAATTCTTCAATCTGAATTTGAATAAAGAGATAACAAGGGAGAGCTGAGAGTTGAAAAATATTATTCACTAATCTGCTATTCTTAATTACTTAATCTCTTCAATAACATTTATAATAAAAAGCGATATTCGCAAAGTTTTTTACAGGAACAAAAATCGTAATGAGCGAAAAAACAATAAGATTAAACGCAGTTGTTAAAGAATTAAATGTAGGTATTAATACTTTAGCGGAACACTTGTCTAAAAAAGGACATGCTGTAGAAGCAAAACCTACAACTAAAATTACAGAAGAACAATATGCTATTCTACTCAGCGATTTCCAGTCTGATAAAAAAGTGCGCGATGACGCAAAACAATTAGTAAAACCTAAAATTGTTAAAAAAGAAGAAGTTACTGTTTCTGTTCCAAAACCCAAAGAAAAAGTAACAGAGGAAGATGATGATAGTGACGATGGAATTCTTATAAAGTCGGGCCTGTCTTTAAATGCAGCTCCAAAAGTTGATATTCCTGTTGCCCCAGTTGTTGAAGAAAAACCTATTCTTGAAAAACCTGTTCAGGAAAAAATCGCACCAGTTGAAGTTGCTGTTGAAGAAGATGATGACAAACTAAAACTTACTGTTATTGGAAAAATAGATCTGGAAGGGATGAATACCAAAACCCGTCCAGATAAAAAACCAAAAGAAAAAAAGGTAAAAGAAGAGAAGAAAATAATTGTAAAAGAGGTAAAAGAAAAATTACCAAAAACTAAAAAAGTTGAACCGGAAGATGATGCAAAGATTGAAATTGAAACGGCCTCTCCTCCAAAATCTCAAGAAAAAATAATTCCTCCAGTAATTGAAAAGGTAGAAGAAGAAATTGATCCCTACGAAACCAATTATGAAAAACTTTCAGGGTTAAAGGTTTTGGGAAAAATTGAATTACCAACCGAACCCACTCCAACTCCATTTAAAAAACCACAACCTGTTGCTTCATCTGATAACAGCAACAAAATTAAAAAGAAAAGACGCAGAAAAAACTTTGTTACCGGAAGTGAAAATCCTGATGTAAAAAAAGGAATCCCTGCTCCGAATACGGGAAACAACAGACCAATTGAACCAGCCATTCAACGAACTCCTCCTGCTGGTGCACACAAACGTTTTGATAACAGAGGTGCCGGTGGTGGTGGTGGACGATTTACAAGAGGTCCAAAAGTTGATGATAAAGGTGTAAAAACTGAAATTACCGAAAAGGAAATTCAAGATAAATTAAAGGAAACACTTGCTCGGTTAAACCCGGGAAGTAAAACTCCAAATATTGGTTCACGTTCAAAAATCAGAAAACAAAAACGTGATGCCGCATCAGACAGACGTGAAGAAGAACAATTAGAATTAGAAGGGCAACGTAAAATAATTAAAGTTACTGAATTTGTAACCGCAAACGAACTTTCAAAAATGTTGGATGCTCCGGTTACACAAATTATTTCAGCATGTATGAGCCTTGGATTGATGGTATCTATCAACCAACGTTTGGACGCAGAAACGATTGCTATTGTTGCAGATGAATTTGATTATGATGTTGAATTTGTTGCAGCAACACTTCAGGAAAATATTGAAGAAGAAATTGATAATCCCGAAGATTTATTGCCACGTGCTCCTATTGTTACGGTGATGGGACACGTAGATCATGGTAAAACTTCTTTACTTGATTATGTCCGAAAAGCGAATGTTATTGCCGGAGAAGCCGGAGGTATCACTCAGCATATTGGTGCATATGAAGTAACTCTTGCCAACGGAAAAAAAGTTGCTTTCCTTGATACTCCAGGTCACGAAGCATTTACTGCGATGCGTGCCCGTGGTGCAAAAATTACAGATATTGTAATTGTAGTTATTGCTGCTGATGATAGTGTAATGCCTCAAACAAAAGAGGCAATAAGCCACGCACAAGCTGCAGGTGTTCCACTAATTTTTGCAATCAATAAAATTGACCGTGATGGAGCAAATCCTGAAAGAATTAAAGAGCAATTAGCTGCAATGGATATATTGGTTGAAGATTGGGGAGGAAAGTATCAGTGCCAGGAAATCTCTGCTAAAAAAGGATTAAACATCGATCTGTTATTAGAAAAAGTATTACTTGAAGCTGAAGTTTTAGATTTAAAAGCAAACCCAAATAAACGTGCAATAGGAAGTGTGATCGAAGCTACCTTGGATAAAGGAAGAGGAATTACAACAACGGTAATGGTTCAATCTGGAACGTTACATGTAGGTGATCCAATTCTTGCAGGAACACATCAGGGAAAAGTTAGGGCCATGTTTGATGAACGTGGAAAGAAAATGAAAGAAGCAGGTCCTTCAACTCCAGTTGTTATTTTAGGATTTGATGGAGCACCTCAAGCCGGTGATAAATTCCTTGTGGCTAAATCTGAACAGGAAGCAAAAGAAATTGCTACCAAACGTCAGCAATTACAACGTGAACAAGGCATTCGTGCACATAAACATATTACACTTGATGAGATTGGAAGACGTTTAGCAATTGGTAATTTCAAAGAACTGAACTTAATTGTTAAAGGTGATGTGGATGGTTCGGTTGAAGCTTTGGCTGATTCGTTACTTAAATTATCTAATGAAGAAATACACGTTAATGTAATTCATAAATCAGTTGGACAAATTTCGGAAAGCGATGTATTGCTTGCTTCTGCATCAGACGCAATCATTATCGGATTCCAGGTTCGCCCAAGTCCGCAAGCACGCAAACTTGCCGAGCAAGAATCAATTGATATTCGATTATATTCTATCATTTATAAAGCTATTGAAGAACTTCAAGCTGCTATTGAAGGAATGCTTGCTCCTAAAATGGAAGAAAAAATTACCGGTAATATTGATATCCGCGAAGTATTTAAAATTACTAAAGTTGGTGCTGTTGCAGGATGTATGGTTACTGATGGAAAAGTATTCCGTAACTCAAAGATTCGTTTAATCAGAGATGGTGTAGTGGTTTATACCGGAAATCTTTCTTCACTTAAACGATTTAAAGATGATGTGAAAGAAGTAACATCAGGATTTGATTGTGGGGTTACAATTGCAAACTATAACGATATGAGAGTAGGCGATAACATTGAAGCCTACGAAGAAGTAGAAATTAAAAGAGTTGCGAAATAACATCCTCATCCTTTGAGTAAAGATATTAATCAAAGCAGGCACTTATCTACCCTTGACATGATGAGAGGAATTGCCTCTTTGTCGGTATGTTTTTTTCATCTTACTTTTAACAATTCTTTTTACGGTAATTTTTTACCCGATGGAGATATTTTAAAACAAATCGGGAGATTCGGATGGTTAGGGGTTCAAATGTTTTTTGTTATATCTGGATTTATAATCCCTTACACCCTTTTCCATAACAACTATCACATCAAAAACTTTTTTAGATTTTTGAGTAAACGCTGGTTAAGAATAGAACCCCCATATATTGCCAGTTTATTTTTGTTAGTATTCTTGGGAATATTTTACTCAAGAATTTGGCATTATGAATACAATATAAATTGGGAACAATTGTTCCTCCATTTTTTTTATTTACCCCAGTTTTTTGGCGTTCAATGGTTGAATGAAATTTTCTGGACACTCGCTATTGAATTTCAATATTACTTATTCATGGCTTTTGCATTTCCCCTTTTTGTAAATAGAAATAAATGGGTTCGTTACCTTACATTGATTGCCTTTGCTTCTATTCATTTTGTGTTTCCGGAAAACAGAATACTTACAAGTTTCAGCTCCTTATTCCTTGCGGGCATCATTGTATTTATGCAAAAAGTAAAGTTGTTAAATATGATGGAAGCAATTGTGATGATTTGTATCTGTTCTTTGTATGCATACTTTCAATTTTCGAAAGATTCGCTTTTCATATCTATCGTTTTACTAATGTCGGCATTGATGATATTATTATTAAAAGCCGATCCTTGGTGGGGAAAATTTACGGGTAAAATATCCTATTCACTATACTTAACACATGGAGTTATAGGTCACAATGTATTATTATTTAGTATGTATATCCCATTTATTAGAGACCATTATTTTATGCGGATAATTATTTTGTTTTTAGGCATAGCTGCATCAATGATTTTCGCTTGGGTTTTTTATCGCATTATTGAAAGACCTGCTCAAAATCTTTCGAAGAAAATTTCCTATAGTTAATTTAAAAAACAAAAGGCTTTTTTACGCCTCTTTGATTAAATTTTCAGTTCTTAAAAATGTTATTGAATTTTCAATATCAATATAGAGCGCACGATCTTCACTAATAAAAGGAACAACTTTTCTATAATCAGCAATAAAACCTTCGAGATAGGGTGAAGTTTTTAATGGTCTGCGAAACTCCAATGCCTGCGATGCATTAAGCAATTCAATAGCTAATATTTTTTCAAGATTATTAATTACCCGTAAACATTTTGTTGCTGCATTAGCTCCCATACTTACATGATCTTCCTGTCCGTTTGAACTTACAATACTATCAACAGATGCAGGTGAACATAATTGTTTATTTTGGCTAACGATTGAAGCGGCAGTATATTGAGGAATCATCAAACCTGAATTTAATCCCGGATTGGAAACCAAAAATGCAGGTAATCCTCTTTGACCTGAAATTAATTGAAAGGTTCTACGTTCAGAAATATTTCCTAATTCGGCACAGGCAATTGCTAAAAAATCTAATGATAGTGCAAGTGTTTGTCCATGAAAATTTCCACCTGAAATGATCAAATCAAGTTCTGGAAAAATATTTGGATTATCTGTAACAGAATTTATTTCGGTGGTAAATACATTGGTAACGTAATCCATTGCATCTTTACTTGCACCATGTACTTGCGGAATGCAACGGAATGAATATGGATCCTGAACTTGTTCCTTTTTTTGCTTTGAGATTTGACTGTCTTGCAGGCAGGCAAGTATTTCTTGAGCTGTTTGAACTTGCCCTTTATGATGACGAATTAAATGTAATGCAGGATGAAAAGGTTCAGTTCTGCAATCAAAAGCATCGATTGAAATGCTCGAGATTTTATCTGCCCATAAAGAAAGACGTTGCGCATATAGCAAACATGCAACACCATATGCAGCCATAAATTGTGTTCCATTTATCAATGCCAAACCTTCTTTCGATTGTAATTTTATCGGTTGAAGATTGTGTTTCTGTAATGCTTCTGCACCACTGATTATAGCCCATTGCCCATTGGAATTTGACCATACTTCACCTAATCCTAACAGTGGCAAACATAGATGTGCAAGCGGTGCCAAATCGCCTGATGCACCAAGTGATCCTTGATCATAAACAACCGGTAAAATATCAAAATTAAAAAACTCAACCAGACGCTCAACTGTTTGTAATTGTACACCAGAATTGCCATAAGAAAGTGATTGGATTTTCAACAACAACATCAACTTCACAATCTCCCTATTAACTTTTTCTCCAGTTCCGCAAGCATGCGAAAGCAATAAATTCTGTTGAAGTTTCTCTAAATCTTCATTAGAAATTTTTGTATTGCACAATGAACCAAAACCTGTATTGATGCCATAAATAACAACATCATTACCCGACATTTTTTTATCCAGATAATCACGGCAAGTAGTGATTTTCTTTTTGACAGCTGTTGAAAGTTTTAGCTGCTTTTTTAGTTTGATGATAGCAATAATGTCGTCAAACAAAAGTTGATTGGTAATCTCGTATATTTCCATTTTTATGTTACGTCAATGAATGACGTTTAATTTTATAAACTTAAAATTGTTTTCTCTATAATATCACAAGCTTCATTAATCTGTTGCTCGTTAATCACAAGTGTTGGTGCAAAGCGAATAATATGAGTATGTGTTTGCTTTGCCAGAATTCCGTTTTCCTTTAATGCAAGGCAAACATCGTAAGCAGTTTTGTTATCTCCAAAAGGTTTGATAACAACAGCATTTAACAACCCTTTTCCACGAACTGTGGTAATAAGTGGCGATTTTATATTTTGCATTCTTGCTCTAAAAAGTTGTCCCATCTTCTCGGCATTATCTGCAAGTTTTTCATCAAGCAAAACATTTAGAGATGCTATTGCAACAGCGCAAGCCAAAGGGTTTCCACCAAATGTTGAACCATGCTCACCCGGATGAATGCAGAGCATTACTTCATCATTTGCAAGCACTGCTGATATTGGCAATACTCCACCCGAAAGCGCTTTACCAAGCATCAACAAGTCAGGCTTAATATTCTCATGATCACAAGCAAGCATTTTACCGGTACGGCATAAACCGGTTTGAATTTCATCTGCTACCATCAGCACATTGTATTTTGAACACAATTCGCGTACTCCTTTTAAATATCCCTCATCTGGAACTACAACTCCTGCTTCACCTTGTATCGGTTCAAACAAAAATGCAGCAATATTTTTATCCTGAAAAGATTTTTCTAAAGCAGTAAGGTCGTTATATGGAATAATTTCGTAACCCGGCAAAAACGGACCGAATCCGTCTGTGCTGCTTTCATCAGTTGATGCTGAAATTGCAGCTAAAGTTCTACCATGAAAATTCCCTTCAACAAAAACAATCTTTGCACAATTTTCTGATATCCCCTTTTTCAAATAACCCCATTTTCGTGCAAGTTTCACCGCGGTTTCAAGTGCCTCAACACCTGTATTCATTGGTAATACTTTATCAAATCCAAAAAGGTTGGTGATAAATTTTTCGTATTCGCCTAAAAGATTGTTATGAAAGGCGCGACTGGTAATGGTGATTTTTTGTGCCTGATCAGTTAGTGCTTTAATTATTTTGGGATGACAATGCCCTTGATTTACAGAAGAATATGCAGAAAGAAAATCGAAATATTTTTTACCTTCAACATCCCATACAAATGCACCTTCGCCTCTATCGAGCACAACCGGAAGGGGGTGGTAATTGTGCGCGCCAAACTTATTTTCAAGTTCTATAAAATATTGTGATTTTGGAGATAATGTAACAGAATTCATTGGACGAAATTAGATAAAAAGAACAGATAAAAAAGAAAAGTTGTGTGCTGTGTTCTTAATATAGTTTGATTAAAAATGAAGAGTTGCAGAAAACATAAATTTGTTTTCAATCTTTAGTATTTTTTGCAAATTATTTTAAAAAAAGAAGAATAAATCCGTTTTTAAAATTTAAAAATGTAAGCCATTTTTGTACTCAACAATTTAAACAAAAATTTTATGAAAACAAAAATTTTACATTGGCTACCACGAATAATCATAATTCTGGCAACTATGCTTGTAAGCATGTTTGCTCTCGATGCATTCGAATCAAATCAAACCATTTGGCAACAAATTGGCGGTTTCTTAATTCATCTCATTCCTTCATACGTATTGATTGCTTTTCTATTTATTGCTTGGAAATGGGAATTAATAGGGGGAATTTTATTTAGCTTGATTGGGATTGGATTTGCACCATTTATTTATCTGCACAATTACAATATGAATCATTCAGTTTTGATAAGTTCAGAAGTTATTTTGCTGATAAATTTCCCATTTATAATTGCCGGAACTCTTTTTATTTTGGAACATTTTATGAAAAAAAGAATATCAAAACTCAATTAATATTTTTACTGATTTTCAATTAAAAAAATAATTATGAAAAACAATAATGATCATACAATTTCCCAAGGGAGAAATTTTTCAAGACCAATTCAAATCATTAGTTCAGTTTATGGTTTACTATACCTTGCTTTTTTTATATTCAGTTTTTTGCCACCTGATAATGATGGTAATCCAATTAGCGACAGTCCAAATTATGATCCATGGAATTTTGAAATGATTTGGGTAAAAATCCAGTTCATTATTTTCCTTGTTGGATTTTATTATTCATGGAAATCTAGACTAATCTCAGGGTTGATTTATTTATTTTGGTATGGCGGACTTGTGGGTTTAGCGTACTATTCGGTATTAGTAGTTAATAGTGATGGAAATGCGGTAGGACTTGGATTCCCAATGCTTATTATCGCGATAATACTTGTTATTACCGGACTTAAAAAGAGGCAAAATAAAACAGTCGTGAATAATGAAACAAAAAGCTAGGAAAGGTTGACGAAGTAAAAAAAGAAAGGCCGGACATCTCTACCGGCCAATCTACCTAAACTATAAATCTATTTCACTTCCTATTCTTTTCTATCAATTTATAAAGCTCATCTAATTTTGGTGAAAGGATAATTTCAGTTCTTCTGTTTTTTGATCTTCCCTCAGCAGTTTCGTTTGTTGCTTTTGGATAAAACTCTCCTCGTCCTGCGGCTTCCATTCTTTTAGGATTAACTTTATAATCTGTAGTTAATAACCTCACAATGCTTAAAGCACGATCTGCGCTCAAAGCCCAATTGTCGGGATATTGTACAGTTTTAATCGGAACATTATCGGTATGTCCTTCAATCAATACATCAATATCTTTATTTTTATTTAACACATCAGCTAAAGTTTTTAATGCATCTTTTCCTTTTTCTTCAACTGCTGCACTTCCTGATTTAAATAATAATTTATCACTCAACGAAACGTATACTTTTCCGTTTTTCATCTCAACAGTAAGCTCATCAGAATTGAAAGCAAGCAGTGCTCTTTTTACAATATCATTTAATGAATTTACCAACGAATCTTGAGCATGAATAATTGATTCCAGTTCAGCTAAACGTTTTTCGCGTGCTAATAATTCTTCGGTTTTAACTTTTAACGCATTGCTATATTTTTCAGCATCTGTTAAACAGTTCTTCATCAAATTAGTGTACAAAGTATTTATCTCAGCATACTGAGCTTTGAGTTTATTATTTTTCTCTGAACAATCGTTATAACGAGCGGTAAGTTCTTTGAACAATGAATCGAGGTAACGATAATCAATGCCCCTTTGTGTTGTATCTTTATTAAAAGCAGTCACTAAATCATTTAACGAATCACGTTGTGACATTGCGTGTTTTGCTCTTTTTGAAAGGAAAAAATTATACGATTTTTCTTTTATGTTTTGCGGTTCTTTATAAGGCGATTTTGGATCAAACTGCCCAAAGGAATATTGTGAAATAAAAATTAATAAAAACAGATTAATAAACTTTCTCATGTTATCAGGTTTCGGTGCGCAAAACTTCACTAAATCAATCACTAATAAAATTAAATGATGCACTTTTTATTCAGAGTGTTTTGAACATTACCAAAAAGTGAACACTATTAGGAACAATTTGAAAAAGAAAAACCCAGTACAAACAAGTTTGTGCTGGGCCTGAAATTTTCCTTATTCTATATCAATCTTAATTTTATTTTCCTTTATCAATTGCGATTACAATTGGAACTTTTGCTTTGTTTACAATATCAATCACCTTCACCATTTCATCAACAGCAATTATTTTATCCATTCGTAAAACTACTGAAGGGTTATCATGCTTAGATGCTTCAGCCATTAATTGTTGCTGCATGGTTTCAAGTGTAACTTGGTTTTGATTGATATAATATTTTAAGTCGCTGCTAATAGAAACATTGATAACCTGACTTGGAATTGATTTTCCTGTATCAGCTTTTGGTAATAATAATTTTATCGCATTTGGACTTGCAAGTGTGGAGATGATCAGAAAAAACAGCATCAAAAAGAACAGGATATCTGAAAGAGCTCCCGCTTCAACTTGTGCATGAACATGTTTTCTTTTCCTGAAATCCATTAGATAATAGGTTTGTAAAGAATATCTAAAAATTCGATCGCAGTTACTTCCATTTTATTTACCGTGCGTTCAATTTTAGTATTGAGGTATGTATAAAATATATAAGCAATCACACCAACAATTAATCCCGAAGCAGAAGTTACCATCTTCACATAAATACCACTTGCAATAATTCCGATACTGATATTATCGCTCATCGAAATATCATAAAACGCACGAATCATTCCCACAACAGTTCCAAGGAATCCAAACATGGGAGCCAATGCTGCAATGGCTGCAAGCAGGTTCACATTTTTTTCCATTTGGTACACTTCAACACGAGCAGTATTTTCGATAGCACTCTCAATATCTCTGATTGGTGAACCTAAACGCGATAATCCTTTATGAACGATTTTTGCAAATGGTGATGCAATTCTATCGCAATAAGTTAGCGCACCTTTTATATCTTCTTTCACCAACATATCTTTAACGTTGTTCACCAGGTTTGCATCAATCTTACTTGCCTTATTAATGAAGAGCAATCTATTTACAAATAGAAAAACCGATAACAACGAAAGCAAAAGTATTGGTATCATAATGACACCACCTTTTATTACCAGATCAAAAACTGATAAACCTTGGTCAACCGGTTTTGCCGTTGTAGCAACTGCTACGGTAGTTTGAAGAAATATAGTTAACAAGCTCATGTGCGTTTGTTTTGTTGGTCAATATTATCACAACACAAACTTTTAAATTTTGTTAAATCTACACACTTGTGGATAATAGAAAAGGCTGTTCTATTTTTTAGAACAGCCTTTCTGAAAATCGTCAGACGCTTTTGAAGCGTCAGACGATTATATAAAAATTATTTATGTCCACAATCGTAATTTTAATGGGAATAGAGTTCATTTATTATTTAGTTAGTAAAGTGTACTCATCATCCTTATATCTATTTTTAAGATAAAGCAGCCCATACGGCAGATTATAATATAAAGTGTATGAAGTATCATTATAATATGTATTGGTAAATTTTGATACACTTATATATTGTTTATCATTACAAACCGACTAAAAATATAATTGAGTCAAAATTGGTTTGAAGTACTTGATTTTAGTGAGTTAATTTTATTTTATAAAAAGCTACCCCCTCATTTCAGGATGAAAATAAATCGGGCATTTG
>Ga0194047_10001309_pt1 | contig 15383 bp, 14 predicted proteins | sample JunL225m_MetaG_2_FD_160070 | JGI IMG/M metagenome (GOLD analysis project Ga0194047, IMG submission 160070) | Anoxic zone freshwater microbial communities from boreal shield lake in IISD Experimental Lakes Area, Ontario, Canada - Jun2016-L221-5m | ecosystem: Environmental > Aquatic > Freshwater...
CAATTACATTCGCGTTATCAAGAGTCCATTACTTCGTAGCCCACTTCTATTCTCAGCGGAAGCGGCTTTGATAACTGCATCAGTGGCGGTCGTATTGGCAGCAATTTCATCGCGTATGTTGGTTTCAACCAAGAATGGGGCTGGAAAGAAGTTCCTCGACTTCTTCCTACTTGCAGCTGTCGGACTACCTGGCATCGTCTTTGCAATTGGTTATATCTTTGCTTACAACTTGCCACTCGCACAAAGGTACGGCTTCCATTTATATGGAACGGTTGCTCTCTTGGTACTCGCATACATCGCAACTGCGCTTCCATCAACGACGCGATCCCTTGTCGGAAATATGAACCAATTCCAAGAATCTCTTTCTGAAGCTTGTCGGGTTCATGGCTCAAATGGAATTAAGACATGGTTGACGGTTGTGCTTCCATTGATTTCACGACCGCTACTCGCTGCATGGTGCCTTACATATTGCGGAACGCTGCTAGAACTACCTGTTAGCCAAATTCTCTTCCCTCCAGGACATGCACCACTAGCTGTTGGTATCGACCACGCTTTGGGAAATTATGATTTTGGAGGGGGAACCGCGATGGAAGTCTTTGCAATCTTTTCGGCACTTATCGTGGTAGCAGTTGCATTTGGTTTGTATGAAAAACTGGCACCAGTGGGATGGAAACAGTTAGGGAGAGCACGCTCATGAGTAATGGCCACCAAGTAAAGATTGAAGGTGCTCGAAAGAATTACGGCTCACTCGCAGCTCTCGATGGCCTTTCCCTGAGGATTGAACCGGGACAGTTCATGGTTCTACTTGGGCCTTCAGGTTCAGGTAAGTCAACGCTCATTAGGTCCCTCGCGGGAATCGAAAAGATTGATACCGGGTCCATTTTTTTAGACACACTTCAAGTTAACAAAGGCCCGATAAACGTTGCCCCTGAAAAACGAAATCTTGGCATGGTCTTTCAAGATTACGCCTTATGGCCTCATTTAAGCGCCTTTGAAAATGTTGAATATGCACTGCAGCGGAGAAAATTGGCTAAAGATATTTCAAAGCAGAAGGTTGATACAGCGCTAGAAAGAGTTGGCTTGGCTACGAAGGGAAAGAATTATCCTCACGAGCTTTCTGGTGGAGAACAGCAGCGCGTGGCACTTGCTCGTGCGATCGTTGCAGACCCTGCTCTATTGCTCTTTGACGAACCTCTCTCAAACCTTGACGCAGATTTACGAGAGCGACTACGGATTGAAATTTCTACGCTTACACGCGAAATTGGCGCGACAGCGCTTTACATTACACATGATCAATCAGAAGCATTTGCACTCGCAGATAAAATTGGCGTTATCAATCACGGCAAACTTGAACAAGTAGATCTGCCAGAAGAAATATATGAACGCCCCCTTAATCGCTTTGTCGCTAACTTCACTGGGATAGCAGGAACATTCACTGGAAAAGTGAAGCGAGTCTCTAAGACCAGCTGCATAGTTTCTCTAGGCGAGGATGAGCTAAAAGTTCGCCACACAGTTGGAGTGCAAGTTGGACAGAGCGTTGATATTTTAATTCGACCGGCTGCCACAAGTTTTAAGAAAGACTCGAATAATCAACTCGCAGCGACCATTAAAGATGTTGCATATAGAGGCCGCGGCTACGAACATGCAATCGATACAAAATATGGTTCCCTAAGTGGAGTTTTTGACACCGTATCTCACCTACGTGGTGGCAGAATTTCTGTGTCAATTGACCCAGATCGATGTATCGCATTTCCAGTCGAGACTAAGTAAAGAGAGAGATCCATGATTCATTCACTCAGCGGTAATGATATTGCGCTATTTATTTCTGTATTTCTTGCATGTGCAGTTGAAGCAGTCGAGACTGTGACAATTATTCTTGCGGCAGGTACTTCGCGCGATTGGAGATCGACATTTCAGGGAGTTATCTCTGGCCTGATTGTGCTTGCCGGCTTAATTGTAATTCTGGGCCCAAGTATTGAGAACCTTCCAAAGAATACATTGCGGTTAGCGGTAGGTGGATTACTTCTTGTCTTTGGAATGCAGTGGTTACGTAAAGCAATTCTTCGAGCAAGTGGCTTTAAGGCTTTGCATGATGAAGATAAAATTTATCTTGAAGAGGTGGAAGCGGCTAAGAAAGTAGCAAAGGTTTCCCGACTATCTGTCTCAGATTGGTACGCATTCACGCTCTCATTTAAAGGCGTTCTCCTTGAAGGACTTGAAGTTGTATTTATTGTGGTGACATTTGGAATTATTCAAAAAGGTTCAAATCCTCAAGCGTTCTCGTTAGCAATATGGGCGGCTGCAATTGCGGTGGTGCTCGTTGCGATTGCAGGATTTGCAATTCATAAGCCGCTCTCTAGAGTTCCAGAAAATACAATGAAGTTTGTTGTTGGAACCTTGTTGACATCTTTTGGAATCTTCTGGGGAGCCGAAGGCGCTGGAGCCGAATGGCCGCACAAAGACCTCTCGCTCCTTGCAATCATTCCATTCGTCTTGCTAGTTTCATTTGGGTTAATTGAACTCTTGAAAGTGAGAAAGGCTAAGAAATTTCCAGTTCGCAAACTCAACCTTCCAACTTTCTCAGAACCAAGTAAAGAAAGCTCGCTACCTATTCGCTGGGTAGGCGGCTTCCTATTCTTTTGGTACGACTTCATTATCGGAGACGATTGGCGCTTAGCAGCAGGCGTAGTACTTGGCTTCTTAGTAACCCACGCCTCAGGTATATCTGGTTGGTGGATTATGCCAGCGGTGGTTGCAGCACTACTCGGGTATACCTTGCATGAGGCTGCGAGACCCGCAAAGGTCAATTCTTAATTACTTTTTCCAATGGCTCAAATCCGCAATCAGAGCCACCATTATTTAGTAAAAACCTAGCAAAGTTAAAGTGATGGCTATAAGATTTAAAAATGAGCGAACCTATTATGGATAGTGACGCTAAAAAATGTCCTATCCATGAGATTCGTAAAGTACCGATTGATGGAACTCCTCTAAGCCCTTCTGCGACATTTGAACAATGGCGTGAAGAAGGTGCTGCAACGCCGTTGGAATATGAAGATGGCCATCAGGGTCTAGTTGTTACTCGATATGAATTAGCGAAGCTAATCCTGGAAGATAAACGTTTCAGCCAAAAACCAATCAGGATGCCTCTCCATCAAATCAGTAGAGAAGAGTCTGCACCTGGCACCACCATAATCGGTGGCGAGCTTGCAACTGCGAGTGATCTAGATCCAGGAAATTTGTTGTTTTTAGATGGCGAACAACACCTAAAGATTAGGCGAGCAGTTACGAGTCGTTTTTCAGTTCGATCCGCAAAGGGATATGAATCTGATATCAAAGCGATAGTTTCTAAACAGATTGAAAACTTAGTCGCCCATGGTTCACCAGTTGATCTAAGCGAACACTATTCGGAGCCAATTTCTGCAGCCGGTCATGCTCGCGTTCTCGGAATCCCTGAATCTTTATATTGTGATTATGAAAGATTATTTGTTGGAAAATCCGAAGAGAGCGAAAAGATTAAATATTTGAGAAGAGTTCTAGCTTTCAAGAAAGCGTCCCCTGCAGATGATCTCCTGAGTGACCTAGTGAAATCAGAACTTCAGAAAAACGAAATAGAAGGCTTGACACTTTCTTTGATGGTTTCTGGAAGAGATAACGTTGCTTACATGATTTCCACTGGAATTGTGGCTCTCCTAAAGCATCCAGATCAACTTCAGGCACTGCGGGACAACCCAGCATTAATTGATGGAGGGATTGAAGAACTACTGCGTATCAGTGCAGTCTTCTTGACGATGTTTCCTCGAACTGCGACGGAAGATGTTGAAATCAATGGAGTGAAGATCCCTTGTGGCCAATCAGTCTCGGTGTCAGCGGTAGCAGCAAATTATGATGAAAGACAGTATTCGGATCCGGATCGTTTTGATTTAAGCCGCGACGCATTTGGTCATTTAGGTTTTGGTTATGGACTTCATGGTTGCCTGGGTCAACAAGTAGCTCGTATCGAGATTCGAGAAGGAATTATGCAATTACTTCAGGCATTTCCGAATTTGAAATTAGTACATGCTGAGCAAGACGAGCCAATGCCTTTTTATCACCCCGTCGCTGCTTATCAAGTTGGTGAGGTCATAGTCGGGTGGGACTAATTACATAGTCCGCTTTTTCTATTGTCTCGGAGAGGCAAAAGAAATAGAGTTCACGCATGGAATATCGTCGCCTCGGCTCATCAGGAATGTATGTCTCAGAAATTTCTTACGGAAATTGGATTACTCACGGCATCCAAGTAGAACAAGATGCTGCAATGAAATGTGTACGTACAGCACTTGATGTTGGAATTACAACTTTTGATACAGCTGACGTTTACGCAGCTACTCGTGCCGAAACAGTTCTTGGTAAAGCACTCAAGGGTGTTCGCCGCGAGTCATATGAATTGTTTACAAAGGTTTATGGTGGCACTGGCCCAGGAAAAAATGATCGTGGTTTATCCCGTAAACATATTATGGAATCAGCACACGCGTCACTAAAGCGTTTGAACACAGATCACATTGATCTATACCAAATGCATCGTTTTGATTTTGAATCACCACTTGATGAATCACTTCAAGCTTTTGATGATCTTGTACGTCAGGGCAAAGTCAATTACATCGGATTTTCTGAATGGGATTCCACACAAATTGGTCAAGCACTAGATATTCAGAAAAAATATAATTGGACCCGATTTGTCTCTAGCCAGCCTCAGTACTCAATGCTCTGGCGCGTTATTGAAAAGGAAGTTGTTCCTCTATCAATCAAAGAGGGAATTGGACAAATTGTTTGGTCACCAATTGCACAAGGCGTATTGACTGGAAAATACTTGCCAGGAAAGAAAGCTCCAGCAGGATCTCGTGCCAGCGATAAGAAATCGGGAGCAGAGCATATTTCTAGATGGATGCGCGATGATGTTCTTACTGCGGTTCAGAAATTGAAACCAATTGCAGACGAGGCTGGACTTTCAATGTCACAACTCGCACTTGCTTGGGCACTACAAAATCAGAATGTTTCATCAGTAATCATGGGTGCGACAAAGCCTTCACAAGTTAAAGAAAATGCAAAAGCCTCTGGTGTAAAGCTAGAAAAAGATGTTATGGAAGCCATTGATAAGGCACTTGTTGGACTACCTGAATATGATCCGAAGAAGAATGTGAGCCCAAACCCAAGGTCTTAAGGGTTTGTAGACAATCCTTAGCTAATGCTAAAAATATGGAGAGTCCTAATCAGCACAATTTTTCTACTGGCTCTTCTGCCGACATCAGCCATTTATGCTGCAAGCGAGCAGGGCCCCAAGTTAGTTTCTGGTGCACCAGTTCGTCATACTCTTGTTTCATGCGCAACAAATACTGCTGAAGCGCTGACTTGTATCGAATCAGTTGCCGTTATTGAAAAACCCGGCGACAAGCCAATTATGGGAAAATTGACTGGCAGGAAAATACCTTCTGGCAACGATAGTCGCATCGGAGATTCAGAGCGGCCAGTTTTACTAGCAAATGGTGTTACTGAAATTTCAGTAACACCAGGAAATTATGAAGAATGGACTTTCCCGAATACAGATGGAACAAGTTCTAAAATTGGTGATGTAATAATCGCAAGCGAATTCCAACCATATAAAGCAACATGGTGTTGGACAGTTGATCAGTGCTCTTCCAATCGTGAGGAATACACCCTTCCTATCCAGTCATCTCAAGGCCCTGATGCATGGAAAGATAATAATGATTTTGTTTTCATCGTAACAATTCGTGCCCCTCAAACTTTTGAATTTGGTGAAGTAAGTGGAAGCGCTAAGAATGCGTCAGTTGTTTACGGTAAGGATTTGCTAGATTTCAAAGGTGTTGCGATGCGGCAAATAGTCGCTACATTTTCTCCAATAGCAACTGCGAGAGGAGTCCAGTCTGGTGGTGGAGCTCCACCAGAGAGGGCAACTTTTACAACTTATAATGCAAATCTTTGGATTTACGGATTAAACAATGACATAACTAAATTCCTTGGCCCATGTGCAAAATTAGGTGGCGTTCAAGTTGTTTCAAATGCCATGCATTCCGTTGATCCTGTGTGGGATCCAGCTACTGAAACAATCAAAGTTCGCTTAGAAACCCCTCACCTCAAACCTGATGGTGAATTAAATCTGGGATATCTTGAAGTTCGCATTCCCCGTAAGTCTGCAATATGCATGTGGGGATTAGATCTAGATGGAAGCATCAAGGCATCTGTGAGCATCACTTACGATGACGGTTCTGCGCCTAGCGTTGCAACCGTCATTGGTAAGCGGATCGAAAACGATTACCTCATCGTTACTTCTGGTTTCCACTTTTCATCACCAAATGTGGCAATCAAAATTACACAAGTAGAAGTTACTCCAACTCCTTCTGCTACGCCTTCACCGACACCTGTCACCAAAGTGATATCAGATAAAAAAATGAGAACAATGATTTCCTGTATCAAAGGTAAAACTATTCGAAAAGTTTCTGGACTTTCACCAGTATGTCCAAAGGGATATTTTCTAAAAAACTAGTTCTGATTAATCCATTGGAAAGCTGAATTCTCAAATGGAATCCATGTTTTTGTGTTGTGTCCACCTTCAGGTATAGGAATTAATTTTACTAATACTGACGGGCTCAAACTGGCCATAAATTTCTGAGCAGAAGCCCAGGCGAAACGATCATTTTTTCCAGCAATAATTAGAATCTTCAAATTAGTTGGTGCACTATTTAAGATCCTGACTAAGTCATATTCATTTGTAAGAAATGCTTTTTCATTCCGGTTTACACCATTGGCAAATAGTGGTTTGAAATATCCAGCTAAGGAAACAGCACTGGAATATTGATTTTGATGCCTAACTGCCACTTCTGTAGCGCACCAACCACCGGTTGAATATCCAAGGGTTGCCCAAGGTCGATCATCAATTCCTAAGAATCGTTGAGCAAAAGTTTTCATATCGTTTGTAAGCCATGTTTCAACTTGAAATCCACCAACAAAATTTAGACATTCAGTATCGTGTTGTGGGTAGACATTGATAGTTGGAATGATTGCGATAGTGCTTTTTATTTGTCCTGAACTTTCTAATTTCTCTAATGTTTTTATCCCACCCATACTGCCAATCCAAGTTTCAGGAACTCCTGGATAGCCTGAAAAGAGTTCCACAATTTGGTAGTCAGTTCCTATGTTAGGAGTCTGCGGATTAGCTTTGAGGAGTTCAGCAATTTTTGGTGGCAATACAACATAGACAGTATTAGAGATTCCTGATTCAGCACCTTTGATTGTCTTCTTGAAGATCAAACTTCCACCCGACGTGTGTTGCGCTTGAGTGAGATCTTTTGTGGACAATTGCGCTAATAAGTTTGGTTGAATTGCAACTTTAGTAAGGTCAGTAACATTTCCAAAAAGGTCGTTCCAACTCGAAAAGAACTCACCAGACCTATTTATAGCGATACCAATAGAGCCAAGAAAAAGAACTTGAACCATTATCAAAATACTGATTCGCCCAATAACTAAGTTCCATTTCGCTCTACCTAATTTTTTCCAAAAAATAATTGTTAGCGCGAACGATGCAATAGCTAGGCTAAACCCAGTTATTTCCGTAGCGAGGCTCCCAATTTCAAACACTGGGGGAGTCTAAAGCTCTTTCCTGAGATTGATTACTTATTCGACCATCCAGGTATCACCGCTTGAAAGAAGTGTGCTCAAATCACCGGCACCTTGGGAAGTGATGATTTCATCAATTTGATTGTTCACCAATGAACCGTAACTTGGTCGAGCAACATCGCGGAATATACCCACTGGCACATGGCTTAGATCCGATGAAGAAATTCGTGAAAGCGCGAATGCATAGGATGGATCGGGATTATGTGCATCGTGAATAACGAGATCACTCTCGCTGACACTTGCAAGTTCGACGACCTTGAGTGATGCACCTTCATGAACAAGCCCATGGGTTTCAGATTTGATCGGCTGACCGTGAACCATCTGTAATAAAGATGCCCCCTTGGTATCGCTATCTTTTATTGAATCAAATGCGCCATCGTTGAAGATTGGACAGTTCTGAAAGATTTCAATAAACGCCGAACCCTTATGAGCTGATGCTGCTCGCAACACTTCAGTGAGGTGCTTACGATCGCTATCAACAGAGCGTGCAACAAAAGATGCTTCAGCACCGAGTGCAAGTGAAATTGGATTAAAGGGAGTATCGAGTGAACCGGCTGGAGTTGATTTCGTAATCTTGCCCTGCTCACTCGTTGGTGAGTATTGCCCTTTGGTAAGTCCATAAATTCGGTTATTGAATAGCAAAATTTTGAGTTCAACATTGCGACGCAATGAATGAATCAAGTGGTTTCCGCCAATAGAAAGAGCATCACCATCACCAGTAATTACAAAGACTGTGAGATCTGGACGAGAGATTGCTAACCCTGATGCAATCGTGGGCGCACGTCCGTGAATAGAGTGCATTCCAAAAGTTTCTAAATAGTATGGAAAGCGCGACGAACAACCAATGCCAGAGATAAAGACAATGTTTTCGCGCTCGATTCCTAATTCTGGCAAGAAAGATTGCATTGTCGAAAGGATGGAATAGTCACCACACCCAGGGCACCATCTGACTTCTTGGTCAGAAGTGAAATCTTTCTTCGTAAGCACTACATCACTCATGAAGAACCCCCATTGCACTCTCAATTAACTCTGCAGTAGTAAATGGCAATCCTCGTACCTGATTAAAACTAATGACATCCTTGAGAAATTTTGCTCGAAGTAACATCGCTAATTGACCAAGGTTCATCTCGGGAACAATAACTTTTGGATACTTTTTTAGGACTTCGTCAAGATTTTTTGGGAATGGATTGAGGTAGCGAATATGTGCTTGCGCAATTTTTTCGCCATTCTCGCGAAGAGTTTCTACCGCTGCACTGATTGGACCGTATGTTGAACCCCAACCAAGAAAAAGTACATTTGCATCCCCAGTTGGATCGCTGACTTCAAGATCTGGAACCTTAATTCCAGCAACTTTTGCGGCACGGGTGCGGACCATAAAATCATGATTTGCGGGTTCATAGGAAATGTCGCCCGTCTTATCTGCTTTCTCTAATCCGCCAATACGATGTTCAATTCCTTTCGTACCTGGAATAGCCCAAGGTCGTGCAAGTGTTTCTGAATTACGTAGGTATGGCATGAAATCTTCTTGAGTCTTTGCAAAGTCCACCCGTAAATCAGGCAATGAATCAACATCTGGAATCATCCATGGTTCAGAACCATTTGCGATGTACCCATCGGATAAAACAATGACAGGTACCCGATACGTAGTAGAGATGCGGGCAGCTTCAAGTGCAATAGAAAAACAATCACTTGCATGTGATGGTGCAATAACTGCGACAGGCGATTCACCATTACGCCCAAACATGGCTTGTAATAAATCTGCTTGCTCTGTCTTTGTTGGTAATCCAGTTGAAGGACCACCGCGCTGAACATCGATAATAATGAGGGGAAGCTCGAGCATGACACCTAGGCCAATCATTTCGCTCTTGAGAGCAACTCCAGGGCCCGAGGTTGTTGTGATTCCAAGTGCACCACCATAAGAAGCACCGAGTGCTGAACCAATTGCTGCTATTTCGTCTTCTGCCTGGAAAGTAATAACACCAAATTTTTTGTGTTTAGAAAGTTCATGCAAAATATCAGAGGCCGGTGTAATTGGATAAGAACCTAGGAATAGTTTCAACTTACTTTGTTGGGAAGCGGCAATGAGACCGTATGCCATCGCAGCGTTTCCACTGATATTTCGATATTTGCCTGCGGGCATTTTCGCTTTTGCAATTTCATATGAGACTGAAAAATCTTCAGTTGTTTCGCCATAGTTCCACCCCGTGCGATATGCGAGCAAATTAGCTTTCAAAATTTCTGGCTTTTTCGCAAATTTTGCAGTCAAGAAATTTTCTGTCGCCTCAGTTGGGCGGTGATACATCCATGTAAGTAGGCCAAGTGCGAACATATTCTTAGAACGCTCCGCCTCCTTGCGAGTTAGAGCTAATTCTGAAAGTGCAGCAACGGTAAGTGATGTCAGTGCTACAGGGTGCAACTTGAAACTATCGAGTGATCCATCCTCAAGAGGATTGGTTTCATATCCCACTTTAGAAAGATTGCGTGTTGTGAATTCGTCAGCATCAACAATAATTGTTGCCCCACGTTGCATTTCCTTTATATTAGCTTTTAGCGCGGCAGGATTCATAGCAACTAATACATCAGGGGCGTCACCGGCAGTTTGGATGTGATGATCTGCAAAATGAAGTTGGAATGATGAGACACCATTGATAGTTCCTTGAGGCGCACGAATTTCAGCAGGAAAATTCGGGAGAGTAGAAAGATCATTTCCAATACTTGCTGTATCCATCGTGAAGCGGTCACCAGTCAGTTGCATTCCATCGCCGCTATCGCCCGCGAAACGAATTGTGACTTGTTTCAGCGCTACGACTGGTTTGCTCACAATGGCTATCCTGCTCAGTTTGAAGCACCTTGCATATAGTTTTTTGCTGTGAAGTTGATGAAATGTCTCTCAGTGCTGGCGCTCTGCAATAGGTTTACCCAATGAAAGCTATTCAAGTTACTGAATTCGGTGGCCCTGAGGTCATGGCGCTAGTTGAAACGTTCAACTCTTTTAGGAATTAACGTAATCAGCAAGTGCTTTTCGTTCATTTTCAATTTCAGCCATGTGAGCTTTTACAACATCACCTATAGAAACAATTGAAAGCAGTTCTCCGCTTTCTGCAACAACAGGAATATGACGAATCCTGCGTTCAGTCATTATTGCCATAAGCTCGGCAACTGTTGATTCCTGCGTGCAGGTAATTACTTCAGCGGTCATTATGTCGAGCACTCGCATACCAATGAGTTGATCGAGCTTTCCCGGCATCGCGCGAACTACATCGCGCTCTGAGACAATCCCATCAATTTTCTTTCCATCAGCGGATACGACCAGTGCGCCAACATGATGAGTGTTGAGTGAATTTACCAAGTCGTGGACGCTTGCACTTGAAGATATTGTTTCAACTTTTTTCCCTGAAATCAGTGTTGCTATCTTCATGGTGCCCCATTTCTTTCATCAGTGGAATTATTTGAATAGTGCTCTTCCCTAAAGCGAAGCGCAAGGGTTTGATTCGATATTTGGAGGATTCACAGTAAACTTTCAATATTGGCAGGCTCAACTTTGGATAAAGGATAAAAATGAAAGCTATTCAAGTTACTGAATTCGGTGGCCCTGAGGTCATGGCGCTAGTTGAACTTCCAGATCCTGTAGCAGGAGCAGACGAAGTTCTAATCGATGTGAGTGCAATAGGTGTGAACTTTGCAGATACAGTGCAAATTCGAAATCAATATGTAACTCAGCAACTATTGCCTTTGATTCCTGGTTTAGAAGTTGTTGGCAAAACTCCCGATGGAAAAAGAGTTCTCGCCTCAATTTCTGAAGGTGCTTATGCGCAAAAAGCTATTGCGCACCGTGGAACAACGATGGAGATTCCAGATGGTGTTAGTGATGAAGCTGCCCTTGCAATGTTGGTGCAAGGCACAACTGCGTGGCATATTCTAAAAACTTTTGGGCATTTGGTTCCGGGTGAAAGTGTTGTTATTCATGCAGCGGCGGGTGGCGTAGGAACAGTTGCAATCCAACTTGCCAAGATGTGGGGAGCCCGTGTTATTGCGGTGACTTCTACCGACGAAAAATCTGCACTTGCAAAATCTTTAGGAGCAGATATAACTATTGATGCAAAGAGTGAAAATCTTGCCCAAGCCATGCTAGATGCTAATAATGGAAAGCCAGTTGACCTTGTATTAGAGATGGTTGGCGGAGCAACTTTTGACGCCAGCTTTGAAGTCCTTGCACCATTTGGTCGACTCATTGTTTATGGAATGGCATCAGGTGAGATGGCTACTCCTGTTATTCCGATAACAATGCTTGGTACGAGCAAAACAATCACAGGATTTTGGTTAGGACATTGCTTCGCTCATCCAGAGAAGATGATTCACGATGTCATCAAAGAACTATTCCTTCTTATAAAGGATGGAAAACTCAAGCCGATAATCGGTGGAACATTCCCACTATCTAAAGCCGGCGATGCACATAGAGCAATCGTTAGTCGAGGAACGACGGGAAAAATCACGCTAAATCCAGCGCTCTAAAAGTAATAATTTTTAGAATCGCCGAGATTGCCTGTACCCTCACGTATTGATCAACGCCCCCCTAGCTCAGTTGGTAGAGCGTTTCCATGGTAAGGAAAAGGTCACCGGTCCGATTCCGGTGGGGGGCTCGAAATAATCGTAAGATTATTTTGTAGGGCGGGATAGCTCAGCTTGGTAGAGCAAGCGGCTCATAATCGCTGTGTCGTGGGTTCAAATCCCGCTCCCGCTACGAGTAATACAAGCGCGAATTTCGCGCAATGAGCGCGCTCAGGTAACCTAAGCGCCTCATCACAACTGGTACGACAAACGATAAAGGGAGCATGACCATGGCAAGTAAGAGCGCGGACGTTCGTCCAAAGATCACCATGGCCTGCGTTGAATGTAAAGAACGTAATTACATTACAAAGAAGAACCGCCGCAACGATCCAGACCGTATGGAACTCAAGAAGTTCTGTCCTCGTTGCAAGCTTTCAACACTTCACCGCGAAACTCGCTAATGCTCAATCCCGATTCGGTCGGGCGCACCTTCAACGGTGCAGAGACAATTACTGTTTCACAATCGCAAATTAATTCTTTTGCATCCGTGCTGGGTGAAACAAAGACTGATGTTGCGCCACCAACTTTTTCAATTCGCATCACACTCGATCAGATGCAGAAAATATTGTCTGGATCTGAAGTAAATCTAGATTGGTCTCGATTAGTTCACGGTGATCAGAAGTTTGAAATCAACCGGCCGATAAAAGCTGGAGATTCACTGACATGTTCTTCAACTATTGAAAGCTATCGAGTCGCCGCAGGAAATGAAATCGTTACGGTACGCGGAGATCTATTCAGCGGTAGCGAACTCGTTGTTTCGACATGGTCAACTTTAGTGGTGCGCGCATGATTGAAGCCGGCACAGTATTGTCAGAGAGAGTCTTCGAGATAGACCGCGAATTACTCGTTGCGTATGCCAACGCATCAGGTGATCACAATCCGATTCATCAAAATGAAGAGTTTGCACAATCCGTTGGATTACCTAATGTCATTGCCCATGGAATGCTGACAATGGCACTTGTTGGAAAGTATGTAACTGATTGGGCTGGTGGCTCAGCCTCTGTCAAAGAATTTGGCGCTCGCTTCGTAAAGCCTGTCATTGTTCCTGCTGGAGAAAAAGTCGACCTAACAGTGAGTGCAACTGTTGCTGAAATAAAGGGAGATCGAATCTCGCTGACAATCTCCGCAACATCTGCCGGTGTAAAAGTTCTTGGAATGGCTAAAGCGGTAGTTCTTAAATGAATGTTCCAGATTCAATTCGTCAATTAGCTCAAGAGCGTTTAGATGCACGCGCAGCTCGAGACTTTGCAAAGGCCGACGCGCTGCGCCAAGAGATATTGCAAGCAGGGTATGAAGTACTCGATGTTGCTGATGGTTTTGATTTTCGAATCAAAGCTCCGTATATAACGTATCCATTTCCACGCGATATTCGCCCAATTGATACTAGTGATGGCATAAGCGTTGCAATGATTATTGATGGTTTTACCGATGATGCAGTTGAAACTGTAAAAAGCATTAAGGCACATACAACATGCGGAATTGTACTTTTATGTATTGGTGATGCCGGCAAATTAGTAGATGAGATGGATGAGCACACGTATCTCATTGCACTCAATGCTGGTGCTAGTTGGGGCGAAGCGGCAAATGCGCTACTCAATAAAATAAATAGTAAGTACCTCATTCTTATGGATCCATCGACTCGATTCACTGGTGATGCAATTGCACCTGTAATTGCTGAATTAGAAAAGGGCGAATATGCCGCAGTTGGTTGGCGCGGGGGACTTATAAATATTGATGATGAATGGCGCAGCGTTGATGATAAAGGTGATGGCGAAGTCGATGTTCTCTTTAGTTATTTCATGGGACTCAATCGTGCATATGTTCTTGAGGCTGGTGGGTTTAATGCGCGTGCTATTTATTATCGCAATGCCGATATCGAATTTAGTTTGAAATTGCGTCATGCAGGTGGTCGCTTATTGCAGATGGCACTTCCATTGGAACAAGGTCGCCATCATGGTTATCACGATGCCGACCCTGAATATCGCGAGGTTCAGTCAAAGAAGAATTACGACCGTATCCTCGAACGCTTCAGAGGTAAAAGCGCAATTTTGTCTCCACGTCGGTAACCTTTATTCATGGCCGATCTCTCCGACTACACCAGCTTGCGGGTTGGTGGACCTGCAAAGAAATTTGTAGAAGTCTCTAGCGAGGCCGAAATCATTGCTGCAATTGAAGCAGCTGGGGATTCACCTATTTTGATTATGGGTAGTGGAACAAACATATTGGTCAGCGATAACGGTTTTGAAGGAACTGTTATTCGTATTTCAAATAATTCACTCAAGAGTGAAGTTGATGCATGTAGCGGTGCAACGCTAACTATTGGTGCTGGTGAGAACTGGGATCAATTTGTCGAAATGACTATAGGGCGCGGCTTTGCTGGACTTGAAAGTTTAAGTGGAATTCCAGGAACTATTGGTGCTTCACCAATTCAAAATATTGGTGCATATGGCCATGAAGTTGGTGAATATATTACGCGCGTGCGCACCTACGATCGCGTTGCTAAGGGATTGAAAACTTTTACCAATTCGCAATGTGAATTCTCATATCGCAACTCTCATTTCAAAGAACACCCAGGCCGTTACGTAGTCCTCGATGTTCAATTTCAATTACGTATTGGCGAAATGACAACACCGATCATGTATGCAGAACTTGCCGCAAAACTTGGTATTGCAGTGGGAGATAAAGCATCTGTTGTTGCAACTCGCGCTGCAGTTTTAGACCTACGGGCCAATAAAGGAATGTTGCTCTCTAAAACAGACCACGATTCATGGTCTGCGGGTTCATTTTTTACTAACCCGATTGTTACCAAGGAGATTGCTGATGCACTTCCCGCCGATGCACCTCGTTGGCCAACCGGCGATGGCAAAGTAAAAACATCTGCTGGGTGGTTGATTGAACATTCAGGAATTCAGAAAGGTGATGAAATTGGTGGAGCGCGTATTTCTACAAAGCACGTACTAGCGTTGACTAATTCTGGAAGTGCGACAGCCTCAGATATTGCAGCACTTGCAAAACGGGCACGCGATCACGTGCAGGAAAAGTTTGGAATTACTCTTGTTGCAGAAGTAAATCTGATTGGCCTCGAGATTTAGCCTTCAGTGAGAAGT
>Ga0194047_10001310_pt1 | contig 15380 bp, 12 predicted proteins | sample JunL225m_MetaG_2_FD_160070 | JGI IMG/M metagenome (GOLD analysis project Ga0194047, IMG submission 160070) | Anoxic zone freshwater microbial communities from boreal shield lake in IISD Experimental Lakes Area, Ontario, Canada - Jun2016-L221-5m | ecosystem: Environmental > Aquatic > Freshwater...
AAATATTTTGCCCTTGCTTGGGGTGAGCAGCCCGCAGAGGGATTTTACCAGGGTGCTCTTTCCGGCGCCGTTGGCCCCTACCAATGCGACACATGATCCTTCGACGACCTCTATCGAAATTTCCCGTATGGCATCGTCACCGCCGTATCCAGCGCAGAGGTTTTCTGCTTTCAGCATAATTGAGTCCTCATTTCACTCTTTGCTTGTGTTGCAGTTTCGTCGCTTCCCAGATAGGCTTCAATCACTTTCTTGTTGCGACGTACCTGTTCTGGAGTTCCCTGAGCGATAAGCTGGCCTCCATCCATCACGGTGACCAGGTCGCACAGTTCTGCAATAACGTCCTGATGGTGCTCGATGAGAAGAATCGTTATGCCGGCGCGTTTGATTGAGGTGACCAGATCAACAAGTCTGATAATGTCAGGTTTTGACATCCCTGCAGCAGGTTCGTCGAGCATCAGGACGTATGGTCGTGTTGCAAGAGCCCGCGCAATTTCAAGAAAGCGCAAGTCACCGTATGACATCTCTGAACAACGGAGGCGGGCTTTTTCCTGAAGACCTGCAGTATTCAGCCAACCCATAGCCTCGGATATTCCGCCTTCTCGCTGACAAACCATAATTGACTCCAATGCAGTCAATCCGGAGAATGGCTGGAGGTTTTGAAAGGTTCTCGCCGAGCCAGCCAAGAATGCAGACATAAGGCTTCCTGGTATCGGACGTACTCCGAAAATTTCCACAGAGCCACTGTCCGGCTTGTAGAGACCTGATATCAGGTTCACTAACGTTGTTTTGCCTGATCCGTTTGGACCGATCAAGCCGTGTGTTTCGCCTTTCATTATTTTCAGTGTGACGTTATCCACGGCCTTTACGCCACCGAAAGATTTGCGGAGTTTCGACGCTTGCAAAGCAAGTCCGGCAGAGCTGTTTGCTGGCTGTATCCCTCCTGATGCAACTGGAAGAGGGTCAGGTGCAAAGCGTATCAACTTGCGAAGAATGGCAGTCACGGCCCCAGCGATCCCGTCGGGAAGGCCAACAACTGCGGCAAAAAGGAAAAGTGCAAATATGCCCTTTCGCCACTCTTCTACGTTGGATGCGAACAGTGCCAAAACAAGAGCTACCGACATAGCTGCCACTGGAGCTGTTTGGCGGAAAGAGGGTGTTTTTCGGGAGAAAAGTGCCCGGATTGGCGGGACAATGGCAAGAAGACATCCCAGGGTGACGAGGAAGGAAAACAGTGTTCTGTTTGACAGGAGGTTCGGCAACAGGGTAATAACTGCTGCTCCGGTAAAAGCCCCCCATTGGTTCCGGCGGCCACCGAACACAGTGCCAAGCAGCAGTATGACCATCAGGTCATATCCGAAAGCTGCGGGTTGCAGGTATCCGAAATTTAAAGCATGCAATGCTCCGGCGAGCCCGGCTAAAGCACTTCCCCACGCAAAAGCCAGCGCCTTGTGGCGAAGGGTGCCTATTCCCAGGGCGTCTGTGGCGGTTGGGGAGTCCCGCAAGGCCTCGATGGCGAGACCAAAGCGGGATCGAAGCAAGAGCTGTGATGCCCACCAGGCAACAAACAAAACCATGAGGCAGAGCCAGTAAAAGCGGGTCGAGTCCAGAAGGATATTGAGCAGTGACGGTCTGATGATCGACAGGCCCAGGGCCCCGTTGGTGACCGATTCTGATTCGTTGAGGAATATGACCGACAAAGTAGCGAAAGAGAGCGTAGAAAGCGCAAACTGCGGACCCTCCAGTCGCAAGGCTGGAAGTGCAAGTGCAACTCCAGGAATCAAAGCTGCCGCGATGCCCACCAACAAGGCAAGAGGCAGCGAAACCTCCGCCTGAATTGCCAGAGCCGTGCCGTATGCGCCGAGTCCGAACAATGCCGCCTGGGCAAGGTTGATCTGTCCAAGGTATCCAACAGTTGCATCAAGACCTATGAGAAGCACACCATAGACGGCCATCAATGTAAGCAGTCCGAGCGCGTATTCACCGTGCCAGATCATCGGCAGGGTAGCCAGACCGGAGAAGAGAGTCAAGCGCATGATCCGTTCCGCTGTTTTCTCCCTTAGAGCCAGATTGACATGGAAGAGCATCTCTTTCTCCTCAGACTTTACGGATGATTTTTTTACCGAAGATTCCCTGTGGACGAAGCGCCAACGCGAGAATGAGCAGGATAAGGCCGGGCGCCTCACGCCATCCGCTCCCGAGCAAAAAGCCGGAGAGATTTTCTGCGGATCCCAAAGCAATTCCCGCAAGAACAAGGCCAAATCCGCTGTCGAGACCTGCGACTACTGCGACAGAAAACGCTTTGAGAGTTAATGCTGCAGCCATGGTTGGACCGACAGTTGTCACAGGAGCAATTATCGTTCCGGCAAATGCCGCAGCCGCTCCTGAGACCGCCCATGAGAGCGAAATTGCCGACTTGGAGCGAATACCGCATAACTCGGCCGAGTCAGGATCAGCGCTTACTGCCTGAACGGCAATACCGGGCATTGTGTAGCGTTTGGCAAGTTCTACAAGAGCCATCATGCCCAAAGCACCCGCTGCTATGGCCAATTCCGGCCAAGTGACTGAAATTCCGAAAAACTCAAGCGCTCCGTCAGGCCATGGCACAGGAAATGGTTTGTCCTCTCGGCCCCAGATGTTTTCTGCAGCAGACACACCAAAAAGACCTACGATGATCGTGAGCAGAATCCAGCCCTCATTGCGTTGCTGCAACGCCAGTCGGACTGCAGCGCGCTCAACAAACCATCCAAGTGCAGCACCAGCTACCATTGCTCCTGGTACTGCAGCCCAATATGGAAGACCGATACCAGCGAGAGAGAGCCCTATAAACGCGCCAAGCATAACAAGCTCGCCTTGTCCGAAGTTAACCGCTTTGCCAGCGGCATAAGTCAGTTGGAAGCCGTAAGCCACCAAAGCGTAAGCCATTCCCATAAGACCGCCACCTACAGCCATCTGGATCAAAGCTAATAATTCTGCGTTCATGGTTGCTTGTTATGCGCATGTTTACAAGATCAGGTTTTACTTGGTCTTTTTTCCCTCAAGCACTCCTTTTTCCGATGGGTTAGCCAGCACAACGCGTCCGTTCTTCACCTTCCCCATTACCGTGTTCGTTCTGCGAAATGCCTCATGTGTTTCTACATTAGAAGGATCCCATTTTGACCAGGGTTTTTTCCAGTCGGCGATGGCACCTTTGACGGTGGTCTTGAGATTTTCCAATGATGCCTTTATCAGCGCAGGCTTGGTGGAGCCAGCCTCATGAATCGCTTCGGCAAGCAACATTGTCGCATCGTAACCCTGTGCGGCAGAAACTGGAGAGGGAATTTTTGCAACACCGTATGCTTTATGGTAGGCCTGAATGAATGGCCTGGCCCTCTGTATCGACTCATCCTCAATGAAAGTCTGAGGCATAAGCGCTCCGTTACCGGCGGCTCCAGCGGTATCGATGAAATTACTCATCGATAGCGTCCATCCGCCAATCATTGGAACCTTAAACCCAAGCTTCTCTTTGCCTGAGGCTACTGCGGCCAGTTCGGGGCCAATACCCCATATAAGAATTGCCTGGGCGCCAGAGACTTTGGCCTTGATAAGTTGCCCGGTCATATCTTTATCGCCGATGGCAAATTTTTCGATGGCAACCACTTTGAGTTTTCCACCCTGTTTTTTGATTTGTTCGATAAGGTCGTCGCGTCCTGAAACCCCATAGTTGGTCGCGTCATGCAAGATAGCAACCTTCCTGAGCCCAAGCCGGATAGCCTGCTCTACCACCATCTGGGCCTGAATGCCGTCATGGGCGGCGAAACGGAAAATAGGCAAATCTTTTGTGCCGACTTTGCTCCACTGTGTCATGGAGGCGCTGCCTGCTGCGGGAGTGATAATTTTAACGATTCCCTTTTCAACGTAATACTTGTCACCCATGACGGCAACACCGGTATTGACCGTGCCGATGACGGCTGAAATATCGCCCATAGCCGATATCTCCTGGGCAACCAGAGCGCCACGGTCGTTTTTACCCTCGTCATCCCGCTCAATGAGCTCAATTTTCATTTTGGTGCCGCCGACGTTAATACCGCCGCTCTGATTAATCTGGGAAATAGCCAGTTTGGCGCCGTCTCTCATAGAGAGGCCCATTGGGGCAGATCCGCCTGAGAATGGCCCTGTAATGGCAATTTTGACGACATCGGCAGCCATGGCACCAGTGGAAAGCAATGTCGAGAGCAGAGCGGTGAGGATGAAACGAGAAGCTTTCATAGTTGTTCACTTTGGGTTTCAATGGATTATAGTAGATCATTGAGCAAATTCTCAGACCACCAAATGGTCATTTAACAGCTAATTGGCCAAGAATTTACATTTTATTTACCAGTCTTCAAATACCATGATACCGAAATATAGTTCCGCTCAATAAATAACCTGTTGTGCAGGTTGTTCAGATACAGCAATCGACTTCTCTCTTATTCGAAGCTTTTTCTCTCTCTTCAATTTTACTATATTCTATCCGTTTAAGATGAACGTGTCGGCCTGATACCCGGGATGTTAGTCGAATTTTATCAGTCAAGCGTAAAAAAAGATGCCGCGCTATACCCCAGAACAGCTTGTCAAAAGAAACGCATCAGTCTGGACCGACATTCAGATTATTCTTGCGCCTATACAATTTCTCTTTTTTATTGCGGGCTTGACCATAACGGCACTCTATGCCAATGATCTTTTCGTCACCAGTTTCTACTGGGTCAGTCTGGCCATTCTTTTCAAGACGCTTTTTTTCGCTCTCCTGTTTATCACGGGGATGTTTTTTGAAAAAGAGATTTTTGATAAATGGGTCTACTCCAAAGAGTTTTTTTGGGAAGATGTCGGAAGCACTGTCGCGGCTTCATTTCACCTGCTCTATTTTTTCCTGGCCTGGTTTGGCTATCCACAGAAGGTGCTTATCTGGGATGCCTTTCTGGCTTATTTTACTTATGTGATCAACGCGTTGCAGTATCTGGTCAGGATTATCCTGGAAAAACTCAATGAACGCAACCTCAGGATTGATGGTCAGTTATGAAATACAGTTTTAAACGACTTTGGAATACAGCATTTTTGTTCGTTGGCCCGGCATGGTATGTGCTCGTGTGGATGATCTGGTCTTCCGGACAGTTGCAGACTATAGGTGACCAGATTACTTTTCTCGGAGTAGTGATTCCTGGTTTTCTCATTATTTACAGTTCCGGATTTCTTATTGAAGGGTGGCATGAAAAGAAAAAAAAAGGCAGAATCTGAGCCCCGTGTGACTTTCTTGCATGTCCGTATTTTTAAAAATATACGTCGTTTTCCGGCGTCAGAAGTATGACCACTTATGCAGAATCTTTGGAACGACGCTGAGCTTCAATGCTTCGTCAAAGAGCAGTGCAGCTTACCTGAGATGCAGTCTGAACTGGCCGAATTGGTCTATGCATCCCGTCTTCTTGGCCGTGAAAGTTCACTGGTGATGCATGGCGGGGGTAATACCTCGGTCAAGTGTGAATTGGTTGATATGGTTGGCAATCGCGCGGAAGTGCTCCTGATCAAGGCAAGTGGAGTCGATTTGAGTCGGGTTACCGCTCTGGACTATACACCCCTCAGATTAGGTCCCCTGCGTAAACTTGTTGAGCTGTTCAGTCATAACAACAGTATCAGCGAAGAGGCCCTGCGGCGTTTTTCAACCAAAGAGTTCAAATATCTGTTGTTGTTGAACATGTTCACCCTGAATGATCACATGGCAGAGAAAAGGCTGACACCTTCGATTGAAACACTCCTTCACGCATTCCTGCCGCACAGGTTTATTCTTCATACTCACTCATTCGCCCTGCTGACGCTCAGTAATCAGCCCGACGGAGTCAGGCTCTGCGGCGAAACGCTCGGTGAGAGTTTTGGCTCAGTTCACTATATCAAGCCAGGTCTAGGACTTGCCCGGTCGGCAGCCAGTGTTTATGAGGCAAACCCGGAGATAAAAGGGCTGGTGCTTCAGAAGCACGGTTTGGTTACTTTCGGTTCAACTGCCCGGGAAGCCTATAGTCGAATGATTGAAGCGGTTAGTCTGCTTGAAGAGCGGATTGCTGTGTCTGGCAGAAAAAACTTTTCATCGGTATTGTTGCCAGCGACAATTGCTTCAGTAGACGTGACGGCCCCCGTCATCAGGGGCGCTTGTGTTGAGGAAAAGGCTCCGGGTACGCGCGAGTACCATCAGTTCATTCTCGATTTCCGTACCTCTGCCGATATTCTTGATTATGTCAACAGTGCTGATCTGGTGCGCATGAGCCAAAAGGGCGCCATGACACCTGACTTTATTATCCGGACCAAAAACAAGCCGCTCATTGTTCCGGCTCCGGATGCCACTGATATTCCTGGATTCAAGGCAGCGGTTCATGAGGCAGTCCGGGATTACTGTCAAGCATATACCGAGTACTTTACCATACAACAGCAGGCTTCCGATATGCCGGTAACGATGCTTGACCCTTTGCCAAGAGTAGTGCTGGTGCCGGGTCTCGGTCTTTTTGGACTTGGTAAAACCGCAGCATCTGCAGCAGTCAATGCCGATATAGCAACCTGTACCGCGTCAGCAATTCTTGATGCCGAATCACTTGGCGCCTTTGAAACCATCAGTGACCGTGAAGCATTTGAGATAGAGTACTGGGACATGGAACAGGCTAAAATGAACAAGGTCCATCTTGGAGTCTTTGCAGGCAAAGTCGTTATGGTTACCGGGGCTGCAAGCGGCATAGGTCTTGCTACAGCTAAAGCCTTCCGCCAGAAAGGGGCAGAGCTGGTTCTTCTTGACCTGACCAGAGAATCCCTCGACAGGGCAGCAGAGGAGCTTGGTGGCAACGTCCTTACCCTGACCTGTGACGTTACCTCCAGGACAGATGTCCGTTCGGCGTTCGATGCCGCCTGTCGCCGTTTCGGTGGAGTGGATATTATTGTTTCCAATGTCGGAGCTGCCATTCAGGGCCGTATCGGCGACGTTTCCGACGATCTGCTCCGAAAAAGTTTTGAACTTAACTTTTTTCAACACCACTCTATTGCCCAGGAGGCAGTCAGGGTTATGAAACTGCAAGGAACAGGTGGGGTCTTGCTGTTCAATGTTTCAAAGCAGGCGGTCAATCCCGGTCCCGATTTTGGTCCTTATGGTCTCGCTAAAGCCGCGACCATGTTTCTTGTGCGTCAGTATGCGCTTGATCACGGTCGTGACGGTATCCGTGCAAACGGTATCAATGCGGATCGTATTCGTAGCGGACTGCTTACCGAAGAGATGATCAAGGCCCGATCAACTGCGCGCGGTTTGAGTGAGCGTGAGTACATGGCCGGGAATCTTCTGCAGCTTGAAGTGACCGCTGAAGATGTCGCAGAAGCCTTTGTGCATCTTGCGCTTGAAATCAGGACGACCGGATCAATTACCACGGTGGATGGCGGCAATATCGCCGCTGCGCTCCGCTGAACGACAGAGAGAGTAGAGATTAACAATCATAACAGAAAAGAGGAGATCGTCTATCATGGCAGAATACGATAAAGACAAACAGGCCAAAGAGTATTACCTTGACACCCCTGTCAACAACTACGGATTCTTCCTCAAGGGAGCACACTCTCTTGACTGGGGCATGAAGAATCGGCTCTCAAGAATATTTCGACCAGATACAGGCAAAACCGTGATGCTTGCTATCGATCATGGTTACTTTCAGGGGCCAACCACTGGCCTTGAGCGTCCGGATGTCAATATTGTGCCGCTGATGCCTTATGCCGATGCCATCATGCTGACCCGTGGTATTTTGCGCACGACTGTTCCTCCGAGCCTTACCAGGGCGGTTGTCATGCGCTGCAGTGGAGGTCCAAGTATTCTCAAGGAGCTTTCCGATGAAGAGCTTGCAGTCGATATTGAAGATGCCATTCGTATGAATGTTGCGGCCATCACCCTCCAGATATTCATTGGCGGGGAGTACGAGACCCGATCAATACATAATATGACACGTCTGGTCGATATGGGCCTGCGTTATGGCATTCCAACCATGGCAGTGACTGCTGTTGGCAAGGATATGGTCCGTGATGCCAAATATTTCCGGCTTGCCTGCCGTATGGCTGCCGAACTCGGTGCACAGATTGTCAAGACCTATTATGTGCCGGAAGATTTTGACACTATTACGGCCTCATGTCCAGTGCCGATTGTCATGGCTGGCGGCAAGAAACTTCCTGAGCTTGAAGCGCTGACGATGTCACGCAATGCCATTGATGAAGGTGCATCTGGTGTTGATATGGGCCGCAATATTTTTCAGAGTGATTCACCTCTTGCCATGATGAAAGCCGTTAACAAGGTGGTGCATGAGCAGATGAGCCCGAAGGATGCCTACGACTATTTCAATACCATAAAGGCCGAAGGATAACGTATTACTATCAACGTTCGATTTTGTTAATGGATACCCTTGAGCAACTTGCTGCATGACAGGACAGGGGCGTATGATGTTTTTCTATGAACAGAGAGGATATTAAAGGTTTTTTTGCATCAAGGGAGCAGCTTGACATGGCTGACTACCTGACGCTCGATTATTACCTGGAGTGCGTGGGAGATATTGAGGTGGCTCTTGCCCACTTTTGCAGTGAACAATCTACGGCACAGTGGAGACGTGTTGGTCATGACGAAGATTTCCGTTCGAAGTATGGGGCGAAGGTTATCAGCCTGACGGTAGAGGGTGAGCTTCCAGCGCTCAGCTACCCTGTCACTCATGCCGCTGCCGGGCCAGTCCACGCCTGTCGTGTTACTATCGCTCATCCTCATAGGAATTTCGGGACAAAAATCCCGAATTTGCTCTCCGCAGTCTGTGGAGAAGGAGTCTTTTTTACTCCCGGCGTGCCGGTGGTCAAGCTGCTTGATATCGGTTTTCCGGAGTCTTACCTTCTTGCTTTTGACGGTCCCAAATTTGGTATTGATGGTATACGCGATATTCTTCAAGCCTATAACAGGCCAATCTTTTTTGGTGTCGTCAAACCCAATATAGGGCTCAGTCCTGCTGATTTTGCTGAAATTGCCCGTCAGAGCTGGCTCGGGGGGCTTGATATTGCAAAAGATGACGAAATGCTGGCCGATGTGGACTGGTCAACCCTGATTGAGCGATCTCATGTACTGGGAGAGGCAAGACGAAGTGCGGAACTGGAGACCGGTGAGCCAAAGATTTACCTTGCCAATGTGACCGATGAGGTTGACCGGTTGATTGAGCAGCACGATATTGCTGTCCACAACGGAGCCAATGCCCTGCTGATCAATGCTCTTCCAGTGGGACTCAGCGCAGTCAGAATGCTTGCCAGGCATACGAAAGTGCCGCTTATCGGTCATTTTCCTTTTATTGCTGCGTTCAGCCGGATGGAAAAATATGGCGTTCATTCAAGGGTCATGACCAAACTGCAACGCCTTGCTGGCCTTGACTCCATCATCATGCCCGGATTCGGCAGCAGGATGATGACGCCGGAAGAGGAGGTCAAAGAGAATATACAGGAGTGTTTGCAGGAGTTCGGTCATCTCCGGCGCTCACTTCCTGTTCCGGGAGGCAGCGATTCTGCCTTGACGCTCGAAGGTGTGTACCGCAAAGTCGGCAGTGTTGATTTTGGCTTTGTGCCCGGTCGCGGTATTTTTGGTCATCCCATGGGCCCAAAAGCTGGTGCTGCGAGCATCCGTCAGGCCTGGGAGGCGATAGAGCAGGGTATTGAGCTTGAAACGTATGCAGTCGGTCGACCGGAACTTCAGGTGATGGTTGACGGGGCCAACGGAAAATAGCAGCTTTTCATGGGTTTGCTCGACCACAAGGTTGCCGTCATTACAGGATCTACCAGAGGGATAGGTAAAGCTATAGCCCGTGAGTTTGTACGTGAAGGCGCAAAGGTGGTTATTACCTCCTCCTCTTATGCCAATGTTCGGGCTGCTGTATCGGAATTTCCGTCGGGTACAGTACATGGCTGTGTCTGCAATGTAGTCTCAATGGCTGATATGGAACAGCTTATTCTGGAGGCAACAGGCAGATTCGGCAAGGTTGACTGCTTTATCAACAATGCAGGAATTTCCGATTCCTTCAGGAGTATTACCGAGAGTGATCCGGATGAATGGGGAAGGGTCATTGACACCAATCTCAAGGGAACCTATAATGGGAGCCGTGCTGCAATCAGCTATTTTCTCAGAGAAAACAGAAAAGGAAAGGTCATCAACCTGGCTGGATCCGGAAGTGACAGAGGCTCAAATACTCCATGGATCAGCGCCTACGGTTCCACCAAGGCAGCCATAGTCCGTTTTACCTACGCCGTTGCTGAAGAGTATCGACATACAGGAATCTCTGTCATGCTGCTGCATCCAGGGCTGGTTCGTACCGGCATGGTCAGTGCTGATAACCCTACGATCGAACTCTCAAGGCAGTTGGCCACGTTCAACACTATCCTTGATATATTTGCCCAGCCTCCGTCGGTTGCCGCGAGACTTGCCGTGAAACTTGCATCAAGCTGGAGCGATTCAAAAACAGGTATTTATCTTTCAGCCTTGCATGGGGGGAAAAAAAAGGGGTTGCTCCTGACCTATCCCTTCCGTAAAATAATGAACAGGATAGACCGTCAAACCTATTAATACGGGTATCGTCATGAGAAAAGCCGATGCAACGACATTCATACTTTTTTTCCTTTTTTCGGCTATTCTTCAGGGCTGTTACAGCTTTACAGGAGGATCGTTGCCTGCGCACCTGAACACTATTGCAATTCCTGTTTTTGACGACCGTTCCGGTGCCGGTATTGCGCAGTTTCGGGCGGAACTTGCCAGAGCCCTTGTCGACAGAATCGAATCGCAAACAGCCCTTCGCTTCACGCCATCCATGACCCGTGCTGACGGGCTGCTTGAAGGAGCTATCATCACCTTTTCTGATGTACCGGGCCAGCTTTCCAGCAGAACCGAGCGGGCCATGACGAACAGGATTACCATGGTTGTTCAGGTGACGATGGAAGATCGAGTCAAAAAAACAGTGCTGTTTACACAAGCATTTGTCGGATTTGCCGACTATCCGGTGGGGAACTCAGTCGCTCAGCAGGAGGCAATTCGATTTGCCCTTGGTCAGATTGTCGACGGGATTTTTGACCGTGTTGTTTCTGGATGGTGACATTACCGGAAGGGCACATTATAAAAGAAACCCGGGGTGATTCAGATATTTTTATTACTATGACGATGTAAAACCTGTGGTATACAGGTATCGACAAAAGGAGGTTATTATGGGAACAGACAAGAATGTTGAGTACCGTCTTGAACTGGCGCGAGGGTTTCTGAATGAAGCTGAGCAGGATTTTTTGCTCAAGCGCTGGCGTTCATGCGTTTCAGGCTCTATACTCGTGCTTGAAAATACCGGCATTGCCGTGCTGATGCTTTTCGGTGTCTCTCCCATGACTCACAAGCCGGGCAGGCATTTATCACAACTGATTTCAGAGGGGACAGTAGCATACGATGTGGCTGCATTGATTGAACAGATTCTTCCAGAACTTGAAAAGTATGACTCACACGAAAAAATGCTTGCCAAATATGGAGATGAGGCTTCATGTCAGCTTCCCTGGCAGCTTTTTGGTGAGGAGCAGGGTGGATTGGCTGTTGAGGCTGCCCGCAAGTGTCTGCGATTGGGTTTGGAGATGGCAGGGTTGCTTCAGTAGCGAATTATGTGTTTCGTAATTTTTTTTAAGCGCACATTTCTTATTTTTGACAGGAAATTATTGCACATTCCACGCTCAACGAAATAAACGGATATCAGCCACTCAAAAAAATATTATTCATTTCTAAATTGAAAAAATAAACCCTTATGTCATGTAATAAGCGGTCAACAAAAAACACAGGGAAAATTGCCTCTTTTTCTGCGGGTCTCTGTTTGATTTCAGGAATAAATGTTTACGCGGAAGTTCAAGGTTCACCGGTGACTGAAAATTTTCCAGTCCCGGTTGTTTCAGCGATGTCGCCCTCAGCCTCAAAAAATATTACCCCGGCGGCAACAATAACTGTAAAAGGATTTCGTTTTACCGGAAATTCCCTCCTTTCTTCCGCTGAATTTCAGCAAACACTTCAGCCTTATCTCAGTCACCCTTGTGATCTTGCCATATTACGGGAAGCGGCCAATGCGGTAACGAGAATTTATCGTCAGCATGGCCATGTTTTGGCGAATGCCTATATCCTTCCTCAAAATATTACAGATGGTTATGTCGTCATAACTGTTGTTGAAGGGCGCATTGGCAAGATTATTATCGAAGGAAATCGATTTTATTCCAGCGATTTTATTCAGGGATATCTGACTTCGGGAACTGATCCGATGACGATTGAGCGCCTTGAAAAAGGCCTGCTGCTGCTGAATACGATGTTTTCCGATATATCTGTTACAGGAAATTTTCTTCCCGGTGCAGAAACTGGTACTACCGATATCAGAGTTAAAGTTGTTGAGCGCTTTCCTTTTCAGGTCACGCTCACAAGCAATAACTATGGCTCTGAATATGTAAGCCGGAACCGCTTTGGAACACAATTGGCCTTAACCAATGCAGGACTTGACGGCGCACAGGCAACCGTCAACTATTTCACAGGAAGCAATAGTGACAATATGCACCTTTTGAGCGGCGGGTATGTGCTCCCGCTCAATACGGCAGGAACTGTAGCCGGCATATCCGCATTCACGGGTAATTCTGTTATTGGCAAGGATTTTGCCGATCTCGGTATCAAGAACGAAGAGCATAGTGGTGATATATATTTAAAACATACACTGCATCTTGATCGGCTTTCCAGCTTTTCTGGCTCAATTGGCTTCAGGGTAGCCAATACAAAGTATTTTTATCTCGTAGACCAGCTTTCAGGCTATGACAAAACACGTGTGCTCTATGCTGAACTCCAGGCAGACAAGATGTCTCACGGGGGAAAAAATTTCGCAACACTTGGCGTTGCCCAGGGACTTGGAAATTTTCTTGATGGCACTGCAAACGGCGATTACCTTGCCAGTCGATCAGATGCAAGTAATTCATTTACCAAAGTGAATGTAGGTCTTGGTCGTACTCAACCATTAAGTGATATTTTTTCATCGTTATTCAGATTTTCCGGTCAGTGGTCGCCATCAAAGTTGCTGGCAGGTGAAGAGTGGTTGATTGGTGGTGTTAACTCGGTTCATGGCTATGCTTCTGGCGAGGCATCAGGCACACAAGGGTATATGGCAAGTGCCTCAATCCGTTCGAATCCTCTTGAAAATAAAGATGATTTGCAGTTGTCACTTTTTCTTGACTATGGCTATGCCTATAAAAAGCAGCCACTTATTGGATCCGAAAAAAGCAGTCATTTATGGGGTTGTGGCATTAGTGCGGTATCGCATCTTGTTGATTTCGTTATTCCGGCAGATGTGCGTTTTGACATTGGTTGGCCACTCAATACAAAAGATAATGCGCTGCAGGAAAATCCTGTTTTCTCTTTTGATGTGGCTGTTCATTTGTAAATAAGAGCCAAATACTTGATTGCATAATCAGCAAAAACCCAATTTTTTCCCTGAACGTTTATTGATATTTATCGCCTTATGCGCCACTTTTTTCATTCTGCCCGGCTGAAGCGCTTCATGAGGAAGCCTTTGATCAGTATCGTTTCAACTGGAGCGATTCTGTTTTTTTACCCGACACACTCTTTTGCTACCCCATCAGATGGTTTGGTCGTTAAAGGCTCTGCCACCATATCGCAGAGCGGCACGTCAACCCTTATCAATCAGGGGAGTGCACGAGCGGTAATTGACTGGCGCGGATTTGATATTGGTGCAGGTGAGCGGGTACAGTTTATTCAGGCAAATCAGCAGGCTATTGCCCTGAATCGCATTACCGGTGGAAATCCTACCAGCATTCTCGGCCAATTAGCCGCAAACGGGAGAGTATTTATCTCCAATCCAAATGGCGTAATATTTGGCCAGGGGTCAAAAGTGGATGTGGCCGGATTGATGACGACGACACTTTCGATTAATGCGGATGATTTTATGAGCGGTAAAAATACCCTTAACCAGGGAATAACCAGCTCCTCTTCCTCTGTCGTCAATCAGGGAGATATCAGAATTGCTGACAATGGTTTTTGCTTTTTGGTAGCCCCTTCGGTACAGAACAGCGGAACCATTATTGGGCAACTTGGCAAAGTTGTGCTTGCCTCTGCTGAATCCATGACACTTGATTTTAATGGTGACGGATTAATTACGTATACGGTTTCAGGAAAAGCACTTGACAATATTATTGGAGCTGATGGAAAGCCGTTTGCTTCAACCGTTACGAATAGTGGCAGTATAAAAAATGCTGGTGGTGAAATTGTATTGGTTGGCAACGTGGAGTCACATAATATTTTTGCTTCAGTTGTTAATAATAGCGGTTTGCTTGAGGCTACATCGCTGGTAGCGAATGGTGGCAGCGTGTCGCTGTCAGGCGGCGATGTGGGTGTGGTGCAGAACACCGGTCGCATTGATGTTTCTGCGACGGAAGCGGGAGCGGCGACAGGGCATGTAGCCATCAGCGGCCAGTTTGCCGGTAACTTTGGTACCATTGCGGCAACCGGTAACACCAATGCGAATGGTGGTCTTGTGGAGTTTCAGTCAACAACACAGACCTTGCTTGGCTCCGACAGCAGAATTAATGTCAGCGGTAAGGATAACTCCTCGGCGGGCAGCGTGCTGATCCGTTCCGACAACCACTCCTCGTTTGATGGCGAGGTGCTGGCTCGTGGCGGCGACAATGGTGGTGATGGTGGTTTTGTAGATGTGTCGAGCAAAGGGCAGGTTGATCTGTTCGGGAATGTAGATGCGCTTGCGCCATCGGGCAAGATTGGGACACTGTTGATTGATCCCCAAAACCTTGTAGTGGCCGCTGGCGGAGCAGCGTATGCAGGGAACACGTTTACTCCTGCAGGTGGGACGACAACGATTGCCCCGTCCAGTCTTAACGCTTTGGCAAGTGTTGTGCTCCAGGCGAACACTGACATTACGGTCACGGATGCAATAGCAATGACAACCGCTACTGCCGGCCTTACCATACAGGCCGGGCGATCGGTTATTGTGAACAATACTATTTCTACTACTGACGGTGCTATTTCCATTACTGCTAATGATTCAAAAGCAACCTCGTTGGACAGAACCGCAGGTGCAGGCAGTATCACGATGGCATCGGGAAAGACTATTAATGCTGGTTCGGGCAATATTACCCTTAAGGTTGATTCGTCGGTTACGTCCCCATTCTCGCCTGGTGGAATTACCGTTGCCAACCTGACGACGACGGGAGATGTTACGCTTACTGCTGCGGGCGGTGATATTGCTACGGCAGGTACTTCCCTGATTTCTGGTGCGACGGTCACTCTTGGGATCAAGAGTGCGCTTGATCCTTTGAAAGAT
>Ga0194047_10001312_pt1 | contig 15372 bp, 16 predicted proteins | sample JunL225m_MetaG_2_FD_160070 | JGI IMG/M metagenome (GOLD analysis project Ga0194047, IMG submission 160070) | Anoxic zone freshwater microbial communities from boreal shield lake in IISD Experimental Lakes Area, Ontario, Canada - Jun2016-L221-5m | ecosystem: Environmental > Aquatic > Freshwater...
GGCTTGAGTAATTCTAGAATGGCGGATGGCGCGGGGAAACGGCGCAGGGTGATTGTACTTATGATCGCATTCCCCACTTCCAAAGGCGCTCACTTGAAAAAGGCACCACCATCAAAATATGCTCTAAGACTGCTAGCGACAAAATAGCGCCAGTCAATGACATTGAAGCTACTTGAAAATCAGTTGAACTAGGATTGACTGCGGCTAACCACAAAGGAACTGCGCAAAGAATGCCGCCAATCACCGATAGCGGAAGTAAAGGATTCATTGGCTTACAAGTGAAATAGGTAAATATGTACTTCAGATGATTTGGCAGAAAGCGTTCATTGAGATTTGCAACGCCCAAGAAGACATTGAGCTTAGCGCTCTGACGCATTAACCATAAAATAATGAAAGTCCAGAAGCCCGTTTGATTTGAGCCACCCCAAGTCATTACAGTAACCGCCAGCGCCAACACAATCAAAGCAATCTCATGATGCTGGACGGTTTGAAATGCAAAGTACATTTTTTGTAAGCCTCGACAATCTGCTGGGCATGGCTCTCGACGTGGGCCAGTTACATAACCGAATAAGAAACCGATTTCTTGCCAACCCCAAACTAATATGGCGCAGGTAAAGCCACAATAAGCACCAGCTACAGTGCTTAAGTTGGCGCTGGTTTTTAACCCCACTAAAGCCAAAGCCAAAACCATACCACTTACCCAGAAAGTATTTTTATAGGTTGAGGGATTCCTCTGATTCAACAAAAGGATGATCCCCGTGCTAAACCACCATATAAAAATCGCATAGAGGATAGGCCAAACAATGCTCATAAATTACCAGGTAGGAACCATACGAACGTTAGCAGGCAAGGTATTGTCTTGGACCGGGATCAAGTAAAGCTTTAAGAACACTAAACCAGCGCGGGCACTCAAAACAGCAGACTTCACTTTATTGATCAGGCCGCCCTCTTTCTTATAGATATCCATCTTCTCAAACAGCGCCCTCATCTCTTCAAGATATTGATAGAAATGGGGGTCATCCAAATTCACAGAAATTGGGAATACCTGCTTAATAATTTCATTGGTAATGAAAAGTACCTTTTTATCGTATTCAGTTGGAGAAATTCTCATCGCTTTATAAAGTTCAATACGAGTATGGTCACGCACATACATCGTGGCGTATACAGCGAGAATGAAGAAGCGAATCCACAACTTATTAACGCCTTGGAGCAACTTAGGGTTAGCACGCATGATGAGCGCAAAAGATTCGCCATGACGGAACTCGTCATTACACCAGCGTTCAAACCATAAGAAGATCGGATGAAAACGTGTTTCAGGACGACTTTCAAGTTCCCGGAAAATAGTGATGTAACGAGCATAGCCAATCTTCTCGGAGAGATAGGTAGCGTAAAAAATAAACTTAGGTTTAAAGTAAGTGTATTTCTTAGCTTTGGCTAAAAAGCCTAAATCAATCCCAATATTGAAGTCCTTGAGCCACTGGTTAATAAAGCCGGCATGACGACTTTCATCTCTAGCCATATAACCAAACAAGTTACGCATATCGGGATTGGTGACCTTGCGCTTAATCTCAGCATACAAAATACAACCAGAGAACTCTGATGTAATGGAGCTGATTAGGAACTCAACGAACTCATCATATAAAGCTGGGTGAAGATTGGAATAATTCTTATCCATATCTGCAGGGCGCTGAAAGTGATCGGCGTTGTTATCACCCTCATATTCCGCCATCAATGCATCCCATTCAGGGCGCAAGGAATCAATACTAATGCGATCCATCTCTTTAAAATTGGTCGTATAAAAGCGCGGACTTAATACCGCATCTTCCAAGGCCATCTTGGTGGACTCATTAATTGACCCCTTGGCAGGGATCTGACTTTGCAACATACTTTCTGCGCTATCTAAATTCATTTCCAACTCCAATAAAGATTTATGACTTGCTCACTACTACTGCATTTGACGCATTAAATAACCTAAAGAATGTTCCTGCATTGGTGGGTCCAAAAGACTCCAAATCGACCAAACGACCAGTTGCAGTATCTGATAACGTTAAACGGCCATCAGCTCGATAAATCAACTCAAAGGGTGGCCCACTATCTAAACCCCTGCGCTTTCTTTCTTGCGCTAGACCACGCAATGTACCCCTTACAAAACCTGCCTCACCCTGAACAGCATCGATTTGCTTACCAGTTTTGTAATCAATTACTGCGATTGAGCCGTCAGAGCGATCTTCAAAGCGCAGCTGCAACACTTTTACTGGGGATGCATCGGGTTCACGCACTGCACTCAGGTCACGGCTATTAATAAATACCAGTAGCAAAACAATGATGACCACGTCAGCGATCAGCATTTTCGCAATCGGTGATAAAAAATCGTTTCTTTCCAAGGTGCTCATGCTGTCTGCGCTCCCACTTCCTCAACAGCAAGATCTTGAGCCTCTAGCTTACTTAAACCTGTTGATGTCATCCAGGCTTCAGTGAGCAGTGTCGCTACCTGCTTTGCATCTGGAATACAACGCATCATTGGCTCTGGATTTGCCAAGCGCCAAGGCCGCACATGAGGCCATAAATGAAAGAACGCAATCTTATCTTCAGTCCCGATTTGCATCGGAATATCGCCAGTGCCATCTTTATAGAGCTTTAGATCTGCACTTTTCAGTGATTTGTATGGGAGGTTGAAGGTAACCGTGAGAACAATGCCCACCCTCATGACAATCCGACGATTCGTTAAGGTATACATAGTCGTCGTTGCTGACCAGTAAGCCATAAGCCCTATTAACAGCAAGCCGATAAGCGCCAAAAACACAGCGAGTGCAACGCTACTCCAACCTGCGACTATCCCACCTTCACTACCCGCCACTGAAAAGACCTGCAAAACCACAATCACTGCAAAATAGACTGCGAGCCATTGCAGACGAAATACATGTTTAGCCATTGCAGTCCAACTAGGAACGCCTTGCCAAAGAATCGTTTCGCCAGCAGGCAGTGGTTCGGGCAACCCTAAGGCTGCCTCAAACTCATGCTCTGCTGATTCATATGGTTTTTGATTCACAAAATACTTTCAATTTATAACAATTTAAATGAGAGGTTCTTGACGCTCAGGGGTTGCATACAAAGTGCCGCCACCAAAGTAAGCCATGATCTTCTCTTCTTCTAGCAGGGTGATTTGATCCTGACTCTTTAAGCCTGGTACCAAAGCAAACTGATTGCCAAGAATCGATTCCACTTTGATAGAGTCTTTACCAATTCTAGAAAAATTCATTGGCAGCAATACTCTTCTACCGCCAAACTCTGGCAAGGTTTCAATTTCAAAATAACGAATCACCACTTCAGCTTGGTCAATCCAGAGCTCTTTTACGGTGCCAGCTACCACGCCATCATCCCCTATGACCTGCATGCCAACCGGAGTTTTATCTTGTTTGGCTACGCTAAATTGACCAAGCAAACGTCCAGGCAGAATACGTTTTTGACCTTCTGAAGTCATATCAGGAATATCTGCGCGATTTGCAAAGGCTCCAGGCCCGACTCCTTCTAACATAGGATTGCCTGTTGGAACTAAAGGGGCGCCATTTAAATAGCTTGAAGGTCTGGCCGCCACTTTTTCAAGAGGCTCGTCCTTTGGTACGGTTACATCACCCCAAAACTCCGTATGGAAAGTTTTTGGTGCCGGCATACCAGCTATTCCATCTGCTCGTCGCGTCTCGCCACGAACTTCATACTCTAATGGGAAGCCTTCACGCTTACTTTCTACAGTAAGGTAATAAATGAGGGCTGCAAAAAATACCCAAAATGCATATAGAACTAATTGTGCAACATCAACATATCCTGTAATTGCTCCGGTTGCCATCTTGCTCTCCCTTTTAACAATAACGCTTATTGTGAAAAAACATACAGTGTCACTACTTAACTTGGTAATTCATCTAAACCAAACTTCTTAGAAACATTCATCACAGGCGCTTTGTTCATAATGACTAAAGGCCCAATTGCAATCAATGTAGCAAACAATAAATAAAATTCAATGTGATACACAAAGCTATAACCTGTGGCAGTAGATACAAGACCTTCACCTAAAAAACCATTAGTCGCTAGACTGGAAATAAGATCACGTATCACACCGCCTGCTGCGATCGCAATACCAGAGGCGGTAGCATGCACTGCACCCCAGGCACCAAGAACTAAACCATTCATCCCGCCTGATTCAAAGCTCATTGCAGCTGTTAAGGTACTTACAGAAAATAACCCGCCTCCAAAGCCAATCAAAAATGCGCCACAACGAAATAGCATAGGAGAAAGTAATGGTTCAGAGAAGATGACACAACTAAATGCCAGAATACCGAACAAGGCACCAATCGAAGCGAGGCGGTATGGATCAATTGAGCGATTCAAATAACGCGCAGCAACCCCAAATGCAACTAGAGCACCCACGGAAGTAAGGCTAGTCAATACTGTAGTTGCACTAACTGATAGGCCCAATACTTCAGCACCATAAGGCTCCAAAATAATGTCTTGCATACTAAATGCAGCAGTACCTAAACCTAAGGCCACTAAGAAACGCATTACTTTGCCCTGCTGTGAAAAAGTAGCCCAAGTTTCTTTAAAGCTCGGGGTTTGAATAGAGTGTGCAGTTAAATGAGGCTGACGCGGTTCTTGCTTCCAGGCGGCAATTAAATTGAGTACTAAGGTAGTTGCTGCAACACCCTGCACAACCCGAATCAAAAGAATCGGAGTGATATCAATCAGTAAATATCCAAAGATGGCACTACTCACTGCCATACCCACCAAGAGCATCATATACATGAGCGCGACCACTCTGGGTCGTGCCTGAGGTTCAGCGAGATCAGAAGCCAAAGCGAGACCAGCAGTTTGAGTAGTCTGCATACCGGCGCCAACCAACAAAAAGGCAAGTCCGGTTGCGCCTTGTGCAAACCAAGCAGGCCATGTGGTGTCGCCAGATAACAAAATTAATGCAAAGGGCATGATCGCAAAGCCGCCGAATTGCAACCAGGAGCCGATCCAGATATAGGGAACTCTGCGCCACCCAAGGAAAGACTTATGACTATCGCTCTTAAAACCAACTAGAGCTCTAAAAGGAGCAAACAGCAGTGGCAAGGCAACCATAATTGCAACTAAAGCGGCACTGACTTGCAATTCAATAATCATGACCCGATTGAGTGTGCCAATCAGCATCACCATTGCCATGCCAACCGAGACCTGGAATAAAGACAACCGTAAGAGACGACTTAATGGCAACTCTTTGGTGGCGATATCAGCAAAAGGCAAGAACCTTGGACTCACTCTCTTCCAATTTTCAAATAACTCTTTGCCGCGCCAGGTCAGAGTAAACATTTTCATTTTGATTGCGCTTTATTTTGATCAGCCTGCTTTTTGCTTAAACGCATAGCCTGTGAAAAATAAAAAGCGCGTTGTACTTTTTGAGTACTGACTGGCGCCCAATCCGCTAAACCATCATGCTGACTAAAGGTTCTCGTGAGAGAATCAATTGAAATCGGCTGAATAAACGGCGACCGATCACTTCTCGGAAATACGCTGCCTATAGTCAACAATGTACTGAGAGCGGCATTATTCGGTGCAAAGGTAAAAGCAATATTGGCTCGGGTGCGAGCAGCAAGCTTAGCCATAGCATCAGCGATATCCAAATGGTGATAGTGAATCATCGAATCCATACAAACTACATGATCAAACTCACCCAAGGCTGGATCTAACATATCACCAGAGCGAAACTCAATTGAACCAGATCCAAACTCATTGCCAATTCTCTCTCTTGCCAAATCTACTAAAGTTGGCGATAAATCAATCGCGACAACATGGGCCCCACGCTTTGCTAAATCAGCGGCTAAGACCCCAGTTCCGCACCCAGCATCCAAAACACGCTGGCCAGTCAAATCGCTAGGCAAATAACTCAGTAGTAAGTGGCGCATTTCTTCACGCCCAGCACGTACCTTAGCTCGTATGCCGCTTACTTTAGCTGTTGATGTCAACTTAGCCCAAGCATCTACTGCTGTGCGATCGAAATACTCTTGAAGCTGAGTGCGCTTTTGAGTGTAAGAGTTTTCAAGCATTATTAAAAATGACCTTTAATGTTTCAACCATGGGGAATAGATGTAAGCCAATAGATGTGCTATTACTGCAATAAATCCAAAAAATTGTGTTCCTTGAATCAGGTTCCGGTGCAACTCTTCTGCCTCTGCAATGCTTAATCCAGTTAAGGTGGCTTTAGAACTAATTAGACTTGCAGCTTGAGCGGCTTGCAATCGAATACCTTCAGCACCAAGCATGGACGCGCGCGTCTTTTTTTCTTGGTCTAAGCGCGCCATGCGCAACTTCCAAATAAATTGACCGGCATTAATCACATAGGTCGCATAAGCAGCTAAAGCTAACAACATGAGTTGGGTTTGATCTAGATAACCCGTTCCCAGGGCCACTAGATATAAGGTATGTAAAAGTAATACCAGCATACTGAAGACGTCTTCCCAAAAGAATGCTGGCGCGAATAAGTAGCAATTGAAAACTACCTTCTCCCAAATGCAACCAGTAATCATGATGGTGTAAAGCGTCAGTGTTTTAACTACTACTGAAATATTGGCCGCCTGCTCGCCCTCTCCAGTAAATAAAAAACGCAATACTAGGTACAAGCTAACCAGGAAAACGACAAATTGAATAGGCGCTAAAATTCCTTGAACAAGAGTCCATTTAGTCGCATCTCTTCTTACCCTTTCTTCTGGGGTATAAAGTGGTCTATATGTATTTTCCATGCACTATCTGATAAATTTTCTAAAACGCCTTTAAAACAATGAAGAGCCCACTTTTAAAGTCTAAAAGTGTCAACCAAAGTTTACGGTATTTGGGAAAATATACCCCTCGGGGTAACCCTATTGTTAGTAGTTTCCCTATGGCAATTTATGCAAAAAGAATGCCAAATAGGTTTATTAGCAAATAGCCCCATTTGGGGCAAAAAAGGTGCTTTATTTTTTGCGGTGCAGCATTTTTATGTCGGCACTAAGCGCCCGAAATTTGCCTCGATTGCCGCACCATTAGGAGATTGGCTTTGTCGGATTCGCTCAAAAAAACATTCCAATCTAGTTTAGGCGAATTAGATAGTGCCGACATGATGCAATGGCTCAATAAAACGATAGAGTCAGAAATCATCCCCCGCTTACTGATGGGGCATAAGCTGGAATCAGCCAACCAAGTATCTGACATCCTAACCAATAATATCGAGGTAAAACAGACAGAGATTGTCGATTTTTGCCAGACCTTGTTAGATGGCCCCATAGCGGACTGCTTCACTTTTATAGATCAAATGCAAAAATCGGGGCATAGCCTTATCTCGCTCTATATGAATCTGATTCCTGCATCCACTAGGCGCTTGCAGCAGCTCTGGGAAACCGATGAAAATAGCTTTACAGAGGTAACTTTGGCTCTAGGCCGAGCTCAGAACCTAATTCATCAGCTAAGCCCTGCCTTTATGAGCCAAGGCAAACTCTCTGAGTTCCAAGGAAATGCTCTATTGATTAACGCACCAGGATCACAACACACCCTAGGCATCCTCATCATGGGTGAATTTTTCAAATTGAATGGCTGGAATACAACGGTTGAAATTGAAACGTCCAGCGCCGAACTCAAGGATCGAATTCGTTCACAAGCTTATGATTTATTAGCAATTTCTATCTCATGTGAGGATCAATGGAGTACTATGGAAACATTGCTCAATGAAGTAAAAAAGGCCTCAAAAAACAAGGGGATACTGACAATGGCAGGTGGCCCGTTATTCGATTTCAAACCGGAACTGATTCAAGAGTGTTCTGCAGATGTTTGCGAGCTCACAGCTGAAGAGGCCATTAAAAAAGTTTCGGACTTAATAGCGCAAAAAGCCGCCTTAAATTAAGATGCCCATTTCACACCATCCAGACAAACTCTTTTCAGAATTAAGTGGAAAAGAACTCAGTCAGATAGCGCAAGCATCGGCAGATATCTCCTTTGTTTTAGATGACTTAGGATCGATACAAGACATCTACTCTGATAATAAAAATTTAGCCAAACAAATTTCAGATGATTTGATTGGGAAAAAATGGTCAGAAGTAGTAGAGCCTGATAGCAGAAAAAAGGTGCAGAGCTTGCTAGACGATGCTAGCCCAGACACCATCTCTAAGTTTAGACAAATTAATATGATTGGCAACGAGAGAAATATAGCGCTGCCAATGATGTGCGCTTCCATCAAAACATCGTCGAATAAAAAGATTATCGTTATTGGCAGAGACATCACAGAGGTCTCTCGCTTGCAGCAAAATTTAGTTTCAGCCCAAAAAGAGATTAGTCAAAATTATCTACAAATAAGCCAGCTAGAAGAACGATTTCGATCTATCTTTGAAATTGGCACAGAATCTATCGTCATCGTTAAGGCAGACGATGCATACCCAATAGTTGAGATGAACAGAAATGCTATTAAGCAACTTCTTCTTGCTAAAAATAATTGCATCGGAAAATCGCTTCTATCTCTATTCCCTGCTGGTGAGCTAAGCAAGGCTGCGAATTTTCTGCAAGGTGTTCAAGATACAGATGAGCCTAGCATCCTAAAAACATTATTGAGCAATGGCGAAGCAACGCAAATCAGTGCAACTTCCTTTATAAACAGCGGGATTCCCTACTTACTGCTGAATCTGAAGCCGCTAGATTTAGCGAAAGCATCCAACTTATTAGAAGCTGACTCGCTAACCGTTAAGGCCATTGAAAATAACGCCTATGGTTTTGTTGTTTGCACTCCAGAAGGTCTTATTCTGAAAGCGAATAAAGCCTTCAATAAATTAAGTGCTACTAGGGGAGAGCAAGACCTCATTGGCACCAACATCAGAAATTATTTAGGGTCAGAGAGAACAGATTTTGATCAAATGATGCAATCCTTAAAAGGTAAAGCTAGCTCACAATCATGCGTCTCTTCAATTAGCAATGCTAGCAGTAGTATTAAGTTAGTTGATATTTCAGCAGTATCTGTAGCGCAACCACGCGCCTGTATTGGCATGATCTTTCGCCAAGTAGATTCTAGACAGAATAAAGGCACGCGTATCGACAAAAAACTCGTGCGAAGCTCTCAAGAGCTGTCGATGCTAGTTGGAAAAGTCCCTTTGAAAGATATCCTAGCTGAAACAACCGACTTAATTGAGCAACTCTGCATCAAAGCTGCCTTAGACTTAACTCAAGATAATCGTGTTTCTGCTTCCGAAATCTTGGGATTATCTAGACAAAGTCTGTACATCAAACTCAGAAAGTATGGTCTCGTAGACCTCAATAAGGATATTGATTAGAAAGTCAGTGATGAGCAGTCAAGTTGCACTGATGGTTCTTGTAGATATTCAGTCATCAGCAAAAATCAGCGGTATTTTAAGACTCATGTTTGCTAGGCTATGGCTGTGGTCAACGCCAGGACTAGAGTTTTACAAACACATGGGCTCAGGAAGAGACGGGGGGTTCTCCATTCACCCAAGCGGAACCCATCAAGCCCTTTTTTGTGTTTTTCAAGATGGCGCTAGTCTCGATGTATTTTGCCAATCTTCTAAGCTCATACGATGGTACAAAGAGCATGCAAAAGATTTCTTTTCTGTAAAACTAAAAGCGTATTCACTAAAGGGTCAGTGGTCAGGGTTTGTCCCGCAAATTACAGCGCAGACTCCACAATCAGGGCCAATCGTTTCCATTACACGAGCATCGATTAAACCTTTATATTGCCTACCCTTTTGGCGTAAGCAACCGGCAGCAGAAGTGTCTCTCCAACAATCATCGGGCTGTATTATTGCTGCCGGCGTTGGAGAGGCGCCTTTTTTTCGCCAGGCTACCTTTACGATCTGGGAATCTCAGGCAGCGATGGATCAATATGCAAGGCAAGGAGCTCACCAGCGCGCTATTAGTGCCTCCCTAAGCGGTCATTATTTTTCTGAATCCATGTTCTCTCGCTACCTACCCTTTGATGCGCAAGGCAGCTGGAAAGGTCGCACTCTTGGCTAAAGCACCCGTCATTATTATTGGTGGTGGCATTGGTGGACTTACTTGCGCACTCGATCTTGCCTCCTCAGGAGTTGAAGTCATTCTGGTTGAAAAAGAAGCTCGCGTTGGCGGTAAGATTCGACAGATTGATTGTTCAAACGATCTCTTAAAGCCTGCGCCAATTGATTCTGGTCCAACGGTCTTCACCATGCGCTGGGTTTTTGATGCCCTCTTTGAAAAAGCAGGAACTTCTTTAGAGTCGGAATTAAAGCTGGAGAAGTTGAATATTCTGGCGAGACACGCGTGGAGTAGAGATGAGAGATTAGATTTATTCTCCAATACTGAACAATCTGCACAAGCGATTGCAGAATTTTCTTCTCACGCAGAAGCAAAACGGTTTCTCCAATTTTCTGCCCAATGCCGTGATCTCTACAAGGCGCTTGAAAAGCCTTATATGCTTTCAGCTAAGCCAAACTTTGGAGGCATGATTGCTGACTTAGGAATTGCTGGCTCCAAAGTCCTTTACGACATTGGCTTATTTAATACGCTCTGGAAATCCTTAGGTAATTACTTCCATGATCTGAGATTACGTCAACTATTTGGACGTTATGCAACCTATTGCGGCTCGTCTCCCTATCAAGCACCTGCAACCTTGATGCTGATTGCAGATGTTGAGACGCAAGGAGTTTGGGCAATTGAAGGTGGAATGTATAGCCTCGTTGCGGCCATTCGTAAGTTAGCACAAGATCAAGGTGTGCAGTTAATGACTGGGAAAGCTTGCGAAGAAATCCTACTCAAGAATGGCAAGGTCAGTGGCATTCGATTAGCAGATGGCACCCTGCTCTATTCAGATCATGTTGTTTTCAATGGCGATCTTGCGGCACTCCAAACTGGCCTCCTCAATGCAGAAGGAATGAAAGCATTGAATGCAAAGATGACTCCGCCCTCGCCTGCCAAGAGATCGCTTTCTGCAATGACTTGGTCAATGAATGCCAAAACAGATGGCTTTCCTTTGCTACGACATAATGTTTTCTTTAATCAAGACTATCAAGCTGAGTTTGATGACATCTTTAATAGGGGCCGCCTCCCCCGTAAACCCACCGTCTATGTCTGCGCCCAAGATCAAGGGGATAGCTATCAAGTCAAATCTGACTCGCAAAGACTGCTCTGTCTGGTGAATGCCCCAGCCAAAGGCGATCAATCTGAATTTAATGCCCAGGAAATCGAACAATGCGAACACGAAACCTTTGGTCTTCTGCAACAATGTGGTTTGAACATCGATTTGGACAGCGCAATATGTCACCGTACGACACCCGCTATTTTCAACCAGCTCTTTCCGGCGACGGGCGGAGCCCTCTATGGCCAAGCCAACCATGGATGGATGGAAACTTTTGGGCGAGCTTCAGCGCAGAGTCCAATTCCGGGACTACTTCTAGCGGGGGGCAGCGTTCATCCGGGGCCGGGAGTTCCAATGGCAGCCCTATCGGGACGCATGGCGGCCGCAACCCTGATGGGACACCTCGGTTTGACCAAGCTGTCGGGAAGAACGCTTATCTCTGGTGGTACATCGACGCTCTAAGTGATGATGGGCAACATGGCATTGTCTTAATCGCGTTTGTTGGCAGTGTATTTTCACCCTACTATGCCTGGGCTAGAAGAGGTGGGGCTTCTGTTAATCCTGAAAATCATTGCTCACTGAATGTTGCTATTTATAGCAAAGGCAAAAATCGCTGGGCTATGACGGAACGCGGGGAAAAACAAGTCTCCCGCAGCTCTACTGAATTTGTAATTGGTCCTAGCAATCTACACTGGGATGGCAATAAATTAATCGTACAGATTGAAGAGCGCGCAGTTCCTTTTGGGCAAAAGGTTTCGGGCACTGTTGAGCTCTATCCTAATACCCTATTTAACTTTAGTACACCATTAGATGCTGCTGGCAAACACCGTTGGGGGCCTCTTGCCCCTTCAGCAAGAGTTAAGGTGCGCTTAAATTCTCCCAACTTGCAATGGGAAGGTAATGCCTATTTAGATTCCAATGAAGGGGATGAGCCCATTAGTAAATCTTTTCATGAATGGGATTGGTCTAGAGCGGAGATGAGTGGCGGCAGGACTTCTGTAATTTATGACGTACGAGAAAAGAGTTCTCAAGAAAAAATCTTAGCGCTCACCTTTAATCCGAATGGCACGATTGATCATTTTGAAGCTCCGCCAAGGCAAGCCCTACCAAAAACGATCTGGGGTATTCAAGGGCATATGCGTAATCCAAGTCCTGAGGGCTTAGAAGTGGTTCAGGTTTTAGAAAATACGCCTTTTTATATGCGCTCTGTTTTGAATTCTGAACTCTTAGGCGAGAAAGTCGTCTCTTTTCATGAGACTTTGAATGTGCCAAAACTTACTTCAGCTGCAACCCAATTCATGTTGCCCTGGAGAATGCCTCGTATTACTTGGTAGTTGAAAAATAAGTTACTGCAAGGCCCTGCCGCTCTTACGAGGATTACGACGCCGCTCTTGGCGCTCCATCAGATCAACAAACCACAACAAATGATCGTGTGTTGTTCCTTCAAAACGCTTTTCATGTGGAATCTCAATGACCGCATCCACTAAATACTGAATTGCTTTATCGGCATCAACTTGATGCTGCCTAGAAAAAACTTTAGAAATTGCTGTAAAGGCTTCTGCTAAAAGAATGACTTTTCTCTTAGAGGGGACATAAGCTCTTGTTGAAACAGAATCTAAATTGAGTTTTTCTACCTGCCTGCCAATCTCGGCATAAATTAGACGAGCGGCTTGGATAGCGGGACGGCAATCCCATGGTAAATCCGAAATTCCGTTCTCTGCACGAGAATACAAAACATCAGCATGCTTTAAGAGTCGAGCAATGACGCTAGCAATTTGCTCGTTAAACTCAGGCTTGCTTAGCCAAGCTTGCGGATCTAGGCCTGCCTCCCTTAACCAAGAAAGTGGCAAATAGATTCTTCCATTTGCAGCATCCTCACCAACATCGCGTGCAATGTTGGTGAGTTGCATTGCAAGACCAAGCTCGCAAGCTCTTGCCAACGTCTCAGGCTCTCTGCGATCCATGATCACACACATCATAGCGCCCACTGTACCCGCAACGCGTGCGCAGTAATCCAGTAGATCTTCTAAGCTATCATAAGTTTTAAACTGGGTATCCCACTCATAACCCTCAATGAGCGCTAGAGGCAAGCTAATTGGCAAATCAAATTCTTTAACGACAATAGACAAGGCGCGATCAGCGGCAATGTCATCTGGCGTACCTTGGTAGATTCGATCAAGTCGTTCACGTAATTTTGGGATAGCATCAGGTTCTGCATCTACTGCATCAGCTACATCATCGGTAATCCGACAAAATGCATAGAGTGCAGTCGCAGGATCCCTTACTCTCTGAGGCAAAATTCTTGAGGCAGCAAAGAAGGACTTTGATCCATCTCGCATTGTCGCGACACACTCTTGAAGATCTATAAGATTTTGACTCATGCTAAGGCTTTTCTAGGTTCGGCTACTACTGACATCAATGCTTTTGCTGAAGATAAAACACCAGGGATACCCGCGCCTGGATGAGTTCCAGCCCCCACCATATACAGACCTTGGACATCTTCGCTACGGTTATGAGGCCTAAACCAAGCGCTCTGAAGCAAGAGTGGTTCAAAGCCAAAAGCAGCGCCTTTGACAGATAAGAGCCGATCCTGAAAATCTTGTGGCGTCATGCAAAAGGAAGTCTTAACGTGCTTCTCAAATCCAGGCAAAACACTTTCATCTAAATACTTGGCAATAGCTTGACGATAAGGCTCGGCCTCTTTAGCCCAGTCTGTGCCGCTTGCTAAATTCGGTACTGGGGCCAATACATAAAATGCATCTCCTCCAGCAGGCGCTAAAGACGGATCAGTAGCAGTTGGTCTATGTAAATACAGACTAAAGTCATCTGCCAACACATGCTTCTTGAAGATATCCGTGAGTAGTTCTTTATAACGCTTGCCCAATAAGATCATATGGTGAGGAACGTCAGGATATTGCTTATCTGTACCAAAGTACCAAACAAAAAGGCTCATTGAGTATTTACTACTGTTTACTTTTGCATCGGTCCAAACTTTTCGGTGTTCAGGCGCTATTAACTTTTGGTAAGTCCAAGCAGCATCAGCATTCGAGACCACAATATCGGAAGGAATAAATTCACCATTTGCGAGTGTTACGCCTTTAGCTTTTCCATCAACTACTTCGATACGCTTCACCTCAGAGTTCAGGCGAATTTGCACTCCTCTACCGGCTAATAAGCCTGCTAAGCCTTTAATTAAAGAGCCTGTGCCACCCATCGCAGAGTGCACGCCATGGCGTCGTTCTAAGGAGTTGATGAGTGCATAGACAGCTGTAACAGAAAAAGGATTGCCACCAATTAAGAGGGGATGAAAACTCATCACCTGACGTATTTTGTCGTTCTTTAAGTGACGTGCAACCAATTTATAGATACTCTCCCATGCACGCATCTTAATCATCGATGGAATGGCACGAACTAAATCTCCGACTGAATCAAATGCAGTAGAGCTTAACTCTTGAAATCCAAGCTTGTAGCATTTTTCTGCTTCGGCCAAAAATCGCTCGTAACCTGGCAAATCTTCCGGCGCAAACTTAGCAACTTCAGCGCGCATTCTGGCGGGGTCACCGGTGTAATCAAAATGGGTTCCATCATCAAAACGGATCCGATAAAAAGGATCCATTAAGCGTAGATCCACATCATCAGACATCTTCTTGCCACATAATTCCCATAGCTCGCTAAGCAGGAATGGTGCAGTAATAATAGTTGGTCCCGCATCAAAGGTATAGCCATCGCGACGATGGACGTATGCCCTGCCCCCTGGAGCATCTAGCTTTTCTAAAACAATGACCTTATAGCCTTTGCAAGACAAGCGAATAGCCGCTGCTAAACCACCAAAACCGCTTCCAATCACAATAGCGGTTGATCCTTCATCTTCCTTAAAGTCAGCCTTTTTCAACATTTCCTTAAACCAACTTTTCTACAAAAAAATAGCGTCATATTGATCTTATGACGCTATTGGTTAGAACAAACTATAGATTACTTCATTGCCACCGATTTGGCTGAAGGCGGAGAATCTTTCGATTTTTGTGTTGCCTTAGCCGGTCCAGTTAAAAATGGATAATCTGACAACATCGATACGCCGTAAAGAGGTTTGTAAGCACCTTGATGGCAAGTACCACAGTTCGCCTTAGCAACATCTCCAGTTGGCCCTAAACGATGTGGAGGAAATAATCCCGTGATAGGCACCATGTAATTATTGTTAATATCTTGTGCCATCCGAATGGCATACCAAGCTTTCGCTCTTTGAGGCGGGCTTTGTTCCCAAG
>Ga0194047_10001315_pt1 | contig 15365 bp, 14 predicted proteins | sample JunL225m_MetaG_2_FD_160070 | JGI IMG/M metagenome (GOLD analysis project Ga0194047, IMG submission 160070) | Anoxic zone freshwater microbial communities from boreal shield lake in IISD Experimental Lakes Area, Ontario, Canada - Jun2016-L221-5m | ecosystem: Environmental > Aquatic > Freshwater...
CTTTAATGCAATTAAATGGTACTTACAGGCTCAAATTAATTACTTTTCAAACCCTTTTCGGATGATTATCTTATGAAGACGAAACGCACAGGAGCGCCCCAGACAAGATTGTCGCCTTTTAAAGCGCGGGCACTCTCTCATTTGGGTTCATGATTGTTTTTACCTGCACCAACCATGCTCTGGCGCCGAATAACCCCTAAAACTAATCCCCATATCACCCAGATAGTTAAATACAGGTAACCATCTACGCCAAAAGAGGCGATCAAAAATCCCAGAAGCGCAAAAACAAGCCCTCTAAACTCGAGGCTTTTTTGAGCGGCTCTATATATCTTACGAAGATTGCCCACCAGCCATATCAAGCAAATCAGCAGTCCCAAAAACCCTAATTCAGCCAAAAACTTGGGTAAAAAGGAGAAGCTAGGGATGCCGCCAAAAGCGCCCTGTGGTTGCCACATGCTATATTCCGGGGAAGCTGAGGTATACATTGCTGGATAAAATAGGTCCAAGACATAGCCCGATTGGCCTAGACCCACCCCAAATAAGGGGTTAGCAAACCAAGTCTTAAAGGCGGCAATGATATGCGACATTCTTACAAAGGATGAACCATCCAACCCTGCTAAATTTAAGCTGGGAACCCAGTTCATGCTCATAAAACCGCCGCCATGCAACTGTGCAAATTGGTTCCACAGGATGGCACCCACCCCTGCCATTACCAGGCCAACCCCAAGCCTTTTTGGCCAAGCAAGCAAAATCAAAACACTGATTAAAAAGCAAGAGATAAGCCCCGTTCGGCTCATAGAATAGATTAAGCAAACCCATAATCCACATACCAAGAGCAATCTAGACGGAGTGAGCCTCTCATTGAGGCGCATAAAACAGATGGGATAGAGAACTGAAATAACCATCCCAAGGTAGGATGGCTCTTGAGTAAAACCCCGCAAACGATTGATGCTATAGGGTGATAACCCAAAGGCAGATAAAAAATCCAAGCCGTAAGGACTGCTACTTAGGACTCCGCCGCGCCAAATAGTCCAAATATCGGGAAGAGCTAAGATCACTAGGGCCCAAGCACCATACAACAAGTAATTTGCCATCATCACCTCAAACCCTTCATTAGTCTGAACAGTGAATGCCACGTATTCAACTAAAAAGAATATAAATAGGATGCTAATGGCTGCGGTATAGGGCCGTGTAGTACAAAGTCCCTCTCCAGTCATGCAAAAGAATGCAGGGGAAGCTAGGCAATAAAATAAAAAAGTAGTAATAAATAGGATAGATTTACGAGCGATCCTAAAATTACTAGTCACAAGAGCTAAGGCAATAAAATAAAATGATGCCTGTCCTAGTACAAAGTGGTATTTCGTTAAAACAATGTGATTAAACGAAAAGGCGAAAAAACAGGCCAACAAAAGGCAATATTTAGAGAATCTCTCCTGAATTGGGAATGGTGGAAAAAGCACTTTTTTGGTTTTCTAGGAATCAAGCAGATCGGGTGATAATACTGTAATGCCCTTATTTGGGTAGGGTTGAATACCCTCATACCCGACTTTATAGGATCACTCATGGCTGCCGCCTTTGCTGCTTTTTTATTTTCTTGCCTATTAACCATCTTGGTTATTCGGTATCGCTTTATTCACGAAAAAGTTTCAGCAGATACGGATTTTGACAGCCCCCAAAAATTTCATACTGTAGCGGTGCCCCGCATCGGTGGAGCAGCTATTTTTCTGGCTTTGCTCTTGGGTGGTAGCGTACGTTTGATTTTTGACTGGTCCAGCGGCATTCTTTTACTCCAAATCTTGGCTTGTAGCCTTCCAGCATTTCTATCTGGATTTCTTGAGGATGTCACCAAGCACATAAGCCCTCTAGTTAGACTCATCGCCTGTTTTGGTTCGGCCATGCTGGCTTACTGGTTCTTAAATACCGCGGTCACATCTATTGCTATTCCCTGGATTGATCCAATATTGAGTTTGCCATTGGTAGCAGGAACTTTATCCTGCCTGATGATTGCTGGCCTTACCAATTCTTACAACATTATTGATGGCTTTAATGGCCTAGCCTGCATGGTTGCCATCATTACACTAAGCGCCATTGGTTATGTTGCCTTTAGAAATAATGACAGCACACTTGTCTTTATTGTTGTCGCTACGATTGGGAGCATCTTGGGATTTTTTATTTGGAACTACCCGAGAGGCCTGATTTTTCTGGGCGATGGTGGAGCCTATCTCATTGGATTTTGGATTGGGGTTTTATCGGTTTTGCTTATTATGAGAAACCCAGCAGTATCACCTTGGTTCGCCTGCCTAATCAATATTTACCCCATCTTTGAAACGCTTTTCTCCATCTGGCGTAAGAAATTTATCAAGAAAATGAGTCCTGGCATGCCAGACGGAACCCATCTGCATATGCTGATTTATGGTCGCATTGCACGCTGGATCAACCCCAATCAATCTAACGCTCTCTTTACAAGCAATGCAAGAACATCGCCATTTTTATGGATTCTCTCTAGCTTAGCGGTATTTCCAGCGGCCATCTGGTGGAAAAGCACTGCCATTCTTGAGCTTTGTACTCTGATTTTTTGTCTATCCTATGTTTACATTTATAGAAGCATCGTTTTATTTAGAATGCCGCGCTGGCTGAAATAAGTTGAAGACGGTTATATCGATTTGCGCAAAAAGTGAAGATAAATAAAACCTCTAACGCCTGAGGGAGTTAAGAAAAAACCAGCGCGTAGGATTCCATCCAAAAAGGCACGCCAACTATTTTTCAGTCCGCACTGAACCAGTAGTTTCTGCATTTGCCACTCTGACTTGGCATAACGCCATCCGCCTCTACGCCTAAACATACTCATGCCAGCGGAAGCATGGACAAGGATCGTATTGATATTCATCACCCGGTAACCCTTGGCCAAAAAATAGCACCATAGCCCGTAATCCTCTTTTAGGAATATATGCGGATAAGCTCCGCATGCCAGAGCTGCCTCCAAACGATAGGCAACTGTCATATGATTAAAGGGGTTCCGCGTTTTGGAAAACTGACGAATAGCCGCTTCGGAAGAGGGCAGCTCTCGAATCGCCAAGGCATGACCCTGCTCGTCAAGCTCTAAAATAGAGCTGCCTACAAGCGCAATATCTGGATTATCTATACAAACTTTAGCTAAGGTGCAAAAACGCTCTGGAAGATTAATATCGTCTGCATCGGCTCGCACAATCCATTGGAATTTCACGTACCCCATGGCGGTATTAAGAGCGTTAGCTAAACCCTTATTCTCAGCTAGGTAAATAAACTCAATCAGCGGATAGAGATTCCGCAAATGCTTAATTGAAGTATTTAGGGGTGCAGGTATCGGCCCATCAACCACAATTAGAAATTGATCTGGCGCTAATGCATTGGCAAACACCGAATCAACAGCAGCTTCAAACAACTTCGCACGATCCCCTGCATACAGAGCCATCAATACCGTAAAGCCTCCAGGGAAAGACTCCCGTTTAGGATCAAATGGACTCTTTTCCAGATTCATTGAGCGGATACACCAGCTTTGGATACAGTCTCTACCGCGTGCGCCAACTGCCTACCAACACATAATTCCGTGAACTCTTCTTTGTATTGACTCAATCCAGCCTCTGAATAACGCTGCCAAAGAAGATCATCATTTACTAGGCGCTCTATAGCAATTAATTGAGCTTGAGGGGTGTCAGCTGTCATACCACCTTTGAAGCTAGCTACAGCACCAACTGAAGTAGCCACGAAAGGCGTGCCACAGGCCATCGACTCAATCAATACCATGGGGAGTGCCTCGGTAATTGACGGCGAGAAAACCAAAAGACTGGAAGCAAGCTCTTGTGCTAAATCACATTCATTGTCTTGAAAAAAATGTACTCGCTTATCTAAGTTGCCTTCACGTACTGCTTGCTCACACTTTTTATAATAGGAGCCGTTGCGATCACCGATCAAACACAGATGAATCTCAGGTGATAAAGATGCCAATAGCTCAATGGCCGCTAATTGATTTTTTACTGGTGAAAAATACCCCACCACTAAAATCTGATTCTTTCGCTCGCCTCGAGTAAACAATTTCTCTGATCGATGTATCGGCGAGTTTCTCAATAGATACAAAGGGATATTAAAATTTCGAGCGAGATCGCGATCATGAAAACGGAATGAGCTTGATGTTTGATCTAGCATAGTCATCGCCGTCACTTTTTTTAAAAGCTTGGGTAAGAAAAAATACTGGTAAGGCTTCCAGGCCCAGGATCGCAGCCGTTGCTGCCAACTGGAAGTATATGGATGCATAGAAATTCCATGACTAATCATCAAAATGGGTATATTCAAGCCCGATGCCACTTCAATGGCGCTATCCGTTAATGCAGTTTGCCATGCCTCAATCACTACTAAATCTGGATTAGTCAGAATAATTGCTTTGCCAAGTGCTTCCCTATCAATCTTGACTGGGGAATAAAGAGCACCTGATCCGCTGGAAGGCACAGTTATTTTGTGCTCAACCGGAAGATCAAACCCCTCAATAGAATAGGAACCAATAACGGACACCTGATGGCCTTGCTCTATCAAAAGCTTGGCATGTAGTCCAGCGCAAAGAGCTACCCCAGAGCGCTCATCGGACGGCCACGAACGGGAGATAATGGTAATTCTCATTTCTTAAAATTCGCACCAAGAAAACGATTGAGTTTGAACTTGAGCCAGTTAATTACCAGCAAGCGCTTGAATGTCATCTGCAAAGTAGGCAGCGGATGTGCAAGGCTCATATGTTCCAGGGCCTTTTCAAATTGACTGCCTAAGCGCATATACAACATCCCCAATATAAAATTTTGTCTCGCTTGTGCTTGGGCTTGATATCTTGAATCCAAAAAAGGGTGGTGTCTCTCAAATAGCAATTTTTGCCCCTCAATCGATCTCTCGGAAACTGCGCTAATAGCATCCTGTCCAATCCAATAATTTCCCAAGCACTGATTTAGGAAATAAAAGCGTGCACCCCCACTAGCTAAGCGTAACCAACAATCAAAATCTTCCAGCGCAATGAGCCTCCGCTCTTCAGACATTCCTTGATGCGCTGTCAAAAGATCTTTTCTGACTAGCGTTGCGGAAGTTGGGAGTGGGTTTCCCAAAAGAATCATTTGCTCAAAGGGATCATTAGAAATGGAATCTCCGATTGATAGGCGCTTTTCTCTAGATTTAGCAGAAGTAGATTCCTTTACCACTCTCAACGGGTGATACAAGACATCAATCGAATCATTTAGGCGCTCTACCACCATCGCAAGGCGATTCTTATCCCACCAGTCATCCGAATCCAAATAGGAAATCCACTCACCCCTGGCGATCTTTAAACCTTCATTTCTGGGTTTGGCTGGACCGCCCCAGTTCGGCATATGAAGGTAGTGAATATCCAGCACGCCATCAAAGCCCTTTACCGCACCATTAATATCTTCAGTTGATCCATCGTCGCAAACAATGACTTCAAAGTCTTTGAATGTCTGCGCCTGTAAAGACTCCAAAGCACGCTTTAATTGCCAAGCGCGATTAAAGACGGGAATGATCACCGAAATCAAGGGTTGGGGAGATTTCATATGATGTGCCAGTTAGGCGGAAATAAAGTGCTGCAATCTTTATTCACTGAAAACCATTTTTTGGGACCAATCACCCTCTTTTCAGGATTGGGGTTAAGCCAAGCGCCCCACCAACTAAAACTGCTATTGGCAATAATTTGATGCTTGCAATGGGAAATCAAGCGCAAGTCTTGAAATGCTTGGTCTCCTAGGTTATGCCCAACATAAGTAGCAGGAAAGCCGATCTCTAGATTTGTCTTTGCCCACCCTAAATCATCCGAAAAAATATAGAAGTGGGGGTTGGGAACATTTTCTGCAATCTTGCGGACGGCATCCCGATAGTAATCTAAAGAGCACACTCCATGATGAATAGCGGCCTTCATATTCGAAACATAATCGCCACGGCGAATATGCAGAGCTACTGAATTAGATTGAGCCATGGCCTCAAGTAATTCCTGGTTTTTGACCCCTGGTCCTTCAAGCGCTTGAAATTCTTCTCGAATCAATGAGGCGATGTTCTCAAAATACAAATAGCTTTGCCAATAACCATCGAGATAGACATTGTTAGGCAGATTAACAAAATTTGGGTCATATTGAAAATGGGGCTCGCGCGCATGTTGCCAGGGGCGGGGCAAAAAAGGAATCCTGCGCAAGACTCGGCCCTGATAAAAACGAAGTTCGGACTCCTCTTCTGAGCTTGCCACCCTGGCAACAATGGGGTATTTATCCAGCTCAAATATTCTTGGGGTATTGCCAATGGGGATATCGTTGAAATCACTTAAATCTAAAACCAACTCAGCTTGATGGTGGTGAGCCAAAGCTCTACCAGCAGCATATTGAAATAGCTGGTTACCTAGGCCACCATTGATTTTAGTAATAATCATCATTCAAGCTCTTTTATGAAAGCGCAACCAAATCAAGCTAAAGACCAGCTGCAAGCATGACATTAAAAGCCAATAAAATCCACCCGCTTTAATTCCAAATGGTTCAACCACAAGCAATAGGAGGGGCAAGGTAATAAGTAAAGTAAGAACATTAATTTTCGCTATGAGGGCGCCATGACCGCCAATTAACAAACGTTGGTATATGAGTTGGTAAAGCGCGTTAAAAGCAACCGCACAAAAAAACAGACTTAATGGCAATGCACCCTGCTGAACTACCTCAGGATTACCAATCCATATCTGCAATATCCAGGGAGATAATGCCGCTAAGATTAGACAAGGCACAATACAGAGCAAGGTGATCCCAATAGCAAGATGCCTAATGGAAGCGCTATTATTTGCAGCAAACTCTTGAGTAATGCGCGGTAAAAATGCCCTCACTAATGGTTGCTGTAATTGCATGACCGCTAATCCTAAACTGGCAACAATAGCGTAAATACCAAAGGCGGCAACATCAACGTACTTTGACAGCACAATTCGATCCATTTGAGATGCCAGCATGCCTATCATCACCCCGATAAAAAGCATTCCCGCTTCACGGCCTAATTTTTTATAGTCTTCCCAATGAATTGGACTATGAGAAGAATCTTTTGATGTGGTGCAAATAGTATGGCGATTGACAATAAATTCAAGAGCAGCTATCGTCGCAAAAGGGATGAGATAGGCTAGCGCATCAGCGCGCCAAAAAAATACTGCGCCTAAAGCCCCAATGTGCTTTAAAGAACCAAAGGCACACTGCCTAAAGTTAGCCAAGACTTGCAACTGCATGCCACTCCAATATCCGATATTGGCATTATTCGAAAATTGAAATAAAAATTGCAGTACTACTAAATGAAATGCCCAGCTATCTTGGGGATCGAATGATTTTCCACCGCTAAACCAATGATCCACTAACCAAGGTACGGAAACTTGCCCGATCACGAAGCCTATGATGGCCAAAAAAACATAAGTTCGTAGATAAACAAGATAAGTTTTGAATCGAGCAGTGGGATCTGATGCCACTCTAGCGATATCTCGCGGCATGATTTGCGCCAACCCGGCATCGAGCAAATTAAAAAAGGCTTGAAGCGCCATGCAGATAGCAACAATGCCCCACTGCTCTGGGCCTAGCCACCTTAAATAAAACGGGATACACAGAATAGATAAGCCACCCATCCAGAAGACGGCTAAATAATTGGTAAAAATGTTTCGCCCTAGTTGACTTCGATATAAGTCCTTATAGCGGGCGATACGAAAAAAATGGCTTAGCTTCAATTAGGGCAATGTCTTTCGATATTCCTGCCACAGCCCTTCCGAGCAGCACATGTCTTTAAGATTACGCTTAGCCTGCCATTGCAGAAGATCCTTTGCCTTGTCTGCCTTAGCAAAACAAGAGGCAATATCGCCGGACCGCCTCGCTTCAATTGAATAAGGAATGGATTTTCCAGAAGTATGCTCATACTCTTTGACCATCTCTAATACACTAATGCCTTGACCAGTTCCTAAATTAATCGCAACCCATCCCGCATGATTGACGATAAAGTCCAAGGCAGCCAAATGCCCTTCGGCTAAATCCATTACATGGATGTAATCCCTTACACCCGTACCATCAGGCGTTGGGTAATCGTCACCATAGACATTTAATTTGGCTAATTTACCTATCGCCACCTGTGAAATATAGGGCATTAAATTATTCGGTATTCCTTTGGGGTCTTCACCAATCAAACCAGACTCATGCGCACCAACAGGATTAAAGTACCGCAAACATAATATTTTCCAAGTTGGATCTGAGATTGCCACATCCTTAAGCATCTCCTCAATATGAAGCTTGCTTCTGCCATAGGCATTAGTGGCACTTAGAGGATGCTCTTCATCGATCGGCAGATATTGTGGGTCACCATATACCGTTGCACTTGAGCTAAAAACTAAGCTCTTTACATTTTCAGATTTCATTGCCTCTAATAGGCTAATGGTTCCCTGTACATTGTTCGCATAGTACTCAATCGGTTTCTCGACTGATTCCCCTACTGCCTTAAGACCTGCAAAATGAATCACTGCATCCATTTTAAAATCGTGCAATGTTTTGATGAGGAGCTCTGTATTGCGAACATCACCTTCAATACATGGTAAACGCTGATTCAAAATTTGCTGTAAGCGATCTATTACCTGCATACTACTGTTACAAAAATTATCAAAGATAACGACTTGATGACCGGCTTCTGTTAGGGAAACTGCCATGTGACTGCCAATGTATCCAGCCCCACCCGTTAAAAGAATATTCATGCTGACCCACTAACTAGAGAATCCGAGTTATCGGAAGTATATTGAGTTACCCCGGAGCATAGGCCGATCCAAAAAATTAATGCTGAAAATGTCACAGTTTGTGCAGCTTCAGTAGTCGACCAGAGAAATAGAATGGATAAAAGCGACCAAAACACAAAATCGCCCCAAGGGTAGACTACATTGGTACTCAGCTTCATTAATACCAAGATAGCAATCAAGATCAAGCCTAGACCCGGCAGACCAAAAGCAAGGGCAAGATCTAGCCAGCCACTATGGGTGTGAGATAAATCAACCGAATCAGGCCACTTCTGCTTTGCAAGTCGAGAAAATGAATCTTCAATCAGCCCATATCCTAAGGGATTTTCGAAGCTGAGTTTCGTGCCAACAATACCCCAAGCAATCCGCTGGTAATTAGTGCCAAATACCTGTTTTCCAAGCTCGTTAGTCGGAAGTCCTTTACGCTCGTTGTATTTCCAATGATCATATTGATCTAACTGCACGGCAATCTTGGCATCGGCTATTAAGGATTTCCATGGCGCATTCTGTTGAATATGCATGTACATGACTGCGGCTGCAATCAAAAGTCCTGCACCTGCTAACAACAAGCGCTGCTTTAGTGATTTATGAGAATGCTCAAAAAGAATAAAACCCACAAATACGATGGCCAACATCAGAGCATACAAGAAACCATTCTTCATCGTTTGCGCATAAAACAAAAATAGAGTTGCCATAATCACCAGCAAGAAACCTGCCATTTTCAAGAAGGCATTCAGTGCGCCTTCTTGGCGAGAATGCAGAATATGTTTTATCTCGCCTAAGGCAATAGCTAAGGCTGGCAGACAAAATGGGATGTAGTCGGACTTAGGAATATAGAAAGGTGCGTTGCTTTGATAAATTTGTAATGAAGCTGGCACGCTTAAGCCCAAGCCTTCACCGTAAGTGGTGAGAACATATTTCACTAAATAAATGGCGGCTGGAATACACAATCCAACATAAATGAGATACCACTGTTTCGGATTTTGGCTTTTGATTAAGGATAAACCTAGACCCAAGCCAAAAAGAAACCCAATACCAGCATATCTCCAGATACGCACATACTCTTTTAGTTGTGCAGCAAAGTCTTGCCCAATAAAGAAAAGATGAATCGTTGCCCAAACAAATAAGCAAAGAATGAACCAAATCGGTAAGGCTCTTTGCTTCAGAAGCAAACTTCTGTTTTGATAAATAACATACAAACCAATAACAGCACCTAGAACTAGAGCAGTATTTCGAATACCTACAAGCTCTGGCAAGATCCAAACAGAATATAAAACTACAAAAGCAATGCATTGCAGCCAAACCAAGAAAGTAGGCGTTTTGATTCTACCCATTAAGGATGCGAAATTAGCCATTGATTGCCACAAAATCACGATAAGCGATATCAAGGCCATCATCCAGGCTGACCTTGGGCTGCCAACCTAATTGATTTAAACGGGATGAGTCCATCCATTTTCTAGGAGCACCATCTGGCTTTGTGGGATCAAAACTAATTTTTCCCTCATAACCCACTGCTACACCGACAGCTTTTGCTAGTTCTGCAATAGTTACATCATCTCCAAAGCCCACATTAATTTGGCTTTGCATTGGCTCAGTATGTTGATCGTATGTGGCCTTATCCAAATCCATTACAAAGACAGAAGCCGTAGCCATATCATCAACATATAAGAATTCTCGTCTTGGGGTGCCGGTTCCCCAAATGACAACCTCTGGAACAGCACTGACTTTAGCCTTGTGAAAACGTCGAATTAATGCTGGGATAACGTGACTATTTTCAGGATGATAGTTATCACCAGGGCCATACAAATTGGTAGGCATGACAGAGCGGTAATCAATACCATGGCTCTTGCCATACTGCCGGTTATAGCTTTCACACATCTTGATACCAGCAATTTTGGCAATCGCATAAGGCTCGTTGGTGGGCTCAAGCTTTCCAGTGAGGAGCGCATCCTCACTCATCGGCTGAGTAGCATATTTGGGATAAATGCAACTGGACCCTAAAAACAATAATTTCTTTACACCACTGACAAAAGCTTGGTGGATCACATTATTCTGAACCATCAAGTTGTCATATATGAACTCAGCTGGATATGTATTATTTGAATGAATACCGCCCACTTTTGCAGCAGCGAGATACACTTGATCGGGTTTTTCTTTTTCAAAGAATGCTTGAACCGCTGCTTGATTCGTTAAATCCAGTTCAGCATGAGTTCGAGTCACGATATTCTGATAGCCTTTTTCTTTAAGAGCCCGAACAATGGCCGAACCAACCATACCCCTATGGCCCGCTACATAGATTTTTTGCTTTAAATCGATTGGCACTATCTCATTGCTCCAGAAATGATTCTTTGCATTTAGTTTTCCTTGCCAACGGACACACTATGTCCATGCTTCAGCAATAAGGCATGCTGCTTAGCTTTATCCAAGTCACTAGCTACCATCTCAACGATCATTTGATCCAGCGTCACTTCGGGGACCCAGCCGAGTTTTTCTTTGGCCTTAGTGGGGTCACCCAAAAGGGTTTCCACTTCAGTCGGTCGGTAGTAGCGCGGATCAATTTGCACAATCACATCCCCAACCTTAAGTGCTGGTGCTTTATCCCCATCAATAGCCGTTACGATCGCTTTTTCATTTTCAGCCACACCGTCGAACTTGAGAGTGATGCCCAGTTGATCAGCGCTGCGAACAATAAATTCACGAACAGTGAACTGCACACCCGTAGCAATGACATAGTCTTCTGGTTTATCTTGCTGCAGCATCAACCACTGCATACGGACATAGTCCTCGGCATGACCCCAGTCACGTAAGGCGTCAATATTCCCCATATAAAGACACTGCTCAAGGCCTTGGGCAATATTAGCTAAGCCACGAGTCACCTTCCGAGTAACGAATGTTTCACCACGTCTCTTAGATTCATGGTTAAACAAAATGCCATTACACGCATAAATACCATAAGCTTCTCGATAGTTCACTGTAATCCAATACGCATACAACTTCGCTACTGCATAGGGACTGCGTGGGTAAAAAGGAGTTGTTTCTTTCTGTGGAGTTTCTTGAACCAAACCATAAAGCTCGGAAGTAGACGCTTGGTAGAAGCGGGTTTTCTTCTCTAAGCCCAGAATACGAATGGCTTCTAACATGCGCAAAGGGCCAATGGCATCTACGTCTGCAGTGTACTCGGGAGATTCAAAAGAAACCGCTACGTGTGATTGCGCGCCTAGGTTATAGATCTCATCAGGCTGGCACTCTTGAATAATGCGTACCAAGTTACTGGTGTCGGTTAAATCACCATAATGGAGAATGAGATCACGATGGTTGACATGGGGATCTTGGTAAAGATGATCAATGCGTTCGGTATTAAAAGAAGATGAACGACGTTTAATGCCGTGAACGATATACCCCTTTTCCAGTAGGAATTCAGCAAGGTAAGAGCCGTCTTGGCCGGTAACGCCAGTAATTAATGCAACCTTTTGATTTTTCATTTCTTTATTCATAGATATATTCTGTTTTCTAAAATTTCTAATCAGCTGCGCCCATAACTGTCTTCAAACCGAACAATGTCATCTTCACCTAAATAGCTACCGGATTGCACTTCGATAATTTCTAATGGCTCAGCACCTGGATTCGCCAAGCGATGGGTTTGCCCCTGAGGAATGAAGGTACTTTGGTTTTCATTCAAGGTTATCACTTGATCACCATTGGTAATTTCTGCAATACCTTTCACCACAATCCAATGTTCCGCGCGATGATGATGCATTTGCAAAGATAAGCTGGCACCGGGTTTTACTTGAATGCGCTTGACCTTAAATCGCTCGCCTTCATCCACGCTGTCATACCATCCCCAAGGTCTTGCAACTTTGCGGTGAAGATTTTTCTCCTCACGTTTTTGGGACTCTAATTGGTTCACAATATTTTTAACGTCTTGGCTATTTTTTCTATCCGCCACCAAAACAGCGTCGGCAGTTTCAATGATGATCAGGTTTTCTACGCCTACGGCACTTACTAATCGACTACTGGCATGTACCAATGAGTTTTTAGAATTACTCAGCAAGGTATCACCACTCGTGACATTGCCTGCTTGATCTTGCTGGCCCACTTGCCACACCGCATCCCAAGCACCGAGGTCATTCCAGCCAGCATCTAACTCCACCATTTTGATGGGGAACAGAGTTTTTCCCTTAGTGCCCGGACACTTTTCAATGACCGCATAGTCAATAGACTCTGCAGGGATCGCCCTAAATTCTTCTTTACCGGGTCGAATAAATCCAACGCCATCGGCACCGTCTTCAGATTTAGCCTGCCAGGCTTTTAGAGATGCCTCAAAAATATCACTGCGAAATTCCTGTAAAGCAGCTAGCCAGGTACTTGCCCTGAGTACAAACATGCCGCTATTCCAGAGATAGCTACCATCAGCTAAATAAGATTGCGCGGTATTACTATCGGGCTTTTCTACAAAGCGTTCAACGACATAAGCGTTGTTTTGATCTTTTGCACCCGAGCGTTGAATATAGCCATACCCTGTTTCAGGTGCTGTTGGAGTTATCCCCATAACAGCAATTGCATTCGAATTGGCTTGAACGGTTTGAATGGAGTCTTGCAAAGCCTTAGTAAACTCACTTTGATTTTGAATCGTTTGGTCAGCAGGTGTAATGACCAATATCGGATCTTGTCCGTTCGCTAACTGCTGGGCACACAATGCAGCCATGCTTAATGCAGGCGCTGTGTTGCGGCCAACCGGTTCAAGCAACAAGGTTGCCTTGATGTCTTTCAACTCCCCTTTAATCTCCCGCAACTGATCTAGGACTAAAAAACGGTGATCCTCATTGGTCACCACCAATGTTGTACCGAGGGAAATCTGAGGATTAGAAACCGAGTGAATTCTCTTAAGAGCCTGCTGAAAAAGGCTCTCAGAAGAGCCGTCACCTGACAAAACCAAAAACTGCTTTGGGAAGCCCGAGCGAGACAAGGGCCAAAGGCGTGTTCCGGAACCGCCGCAGAGAATGACAGGAATAACTAAGGTCATAAAAGGGTTTTTGGATGCTCTTTATGCTTTTTATAATTAAGGCATGATTTTAAAGGGTTTATTGCGTCTCTTTGGCAAAGTAGCAGAATTTATTAAAATCCTCTTTTTACTAATTCAGTAGTTCTCAAGCGCACAATAGCGCTGTATTTCAAACAATAAATAATGGAGCCAAAATATGAGCAATATCCCTCAAATCAAGTTACGAAATTCCTTAATCGAATGTGGTCAGTCTATCCGCAAGGAAAACGCTGGTAAATATCAAAACTATGCGATTAAGGACTGCATTATTTCGATCGCTGCTACCAAGATCAAATAAGCAGTTATCCCTCCAGCTTATCTTGGAGACCTATTGGGGTAAGGCTTGCCAGTGACATTGCTGTAAGCCGCCCCAGCCAAGATCAGCAAGATTGAATCGACCATGACTGGATCGGTAGCTACCGATTTGTCCCAAAACCACAATGAGCGCCACAGCGGCTGCAGGTGGATGTAAACAGCACAATACAAACATCCCCAAAATAGAGAGTGCGGGCAGACATTGGCACGGCCAAAAGTGCGCTAGTCCCCAAAGATGCCATCAGCCATTCATCTATACCGCTATGCTCGCCAAGGAACTTATCGGTAGTGAACACTAACATTAATCCTATAAATGCCCCAAGAACTGAGCGCATTCTCTTCAGCCAACCCACTTGGGGCTAATCGCCACCCAAATAAAAGGCATATGCTTAAGGAACTGCTTGTAGGATTGAATTATGGGGATATCTAATTAGTTTTAATCAATTAATAATCTATTCTTAGTTGTTTTTAGCTATCAATACAATACAAAAATACGATTATTCAAACAGTGTAATTTGTCCATAATAAGCCCGTGGTGATGCTTCAGCATTGAAGCATCACCCTTCTTCCAATAACAAGTTTTAGGAGTCTCAAAATGGCTAAATCTGTAAAAGGCACAAAGACTGAAGAGTCTTTGAAAGAGGCATTTGCTGGCGAATCACAAGCAAATCGTCGTTACCTGTATTTCGCGAACCAAGCTGATATCGCTGGCGCAAATGATGTTGCAGCTGTTTTCCGCTCAACTGCTGAAGGCGAAACTGGTCACGCGCATGGTCATATGGAGTATTTGATTGAAGGTGGCGCAGGCGAGCCAGGCACTGGTATGCCAGCGAAAACTGTTGCTGAAGCGTTGCAAGCTGCTATCGCCGGCGAAACACATGAGTACACCGACATGTACCCAGGTATGGCTAAGACAGCACGCGATGAAGGCTTTGATGAAATCGCTGACTGGTTTGAAACATTGGCAAAAGCTGAACGTAGCCACGCTAATAAGTTCACTAAGACCTTAGAAGCACACTTAGCAAACGTTTAATATTTCCGCTTTGTAAGTAGCTTCTGTTGTAAGCATTAAAAAAGACTGCCTAGGCAGTCTTTTTTATTTACCGAAGCATCTCGGTGCAGAACTAATTCTGATCTTGAATTAAGCCTTCTTAGCGTAAGCAGAGCACCAGCCCTTACCAGCCACTTGTTTGCCAGCAAACAAAGCACATC
>Ga0194047_10001318_pt1 | contig 15352 bp, 16 predicted proteins | sample JunL225m_MetaG_2_FD_160070 | JGI IMG/M metagenome (GOLD analysis project Ga0194047, IMG submission 160070) | Anoxic zone freshwater microbial communities from boreal shield lake in IISD Experimental Lakes Area, Ontario, Canada - Jun2016-L221-5m | ecosystem: Environmental > Aquatic > Freshwater...
TCTTGGACCAAAATATCGTTATCAATATTTTCTTCGCCGAATTCGTTTTCAATCACAGCAATTTTTTTGCCGTGCTCTTCGGTAAGAATGTGCTTTAACAAAGTAGTTTTGCCACTTCCTAAAAAGCCCGTCAAAATAGTTACCGGAATTAATGCCATCAATGATCCAATCAAAATCTAGAAGTAATGCGATCCCAAAGCGGGAAACCTAGTATCTTACCGAGTTCCTCAACCTTTGCCAGCCTTTGCGCGAGGATGCGCTTTATCGTATGCCTGAGCGAGATGCTGAAAATCCAAAGAGGTATAAATCTGGGTGCTGGCAATGCTGGCATGTCCAAGCATTTCCTGGACTGCCCGCAAATCTTGAGAAGACTGCAGAATATGGCTGGCAAAGCTATGGCGCATCATGTGGGGATGAACATGGGTAGGTAGCCCCGCACGCATAGCCAAAGTGCGCAACCTAGCCTGAACGGTCCGTGGTGACAGGCGCTTGCCCGTTGCAGACAGAAATAAGCCCATAGAGTGCTCAGAGTAGTTGCCTGCATCTCGCAGCTCTCGCCAAGCCAAAAGAGATCTCATGGCTGGCGCCCCAACTGGCACAGAACGTCTTTTGCCGCCCTTACCTAAAACGGTGACTTCAGCGGCACCCCAATCTAACCAGCCAGCAGACTCATTCTGCCGATCTTTACTTTGCATCACGTCAATTCCTAAAAGCTCAGATAAGCGCAACCCAGAGGAGTACAGCAAATCAATAATCGCGGCATCACGAATAGACTCCAAATCTTTTTTCTCATTTGCCTCTTGAACGGCCTGATTAACCAAAGCTAGAGCCTGCTCTACAGAAAGTGCTTTGGGTAATGATTTGAGGCGCTTAGGAGCCTTTACATCATCAACTGGGTTAGCGATCAGATTACTCGTCACCTTGCCAGCGCGGGCATCTCTGCGGGCATCTTTTTCTGTAAGCCACGCATACCAACCGCGCCATGCTGAGAGCGCTCTGGCAATACTTCTCGAGGATTTGCCCTGGGAATGTAAGCGGCCCGCCCAACGGCGCACGTGACCATTGCTCACCTTTAATAAATCAATTGAGTCTTCTAAGGCAAAATTTTGAAGTTCGCTCAAATCCAATTGATACGCTATCAACGTATGCTTTGAAAGTTGACGCAATACGTGCAACTCATGCAAATACTCTTGCACTAGTGGGTGCAAATCAGTCGGCTGTAACTTCATAAGCTTGGATACGATCCAAAGCTGCAGCAGTGAGTTCAGCAATCTGACGTAAGTAGAAAGCCCCCATATCGGCAGTAAAGCGGGTTTCATCTTTGCTAGCTAGCAATAGAACCGCGGGAGATTGATTGACGCCAATACTTTTGCCCAAGGGCAAACCAATCGCTACCATGCTTTGCCACTCAGGATCAATGGTGGTTTGACTGGCTAACAAATCAACGCTGGCGGTAGCCAATTCTTTTGCTGAACCACACAAAGGCGTATCAATCCATGGCCCAAAAGCAGAATTAGGCGCCAGCAGTTGAGAGGCTTCGACTTCAAATACTTCGGCTAAACCAGCGGTAATCCCCGCCTCAACCTCTGCCTTGTTATTTGCCTTCATAAGACACATTAACCAAGCAACCAAACTTTGTTGGGTCTTATCGTTGCGACTACCAAAATGCAACATCTCACTTAAACGACGATTGAGCTCTTGATTTTGCGTACGCAGTACCGTCATCTGACGCTCTTGTAACGAAATTGCACGATCTTCATGGGGATGCTTAATTCGAATTTCATTAAACAGATCGGCATAGCGCTCAAAGAATGCAGGGGTTGAACGCAACCACTCTGCTACTAATTCTTCTTGCTCGGCCTGCTTTGGATCAATTGCGCTCATCTCTATCTTTCTTGAATTTTGTATGGCACTTCATCAGCTCAATTTCTTACGTAATAGCTCGTTCACTTGACCGGGATTAGCTTTGCCTTGTGAGGCTTTCATTATCTGCCCTACCAAAGCATTAAACGCCTTTTCTTTGCCCGAGCGGAACTCTTCTACTGATTTCTGGTTGGCAGCAAGCACTTGGTCGATGATGAGCTCCAAGGCGCCGCTATCACTAATCTGCTTGAGTCCCTGGGCATCAATAATTTGATCCACCGTACTCAACACTTTGCCGGCTAGCGCTTCATCCCAGAGAATGGTAAAGATATCTTTAGCAATCTTGTTGGAGATAGTGCCATCAGCAACGCGCGTTAACAACGGCGCTAAATGCTCTGCTGTTAAGGGCGCATCTGCAGTAGAAATACCAGCACGATTTACAGCGGAAGCAAATTCACCTGTGATGAGATTGGCAGCTGCCTTTGCTAAAGATTTACCCACAATCGCCAACAAAGCCTCGAACGCTTGGGCAATATCACGATCTTGCGTCAATAACTGTGCATCGTAGGCACTTAAACCATATTCGCTTTGCCACTGACTCCTTAGTTGTGCTGGTAGCGCTGGCATCTGGCTGCGTACCTGAGCAATCCAGGCATCATCAATGACTACTGGCAACAAGTCTGGGTCAGGGAAATAGCGATAGTCGTTAACATCCTCTTTGCTGCGCATGCTACGAGTCTCCCCGCGATCGGGGTCGTATAAGCGCGTCTCTTGAACAACGGATCCACCGTCTTCAATCATTTCAATTTGGCGGCGCACTTCATATTGAATCGCTTCTTCCAGAAAGCGAAATGAGTTCAGATTCTTAATCTCGCAACGTGTACCAAACTCTGCCTGTCCTTTTGGTCGAACGGACACGTTTGCATCACAACGGAAAGAACCCTCTTGCATATTGCCATCGCACACCCCCAACCATACAACCAGAGTGTGCAAAGCTTTTGCATAAGCCACTGCTTCAGCGGCGCTGCGCATGACAGGTTCAGTCACAATTTCAAGTAAAGGTGTGCCAGCACGATTTAAATCGATACCACTTGAAGCTTCGCCATGAGGGCCAATAAAACCTTCTTCGTGAACCGACTTACCAGCATCTTCTTCCATATGGGCGCGAGTGAGCTGCACAACTTTGACTTCATCACCAACTAGAATTTCCAGTTGACCGCCCACCACTACCGGAATTTCAAACTGGCTAATTTGATAGCCTTTAGGTAGATCAGGATAAAAATAATTTTTGCGGGCAAAAATACTGGCTGGGGTAATTTTGGCGCCTACTGCTAAACCAAAGCGAATTGCATGTTCAACGGCTTGACGATTCAGCACAGGTAAGACACCGGGCAATGCCAAATCAACCGGGCATGCTTGGGTATTTGGCTCAGCACCAAAACGAGTACTTGCACCACTGAATATCTTAGATTGTGTTTGTAACTGTGCGTGGGTCTCTAGACCAATAACAACTTCCCATTCCATCATGCCACCCCGCCAGCTTGTCGCAAATGCCAATCACAGGCTTGCTGATATTGATGTCCTACTTGCAACAATCGAGCTTCAGAAAAATAATTACCAATCAACTGCATACCGATTGGCAAATGATTTGAACTAAATCCACACGGCACACTCATCGCAGGAAGTCCTGCTAAATTGGTCGACAATGTATAAATATCTTCTAAATACATTTGTACTGGATCTTTTGACTTCTCCCCCAAGCGCCAGGCTACATCAGGGGCTACTGGGCCAAGGATGACATCACATTCTTTAAATGCCGCTTGAAAATCTGCAGCAATAATACGACGAATTTTTTGTGCTTGTAAATAGTAAGCGTCATAGTAACCATGACAGAGCACATAAGTGCCAATCAAAATACGGCGCCTTACTTCAGCACCAAAACCTTCGGTGCGAGACTTCTGATACATATCGCCAAGATCTTTGTACTCGTTCGCGCGCAGCCCATAGCGCACGCCATCAAAGCGACTCAAATTACTAGATGCTTCTGCTGGAGCCAAAACGTAATACACCGGAATAGATAACTTCGTTTTTGGCAAACTCACTTCAACTAATATGGCGCCTAAGTTTTCTAAAAGCTTAGCGGCTTCATTAACTGACTTAGCAACATCATTGGCTAAACCTTCAGCAAAAAACTCTTTAGGCAAACCAACACGTAAACCTGCTAAAGGCTTTGCTGGATTTGCATTACCTTCTTGCCAATACTGATTGAGATATCGACCATAGTCTTCACCCGAATCGGCCAAAGATGTGGAGTCGCGGGGATCATGCGATGACATGGCTGAGAGTAAGAGTGCGCAATCTTCTGCAGTCTTCCCCATAGGACCCGCTTGATCGAGTGATGATGCATAAGCAATCATGCCGTAACGGGAAACACGTCCATAACTCGGCTTAATCCCAGTCAAGCTACAAAAAGCGGAAGGTTGACGAATCGAGCCGCCGGTGTCAGTGCCAGTAGCAATGGGTGCCAGACCGGCAGCAACTGCAGCTGCTGATCCACCAGATGATCCACCAGACACATGCTCAGCATTCCAGGGATTTAAGACTGGTCCATAGGCAGAATTTTCATTAGAAGAACCCATTGCAAACTCATCCATGTTGGTCTTTCCAAGACAGACCATACCCGCACCATTGGGATTAGATTCATCCGGTATGCCCAAATTAGCAACGACCGTAGCGTCAAAAGGGCTCTGATAGCCTGCCAAGATTTTAGAGGCGGCAGTGGACTTCCAACCGCGCGTTACAAAGACATCCTTATGGGCTACTGGGATGCCGGTTAATTTGCCCGCTTTACCAGCAGCAATCAGAGAGTCTGCTTTAGAAGCTTGCTCTAAACTTAAGTGAGCATTTACATCAAGAAAGGCATTCCAGTGTTTTCCAGCCTCAATACGGTCTAAAAAGTACTGGGTGAGCTCAGTGCTGGAGACCTCTTTTGCCGCTAAGGCTTTTGCCATTAAGGCGACGGAAGTGTTGTGCCAACTCATTCAATCACCTTTGGCACCAGGAAGTATCCTTCTAGCTGCGCAGGGGCAGATTGCATATTTTCAGAGCGATGATCTGACTCAGTAACTTGGTCTAGCCGCAATGGCTGGGCCAACTCACGTAAAAATAGGATTGGGTGAGCAAGGGGCTCTAAGCCGCTGGTATCAACTGCCTGCATTTCTTCTACCAAAGAAAAAACGGCCTGCAATTGCGGCAAAACCGCTTCGGCTTCTGCCTGATCTAACTCAAGCATAGATAGGTGCGCAATGCGCTGGACATCATCAAGTTTCATAGGGGGCTGGAGTATCATTCCTATATATTTTTATTAACATCTACTATTTTCCCACTACATCATGTTTGGTTTTTTCCGCAGCTACTTTTCTAATGACCTAGCCATCGACCTAGGAACCGCCAACACCTTAATTTACATGCGTGAGCGGGGTATTGTCCTCGATGAGCCCTCAGTTGTGGCAATTCGCCAAGAAGGTGGTCCAAATGGGAAAAAAACCATTTTGGCTGTCGGAAAAGAGGCAAAAGCGATGCTGGGTCGCGTTCCTGGAAATATTGAGGCAATTCGCCCTATGAAGGATGGTGTTATTGCCGACTTCACCATTACCGAACAAATGCTCAAGCAATTTATCAAGCTTGTGCATGAAAGCAAACTTTTAAAACCCAGTCCTCGCATCATCATTTGCGTTCCTTGCGGATCAACTCAAGTTGAACGTCGTGCGATTCGTGAGTCTGCGTTAGGTGCTGGCGCATCACAAGTATTTTTGATTGAAGAACCCATGGCAGCTGCTATTGGTTCTGGCTTACCAGTTTCTGAAGCTGCTGGCTCAATGGTGGTAGACATTGGTGGTGGCACAACTGAAGTTGGCGTGATGTCATTAGGTGGCATGGTTTACAAAGGCTCAGTTCGTGTTGGTGGGGATAAGTTTGATGAAGCGATCACCAATTACATTCGCCGTAACTACGGTATGTTGATTGGTGAACAAACTGCTGAGTTAATCAAGAAGACGATTGGCTCTGCATTCCCTGGCGCAGAAGTGCGCGAGATGGAAGTGAAAGGTCGTAATCTTTCAGAAGGTATTCCACGCAGCTTCACTGTCACTAGCAATGAAATCCTGGAAGCATTGACAGATCCACTGAATCAAATTGTTACTGCAGTAAAAGCAGCACTCGAACAAATTCCACCAGAGTTGGCATCTGATATTGCCGAGCGCGGCATGATGCTCACAGGCGGCGGCGCCTTATTGCGCGACCTTGACCGCCTTTTACTGGAAGAAACTGGTCTGCCAATTCATGTGGCAGAAGATCCCTTAACTTGTGTCGCTCGGGGTTGCGGCATTGCGCTTGAGCGCATGGATAAGTTAGGCGGAGTGTTCTCGCACGAGTAAGCGACATACACGTCGATCAGGGCATTGCGACATAGCGCTCCACCACTTTTCAGACAGGGCATTCCCGCCTTACTCAAACTGATTGTCTGTCTGTCGATCAGCATTGCTCTAATGCTGATCGATTTTCGCTTCAAAGCGCTTGATCCTATTCGTAATAACGTCAACTGGATATTGCGTCCACTGGAGTACGTGGTTATGATGCCTCGCAATATTTATGAGTCAAGCTCAGAATATTTCACCACGCGCGGTACGCTTGATCAAGAAAACCAAACCTTAAAAGTCCGCCAAGCTGAACTCTCCTTGCTTGCAAATCAATCTGAATTTTTGATGGTAGAAAACCAAAATTTGCGTCAACTCATGACATTGCAAAAGCAGGTGGCATTTAAAACACTGCCGGTAGAAATTCTGTTTAATCCCATTAATCCTATTTCACAACGCATCGTGATCAATCGCGGTAGCGAAGATGGCCTCAAGTTGGGTAATCCGATCGCAAATGATGCTGGCATCCTAGGTCAAGTGGTGCGTATTTATGACCATTCGGCCGAAGTATCTTTGCTAGAAGATCGTGATTTTGCTGTGCCCGTCCAAGTTGCCCGTAATGGCCTGCGGGCAGCAGTATTTGGTGCCGGGCGTGGAAATCCCTTGGAATTGCGCTATTTGCCGCTTGCAAGTGACTTAGAAGTCGGCGATATTTTGCTGACATCAGGAATTGATGGGGTTTATCCCCCAGGCTTTGCGGTTGCCGTCATCAGCAAAATTGAGCGCAATCTGGACAAAAACTCCTCTAATGTATTTTGTACTCCAATTGCCCCCGTCAATCGCTATCGTCAGGCATTGGCTTTTTTATATGATCCGAAATTTGATGCAAAAGCGCCAAATGAAGTTAATAAATCTGGTGTTCCCCTGACCAATGCTCCAGGCCGGCGCCAAACTCGTGCTCGAGGAATGCAATGATCGATTTCGAGAGCGGCTACATTCTGCGCCCGGTTAATCCGGTCTTTATTTACTTCAGTCTATTTTGCGCATTACTACTCAATCTTCTGCCGATTGGAAATTATGGTTGGGTACCCGATTGGTTGATTTTGTGCATTGTGTTTTGGAATATTCACCAACATCGCTATGTCAATGTCTTCACGGCATTCATCTTAGGCTTGGTGATGGATGTACACAATTCAGACTTGTTAGGTCTGCATGCTTTTTGTTATGCATTGGTTGCGTTTATTGCCGTTTCTTGGCATCGAAGAATCGTTGCACTAAGAGTGCCATCACAAGCGCTTCATCTACTACCTATCTTTTTATTGGTGTCTCTATTTCCGGTATTGGTGCACTGGATACTGAGCGGATCCCTTTACTGGTGGGGCTTAACAGGCGGTATTCAAGCAATCATTGAGGCGCTATTGTGGCCGATTACCACACGCATATTGTTGGCCCCACAACGTCGCCCAATAGATGTTGATCACAATCGACCACTCTAAGAAGCAGTATGGTTTCTTTTAAAAAGCCGAACCTCAATACGTTTCAAGAACGCATCAATATTGCGACTATATTTGTGACGATTTGCTTTTTGCTTTTAGTCACTCGCTTGGCCTGGTTACAACTGGTTAGTCATAACAAATATCATCTACTAGCAGAGAGTAATCGAATTGCCCTAGTTCCTGCTCCAGCAAATCGTGGTCTTATCATTGATCGGAATGGGGTTGTGATCGGCAGAAATTATTCAGCCCTTACCTTAGATGTGAATGCTGAAGAGGTCAAAGGCAATATAGATCAGCTCATCGACGATCTTTCTCAAATTGTGCTGATTTCATCCCGAGATCGCCGTAATTTCAAGCGATCCTTAGAAGATTCTCGAAATATGGGTACTTTTCCCTTGCGTTCCATGCTGACCGAGGCAGAAACCGCCCGCTTTATGGCCAATCGCTACCGCTTTCCAGGGGTAGAAATCCGCGCCAGAAGCTTCAGAGAGTACCCCTACAACGAGCTCGCATCCCATCTGGTTGGGTATATCGGCCGGGTATCTCAGCGGGATAAGGAGCGCATGCAGGTCGAAATCGAAGGCGCTAAGACTGATGATCCAGATGCATTGCAAACCTCCTTTCTTCCGGGCATTCAATACGTGGGAAAGATTGGCCTAGAGCAAAGTTATGAAACCGTGTTGCGTGGCGTGCCGGGATACGATCAAGTTGAAATTACTGCCGGTGGAAAGCCCGTGCGCACTTTAGCGAGTGCACCATCAGTACCGGGCAAGAATATAGTGCTCTCCGTGGATATCAAATTGCAATATTTGGTTGAGCAGCTATATGGCAATTTTCGTGGCGCCTTCGTAGCGATTGAACCCGAAACGGGTGATGTATTGGCATTTGTTTCTAAACCAAATTTCAATCCAAATGATTTCGTTGAAGGAATAGATTCGATCACCTGGAAAGAGTTAAATGACTCTCCACAAAAACCTTTGTATAACCGCCCTCTCAAAGGCATCTACCCACCAGGTTCAACCTATAAACCATTCATGGCATTGGCTGCTTTAGAAAATAAAAAGCGTACGCCATCACAAACCATTTCTGATCCAGGCTACTTTGATTTTGGAAATAACACTTTTCGTGATGATAAAAAAGGAGGACATGGTTTAGTAGACATGCAAAAGTCTATCGTTGAATCCTGCGATACCTACTACTACATGTTAGCTAGAGACATGGGTGTAAACATGATGCATGATTTCATGAAGCCCTTGGGTTTTGGGCAAATCACTGGCATCGATTTAAAAGGTGAATCAAAAGGAGTTCTCCCATCAACCGATTGGAAGAAGACCACCTTTAAAAAACCTGAGCAACAAAAATGGTATGAAGGTGAAACTATTTCTCTGGGCATTGGTCAGGGCTATAACTCCTTTACCATTTTGCAATTGGCTCATGCTTTGGCAAACGTTGTTAATAATGGTGTTGTGATGAAGCCTCACTTAGTTAAAGCAATCGAAGATCCATTTACACGTAAAAAAACGCTCACCACCCCAAAAGAAAGTGATCGAATTGAGCTCAATCCTGAAAATATTGAAGTCATTAAGAAAGCCATGGTGGAAGTAAATAATTCAGGCACCTCTGCAGCAGTATTTAAAGGCACAGGCTACGTTGTTGGCGGCAAGACAGGTACAGCGCAAGTCTTTAGCTTAAATTCCAAAGAATATAAACATAGTTCAACAGCAGAATTTTTACGTGATCATGCTTTATATATTGCATTTGCTCCTGCAGAAAAACCCACTATTGTGATTGCAATGGTTGTAGAGAATGCTGGCTTTGGTGCTCAATATGCTGCACCCATTGCTCGTAAAGCATTAGATTTTTATATTGAAGGTAAGTGGCCCAAGGAGATTCCTGAATGGACAAGAGCCCCATAAAAAAATTCAAAGAGCTTTTTTATGGTTTATTTTCTGGGCTTGATCGCCAGCTAGGTCTTATTTTGCTTGGCTTAGCCGCCATTGGCTTTTTTACTTTTTTATCCTCAAGTCAAAATACTCCCGTTCAAATTACAGACGAGTTACGTAACCTAGCACTCTCATTTGCCGTGATGTGGATAGTTTCTCGTATACCACCAAAGTGGCTAGAGATGGGTGCCGTATGGATCTATGGCATTGGAGTTGCACTACTCATTGCTGTTGCTGTATTTGGATTAATTAAAAAAGGTGCGCGTCGCTGGCTTAATCTTGGTATCGTTATTCAGCCATCTGAATTGATGAAAATTGCAATGCCTCTGATGCTAGCGTGGTACTTTCAAAAGCGTGAAGGTCTTCAAAAAACTTGGGACTACGCTATTGCTGCAATCATTCTGGCCATTCCAGTTTTCTTAATTGCCCGCCAACCAGACCTGGGCACTGCTTTACTGGTTTTTGCTGCTGGTTTGTATGTCATCATCTTAGCCGGCCTGCCATGGAAATGGATTCTGCCTTTCGTTGCACTTGGTGTGATTGGTATTCTCCTCATCATTATTTTTGGCAGCACCATCTGCGCGCAAGATGTTGTATGGCCTTTTGTACACAACTATCAGAAGCATCGAATTTGTACTTTGCTTGATCCAAGCAGCGATCCTCTTGGAAAAGGATTTCACACCATTCAGTCCATGATTGCTATTGGATCGGGCGGCTTTTTTGGAAAGGGCTGGTTTCAGGGTACGCAAGCACATTTAGAATTTATTCCAGAAAAGCATACTGACTTTGTATTTGCTGTCTTCTCAGAAGAATTTGGTTTTATTGGCAACCTTATTTTATTAGCCTTATTTTTTGCTTTAATTAAAAGGGGTTTGGCCATCTCTGCAAGTGCTCCCAATTTATTCACACGCCTATTGGGTGCCTCCGTTACGCTAATCTTTTTTACTTACGCCTTTGTTAACATTGGTATGGTGAGTGGATTTTTGCCGGTGGTTGGCGTACCACTCCCTTTTATTAGTTACGGTGGCACTGCCTTAGTAACACTAGGGTTTGGTGCAGGCATCTTAATGAGTATTCATCGACACCGCCGCTTAGTTCAGAGTTAAGTATCTACAAATAGCTAGACAATAAAAAAGCCCGGCGGACCGGGCTTTTTTATCAACAAAGAAAGAATTACTTCTTACGCTTGTTCACTGAATCTTTAAATGCCTTACCAGCAGAAAACTTAACAGTTTTAGCAGCAGCGATTTTGAGTGGCTCGCCAGTTTTTGGATTGCGGCCCATACGTGCAGCACGTTTGCCAGAAGCAAAAGTACCGAAACCGATCAGCTGTACTGTGTCGCCTTTAGTAACGGTTTTAATAATTTGCTCAATTGCTGAATTCAATGCAAATTCAGCTTTAGCTTTAGAGATCTCCGCGTCGTCAGCAATCGCTGCGATTAGTTCGGCTTTGTTCAAGTGAAGCTCCTTATAAATATTGATGTCGGCGCACATTGCGCTTACATTATTTTAACCACAAAAAATTACAAAAATAAAGCTGCATTACAGCAATTTTTTACTACAACTACATATTATTAATCCAAAACTACTATTCCGGAAACAAAATATTCTGTGTCTCCAAAGCAGCTTGTTGGTAAGCCAATATGCTGTTCGTATTTTAGTGCTACTTTTTTGCCTAAATTAGCATTTATTTTTTCTGCTACAGAATCTTCACGCACCGTAAAGAGGAATTTTTCTGACATCGTCCCAGGCATTGAGACCATCGCCAATTCACCTTCCCAGGTTTTGCATATAAAACCGCGATTGGAGAATTTCTGAACGTAACCTGCGCGCTCTCCGCTGCCATAGCTCCATGTGAGCATCACCCAGGTGTAAACTGAAATACCAACTAAGCCAATTAAAACAAGGCTTAAGAGCCCCTTTGTAAAGCCATTCATACGATATTTCCTCCCCTAATGAATCATCCACATTAACCCTAATGTGGCGTTTTAAACATATCAATTCAGTATATTCGCATCCTATTACTCTATTTCATTGACAGGCCTATAAAGCTTCTTCCTCTTGTTGCCTTGGCTAAATTTAAGGCTTCAAAATCTGCACAATTTGCTCCGGACTGATTGATCCCCAAATTTCTATCTGCTTTTTTCGACTATTTTGACCTGAAACAAACTGAATCTGCTTTTGTGGCACTTTCAGTTGTTTTGAAAGCCATGCCAATAAATACGCATTTGCCTTGTTTTCTAGAGCTGGGGCTTGTAGTGAAATCTTGAGGCAGCCATCATGAAGGCCCACCACTTTGGTTTGCTTCGCGCCAGGCTGACAGTGCAGGCTTAACGTAATTCCATCAGGGGTTTGCTTTAACCAAATAGGCGTCATCAAAGTACTTTAAACTTGAAGCATGATTATGAAGAACTCCAAGACATTAGATCACCTATTTGTAAATAATCGCGAATGGGCTGATGAGATGATCGCTAAAGATGCCGATTTCTTTAAGCGACTTGTTAATCAACAGGCCCCTGAATATCTTTGGATTGGCTGCGCTGACAGTCGCGTTCCTGCCAATGATATTGTGAACCTCCTTCCTGGTGAGCTATTTGTTCATCGCAACGTTGCCAATGTGGTTGTGCATACTGACCTGAATTGTTTATCGGTTATTCAATTTGCCATTGAATTACTCAAGGTGAAACATATTGTGGTGGTTGGGCACTATGGTTGTGCAGGTGTCCATGCCGCCCTAAGTGATCGTCGTGTTGGTTTAGCCGATAACTGGTTACGCCATGTAAAAGATGTTCACCAAAAACACGAGCGTTATCTTGGAGAAGTTCTGCCAACTCCAAAACGCCAAGACCGCTTATGCGAACTTAATGTCATTGAGCAAGTTATCAATGTATGCGAAACCACAATCGTACAAGACGCCTGGGCGAACGGCCAGGAACTCACCGTACATGGATGGGTATATCGTCTTGATACAGGCCTCATCAAAGACTTGGGCATGTCCTCTAGCTCAATCGAAGAAATGAAAACCCGTTACACAAAAACGCTGACCCGTTACGACGTAGAATAAAGTTAGCTTGCTTAAATCCCTCTCCAATTACACGGGACTGAGCTTTCTAAAGCTCGTATCACTATTGCCCTACAGCGTGGTAGTTTCTTTTGGTCATGGACTTGGTTTTATCGCCTCTCATGCTCCTGGCGATCGTAATAAAGTTGTTAAAACCAATCTTCGCCTTTGCTTTCCTGATCTCAGCAGTCATGAAATTAATCGACTAGCCAAACGGCACTGGCGCTTATTGGGCCGCAGTATTGCCGAGAAAAGCATCATCTGGCGTGGCAGCGTTAAAAAACTCAGCAATATGATTGAGGTGAAATCTGCAGTAGATCTTTCGAGCAGAAAACCCCGTATTTTGGTAAATATGCATTTCACAGGCATTGAGGGTAGCATCATCTTAAGCGCCCTAGCTAAAGAAAATAATTGGCCACGAACTTCAGGATTCTTTCAAAGAATGAAAAATCCTTTCTTTAACCAAAAGATTATTGATTGGCGCAATCGCTTTGGTGGAAATTCTATTGATCGCCAAGGTAACTCTATAGAAATTATTCGTGAGATTCGCAAGGGCAGCTTCATCATCATTGCTCCGGATATTGATTTAGGTCTGAAAGATTCCGAATTTGTTCCTTTTTTTGGAATTCAAACAAATACCATTACTGCGATTTCACGGCTGGCAAAAATTACGGGCGCCGAGGTCTGCCTCATGACCACCACCCTGAAAAAAGATGAATCTGGTTATCTTTGTGAAATCTATGCACCTTTAGAAAATTTTCCAGGGGCGGACACTAAAGTGGATACAGCTCGCTTGAACCAATATTTTGAAAAGGCGATCCGTCTTCGACCAGCTGAATATTACTGGGTTCACAAACGCTTTAAAAACCGCCCAACTGGGGAAGCAAACCCCTATTAACTCTTTTGAATTGAGGACTTATGTCCTATCATTAAGCGATGAGCGAGCGTATTGGGCTATTTGCCGATCTTCATAGCAATTTAGAGGCCTTCGAGGCATGTATGGCCAGAGCCGAAGAGCTTGGGGTTACTCGTATGGTCTTCTTGGGCGACATCGTGGGATACAACGCCGACCCTGTTGCTCTGATCGAAAACATTGCTGCCTTAATAGAGAGCAAAAAAGCCATTGCTGTAGTGGGAAATCATGATGAAGCAGTCTTTAAGGACTATCGAAATCAAATGAATGCTAGCGCTAATGCGGCGATTGAGTGGACCAAAACCCAACTGCAAGAGAGTCATGTGCAATTTTTAAAAGGATTGCCTCTCATAATTCAGGAAGAAAAGATTTGCTATGTACATGCTTCAGCACATAACCCCTCTGACTGGAACTACATTACTGACAGCATGAGTGCTTGGCGGTGCGTGCAGAATTCTGGGAAGACTTACACCTTTGTTGGACATGCTCATGAGCAAGCACTTTTTTATCAAAGTGCAGTTGGTAAACTCATTCGTTTTGCACCGCATCCAGCTGATGAAATTCCAGTACTTCAGCATCGCCAATGGGTTGGTGTTGTGGGGTCGCTGGGGCAGCCCCGTGATGGCAACCCAGAAGCGTGTTTTGCTGTTTTTGAACCTGAATCTGAAATGCTTACCTTTCATCGCGTCCCCTACGATCACTTCAAGGCAGCAAATAAAGTTCGACGCGCAGGATTACCGGACGACTTAGCTAACCGTCTTATTACTGGTCATTAAACACTACATACTTGATGCCCTTTAATACTGAAATTGAAGCTGTAGACGATATCTTTCAAGAAGGCAAAGTTGTTGATGGTTTTGTATTGGGTAAGGAAGTCCATCGTGGCGGAATGGCAAGCCTTTTCTCTGCTACAAAAGAAGGCATTGATATTCCTATCTTGCTCAAGATTCCGCGAGTAGGCAAAGATCAGCCGGTAGAGAGTTTGATTGGTTATGAAACAGAGCTCACAATTTTGCGCTCTTTAAAAAGCCCATACGTCCCCAAGTACCTTGGCTCGGGCAATATGGCTACTCGCCCGTATATTGCCATGGAACGAGTTGAAGGTCGGCCGCTTGAAGATCTGATAAAAGAGGGTAAAGTATTTTCGATTGATGAGGTTGTGCGCATTGGCGCAGATCTTGCACAGGCAGTGCAATCACTCCATGCCCAAGATGCTATTCATTTAGATCTCAAACCAGATAATATTTTGATTGATGACAAAGGCAAATTAACGCTGATTGATTTTGGTCTCTCTCATCATGCGCGTTATCCAGATTTACTTGCTGAAGAGATGCGTAAGGGCGTTGGCTCCGCACCTTATATTTCCCCAGAACAGGTTGCTGGAATCCGGTCAGATGCGCGCAGCGATATTTTTTCTATTGGCGTGATTATGTATGAGATGCTCACTGGAGAATTGCCATTTGGCAACCCCCAGTCGATGAGTAGCCTTCGCAAAAGAATGTGGGCACAGGCTTTTCCACCGCGTGCAATCCGTAAAGAAATTCCACGCTGGTTACAAGAAGTGGTCTTGAGATGTCTAGAGCCGCGAGCTGCTGATCGCTATCAAAGCGCCACCCGTTTACGTCAAGTATTGCGTGACCCAGAAAGTGTCAAGCTTACCG
>Ga0194047_10001320_pt1 | contig 15342 bp, 17 predicted proteins | sample JunL225m_MetaG_2_FD_160070 | JGI IMG/M metagenome (GOLD analysis project Ga0194047, IMG submission 160070) | Anoxic zone freshwater microbial communities from boreal shield lake in IISD Experimental Lakes Area, Ontario, Canada - Jun2016-L221-5m | ecosystem: Environmental > Aquatic > Freshwater...
CCCGATTGCCCACGAAATCTTGCGCAAGCCGGTCCCGACCGATCGTTTCTCTTTCTCAGGCAAAGCCCGCATCATCTCCATCTCTGAGGACAGCAATGCCGCCATCGACTCTCTGGTAGCATGCAAATTCTCTTTCTTCGGCGCCAGTCTGGAGGAATATTCCGAATTGCTGACCGCCGCCACCGGAATCGAGTACTCACCTCAGCGTCTGAAGGAGATCGGCAGGCGCATCTATCTGACCGAACGTTTCTACAACTGCGCCAACGGCTTCTCCCGCAAGGACGATTTTCTGCCGGAGCGTTTCTACAATGAACAGGGCAGCAGCGGAGATGGTATTGATATTACCCAGATAGACAGGTCAAGGTTTGAAGATGAGTTGGAGAAGTATTACCGTATCCGGGGGCTGAATAATGATGGCTGCTTTGATGATCAAGATTTTCTGGAGAAACAGCCATGAGTCCCTTCGGCCTCCCCGCTAAGGCATCTCCCGCTCCCCGGGTCACCGGCAACAAGAGAACCGGAGCAGTGGGTGAGGAAATAGCCGCCAATTTCCTGCTTGCCCGCAGCTATCGAATCCTGGAGCGCAACTTCCGCTGCAAGGGGGGCGAGGTGGACATTATAGCCCGCGATCCCAGGGATAAGAGTCTGGTCTTTATCGAGGTTAAAGCCCGCCGGGGACTTTCATACGGTGTGCCGCAACTGGCGGTGACACCATTCAAACAGCGCCAGATTTCCAAAGCGGCCCTGACCTGGTTATCCAAAAACCGGCTGCACGACCAGAACGCAAGGTTTGACGTGATCGCCATACTGCTTGACGGGGGCGGTCTTCATAAGGTAGAGCATATCCAAAATGCTTTTGATCTTGCGTATTGAAAGGAAAAACATGGATTTCACTGCCGTTCTGGCCCAGATAAAACCTAAGCTTGGCTGTGTCACTGACAATCTGGCGGTCATAGAGGAATGCATCAGCCGGGCAGTGGACGCTAAAACCGATCTGATCATCTTTCCGGAACTGGGCCTGACTGGCTATTTTTTGAAAGACCTCGTACCGGAAGTGGCGCTGCGGCTCGATTCGCCTGAGATCCAGCGACTCATGCAACTCTCCCGCAGCATATCCATAGCGGTCGGATTTGTTGAAGTAACAGATGACTACCGCTTCTTCAACTCTGCAATTTTTTTGGAAAACGGTGCCATCATTCATCTGCACCGGAAAGTATATCTCCCCACCTACGGCCTGTTCGACGAGCAGCGCTACCTGGCGCGTGGCGAGCGCTTCCGGGCCTTCGACACCAAACTGGGCCGTATGGGCCTCTTGATCTGTGAGGATATGTGGCACATGTCGGCCTCCTATATTCTTGCAATGGACGGTGCAACAACACTTATCTGCCTCTCAAGCAGTCCCGGTCGCGGGATTGGGGGAGAATCTCTTGACTCGGCCACGGCCTGGCAACAGTTGACCTCCACCACCGCAATGTTCCTTAACTGTCGCGTACTTTACTGCAATCGGGTCGGCTTTGAGGACGGGGTCAATTTCTGGGGCGGCTCCGAGTATGTCTCACCATCCGGCGAATCGATCAACCGTGGAAAAATCATTGAAGAAGACTTCATCACAGCAAATGTTGATGAGGGGTGCCTGCGACGGGAGCGAATCTTCTCCCCCATGCTGCGTGACGAGAATCTTTTTGTTACCATGCAGGAATTACGACGCATCGAGCGGGAAAAGGTGAGATGATGTCCGGATTGCCAACAAATACCGAGCTGCTGCGGCGATTGCTGGTCAACTTCGTGCGTGATGAAGTGCACAAGGTTGGACTTAAAAAAATTGTGCTGGGACTATCCGGCGGCATTGACTCCGCCCTGGTTGCTTTTATCGCTGCCGAGGCGCTGGGAGCGGAGAATGTTCATGCCATCTGCATGCCCTACAAGTCCAGTAATCCTGAGAGTGAGGCCCATGCACGCCTGGTGGCTGCTGCTTGCGGCGTCAACTTTGAGGTAATTCCTATCACTCCCATGGTGGACGCCTATTTCGATATCTTCCCCGATGCTGACAATATGCGGCGCGGCAACAAGATGGCCCGCGAGCGGATGACTATCCTTTTCGACCACTCCGCCCTGCTACGTGCTCTGGTCCTTGGCACCAGCAACAAGACCGAACTCCTGCTGGGCTACGGCACTCTTTACGGCGATATGGCATCAGCCCTGAACCCGATTGGTGACCTCTATAAATCGCAGGTATGGCAGCTTTCCGAGACAATGAAGGTTCCCCGTGTGGTGATTGAAAAACAACCTTCGGCAGACCTCTGGGCGGGCCAGACTGACGAGGAGGAACTGGGCTTCTCTTACCGCCGGGTGGACGAACTACTCTACCGTATGGTGGACCAGCGCCTGAACCGGGAAGAGCTTATTGAAACCGGCTTGGCTGGTGACTTCATCGACAGCATCTATTCCAAAATACAGAATTCGCATTTCAAGAGGCGCCTGCCGGTAATAGCCAAGGTCTCAAACCGTACTATTGACCGGGACTTCAGATATGCAAGAGACTGGGGAAAATGAAAGGTAACTCGAACAACGCCATCGTCTATTCAACCGAAACTGGAAGAATTAAACCGGAGAAATCCAGTAAAAAAACTGATTTACAGCGGTCAGACGGCACTGTGCGACTCCAGCGTCAGACCAAGGGGCGTGGCGGCGGAACGGTCATAATCATTAGCGGTGTTCCTCTTCCGCTTTCATCACTTAAGGATCTGGCTGGCGAACTTAAGAAGAGGTGCGGGTGTGGCGGTACCGTTAAAGATGGCATTATAGAGATTCAAGGTGATCATAGAGACACTCTGATGCTTGAATTGCAGGCTCGTGGATACAGGGTCAAGCTGGCTGGTGGATAATTTTTTCAATAATTACTTGACCTATTCGGCATAATCACATATTTTTCACAATTCAGATCGTCGCAGAGAGTCGCTACGATGAATGATATTGCGAGCGTGGCGGAATGGCAGACGCACTAGGCTTAGGACCTAGCATCCGTGAGGATATGGGAGTTCGAGTCTCCCCGCTCGCACCATTTGACTTTTTCCAAAGAGAATAGACATTTCATTTAACCAGAAAAAGGACAGTCAACATGCAGGTTCACGTCGAAGAGATCAGCCCGGTTCGGAAAAAGATCAACATAGAAATACCGGTTGAAATGGTTAATGAGGAGATTGAAAAAACTTTCTCCGCGATCCAGAAAAAGGCAAAACTCCAGGGTTTCCGTCCCGGCAAGGCTCCGATGCAGCTTATTCGGCGCACCTACGATGAAGACATGCGTGACAGGGTGATGCGTAAATTTTACGAGCAGACCCTTTACAAAGCAATGGATGAACACAAAATTGAACCTGTTGACTCTCCGACCATAGAATGCGACCCCATTGAGCAAAACACCCCCTTTAAATACAGTGTTATTGTTGAAGTCATGCCGCAGATAATTCTTAAAGACTATACGAATCTTGCCGTAAAAAAAGAAATCTATGTCGCCAAACCGGAGAGTATAGAGGCCGAACTCAAGCGCATGCGGGAAAACATGGCTCAACTTATCCCGGTAGATGAAGGTTGCGCCATCGAAAACGGATATTCAGTCTCGCTTGATTATTCCTTCTCAGTCGAAGGTTTCCCTGAAGAGAATGCATCTGTAGAAGAATCAGTCATTGAATTAGGTTCGAACGAATTGATTCCCGGATTTGAAGAGCAGTTGATCGGAATGAGTGCCGGCGAAACAAAGGAGTTCAGCCTGCCTCTGCCGGATGGTTACCGCAATACGCAAGCATCCGGCAAACAGGGAGCATTCAAGATTACCATCAAGGACATCAAGCGCAAGGAACTACCGGAACTGGATGACGAATTTGCGCAGCAGTTCGGTGAATACGACACGATGGAAGAACTCCGGGCAAAAATGGTTGAATACAATGCGAAACATGAGACCGATCGGATCGAAAACGACTTTAAAGAGCGAGTCATACAGGCTCTGATAGAGAAGAATCCGCTGGAGGTACCTGAGTCACTGATAAAACGCCAGCTCGAGTACATGTTTGAGAATCTGAAGAACCGTCTCAAGAGCCAACGGATGTCAATGGAGATGATGGGGCTTGATGCTGAAGGATTCAATGCCCGTTTCCGTGATGATGCTGCTGACAAGGTACGGGGCGGACTGCTTCTTAAGGCGCTGGTAGAAAAGGAAAACATAGTTGTAACTGAAGACGATCTCTCGGCACGGTATGAAAAGATTTCCGCCGGCAACCCGGATATGCTTGGCCGTATCAAGGAATATTACACATCCAATCGCAATGCAAAGAGCTCAATGACTGCCGAAATAAAAGAGGACAAGGCAATCTCATTCCTGATCGATAACGCTGTAGTAACCGAAGTAGATTCCGTTGAACTTATAGCGGTCCGAGGAGAGTAAATGTACATCCCGATGGTGGTAGAGCAAAGCGGTCGTGGCGAACGGGCATACGATATATATTCACGCCTTCTTAAGGAGCGGATCATTTTTTTGGGTGGCGGAATTGACGATAATGTCGCGAATTTGGTCATTGCCCAGCTACTGTTTCTGGAAGCAGAAGATCCTGACAAGGATATTCACCTTTATATCAATTCGCCCGGCGGAGTTGTTACTGCAGGCATGGCAATTTTTGACACCATGAATTACATAAAATCCCCGGTCTCCACCATCTGCGTAGGACAGGCCGCTTCAATGGGCGCGGTACTTCTCGCAGCAGGAGAAAAGGGCAAACGATTCAGCCTTGGCCATTCCCGCATCATGATCCATCAACCCTTGGGCGGATTTCAGGGGCAGGCCACAGACATCAGCATTCATGCAAAGGAGATTCTGCGCATGAAAGATGAGCTCAACATGATTTTGGCAGATCTGACAGGTCAACAGAAGGACAAGGTAGAAACCGATACGGATCGCGACTACTTCATGTCTGCCGAAGATGCCAGAGCGTATGGGCTGATCGACTTAATCGTAACCAGAAAGCCGGACGCAGGAGTTACTAAATGAGCCGACGGGAGGTAAATCAGGAGCACCTGACCTGCTCTTTTTGCGGGAAGAACCAGGATGATGTTAAAAAACTGATCGCTGGACCAGCTGTCTACATCTGTGATGAATGTATCGAACTCTGCAATGACATCATTGCTGAAGAAATCAAGATGGAGGAGACCTTAGGGCCAGACCTGAAGAAACTCCCTAAACCGCGCGAAATCAAGGAAATACTCGACGAATACGTAGTTGGCCAGGAAAAAGCTAAGAAAGTGCTTTCTGTTGCGGTTTACAACCATTACAAGCGGATTGATTCCGGCTTTAAGCCGGGTGATGTCGAGATGCAAAAAAGCAATATCCTGCTTCTGGGACCGACCGGCTCCGGCAAGACTCTTCTGGCGCAGACGCTGGCCAGGATCCTCAAGGTGCCTTTCGCCATGGCCGATGCAACCAATCTCACAGAGGCCGGTTATGTTGGCGAGGATGTGGAAAATATAATTCTTAGTCTTCTGCAGGCCGCGGATTATGACGTGGAGCGTGCCCAGAAGGGCATCATCTACATTGACGAAATTGATAAAATTGCCCGTAAAACCGATTCACCATCCATTACCCGAGATGTTTCAGGTGAAGGTGTTCAGCAGGCTCTGCTAAAAATCATCGAAGGCACCGTAGCGAGCATTCCGCCTAAAGGTGGTCGTAAACACCCGCAGCAGGAGTTTATGAAGGTTGATACAACCAATATTCTCTTTATCTGCGGTGGAGCTTTCGGCGGATTGGAAAACGTGATACAGCAACGCATCGGAATGAAAAGTCTCGGCTTCGGTGCCGATGTAAAAAAACGCGCCGAAAAGAAAGTTGGCGAACTTCTCAACAACGTCACTCCTGAAGATCTTCTTAAATATGGGTATATTCCCGAATTCATTGGCAGGCTGCCAATGTTGGCCACCCTCACTGAACTTGATGAAGACGCCATGGTGCAGATTCTAAAAGAGCCCAAGAATTCGCTCGTAAAACAGTACCAGAAGCTGTTCGACCTTGAAAACGTGCGCTTGCGCTTCACGGACGGCTCTTTGGTGGCAATTGCCAAAGAAGCGCTTAAACGGAATACCGGAGCTCGCGGCCTCCGTTCAATTCTTGAAAATTCCATGCTGGATATTATGTATGATGTTCCTTCACAACCAACTGTGAAAGAGGTCGTCATCAGTGAGGACGTAATACTTAAGAGAGAAAAACCGATCGTATTGCACGAACAGCAGCTCCAGGAAGCTGCATAGATATATTAATAATGTCCACAATAAGCTTGATAAAGATACACAATGGCTCTCAATTGCCCAGATGCTGTGCATTTAAACTAAAATATGCTTGACATAATTCAAGACAATCTGATAGATACTGACTCGCCTTGTATTCACAATAAAAATCTTCTGGAGGTGTGACGTGACAAAAGCAGAATTGATCAGCGCAGTAGCGGAGAAATCCGGCCTTAAAAAAGTGGAGGCCGAAAAAGCTGTGGCAGCTTTTATTGCCAGCGTAACTGCTACCCTGAAAAGCGGTGGCAAGCTGAGCCTGGTTGGCTTCGGCACATTCTCCACTGCCAAGCGGGCTGCCCGTAAGGGACAAAATCCCCAGACCGGCAAGAAAATCAACATCCCTGCCGCTACTGTTCCTAAGTTCAAGGCCGGAAAAACACTGAAAGAAGCCGTTAACAGCAAAAAGAAATAATTGATTTTGCTTTATTGGGGTTGTAGCTCAGTCGGTTAGAGTGCCAGCCTGTCACGCTGGAAGTCGCGGGTTCGAGCCCCGTCAACCCCGCCATAAAGGGCGAATGGCTCAGCTGGGAGAGCGCCAGCCTTACAAGCTGGATGTCACAGGTTCGATCCCTGTTTCGCCCACCAACAAAAACAGCCACTTACATTGATTTGTAGGTGGCTGTTTTCTTTATAAGGTTATTTTGTTGCCGTTTTGTTGCCGTTTATATTATGGCTGTAGATAAAATGTTATGAAATCATATGAGAGTTATTTCGAGACCATACAAATTAATTGAGATTGGGTAGAACAAATATCTTCTTCGATTTACAATCATATTACCGCCAAAGCACAATCATAATCATCGAGCCGGAATATGCTGTTCCAAGTCAATCCGCAACGCAGTGCTGGGTCATGATCCCGTTGCCTGATGCTTGATGCAGCACTAATATCTTTCGTCTGGCATACATCTAAATCAGCTTTTGCTGCTCCAACAAAAGTTCTGAATTGACGGCACGGATTCATTTGAAGCTTTTTTAAATGTAGACACCGTGGTATCTAATTTACTGAATCGAAATAAGGAGATTCAATGCCCGTATCCATGAGCAAAAAAATACTCAATAGCTGTCTCGTCTGTTTAATGCTAGTTCTGTGTGATCTCAATGCGATAGCAGTTGCTTCCGGTCCAGACTGCTCGCGCCCCTTTACTCTCGCTCTGCATGAACACGGGCTACTCTATTCTGCTGATACTAACACCGGAATCGACAAGGATTTTGCTGATGAATTGATCCGCCGTAGCGGTTGCAAAGTCAATGTCAATGTGATGCCACGCGCCCGCATTTGGCAACTGATTGAATCCGGTGCCCTTGACTTCAGCCTGTCTGGTATCGCTACCGCCGAGCGTAACCGCTTCGCTTCATTCGCTTGGTATTTCAGCAATAAGTACTATCTGCTGGTACGCAAGGATGCCAATGTTAAGCAGTTGTCTGATTTAGATCACAAAGACCGATTCCAACTCGGCGTCATTCGCAGTTTTCGATACGGTGAATCCGCAAACCGGCTGGTCGACAAACTTCAGTCCGCCAACCGCGTCAGTCAAGCTAACGGTCTTGCACCCCTCTATCAGACATTGTTCCTTAACCACATCCAAGGAATGATAATAGAACCATTTGATACCCCGGTTCTGGAAGAAAAGAAGCTCCACACCATAACAAACCTTATCGAGTTCAACGATCCCTCCGTACCTCACGGCCTTATAATGTCCAAAAAGTCGCTGGCAGCATCGGAACAGAAAAAATGGCGGGATTTAGTAAATTCCATGCGCTCCGATGGAACAGTGCGCCGCATTTTCGAGAAATATTTCACCTCCGATATCGCTGCGGCCATGACTGATTTCCAGTCACCTCAATGACCCGAATACGACCGTTCATCCTGCCGTTGCTAATTCTGATTGCCATGCTCTGTGCTACTTGGCTGGTCTGGAATCATGAACGACAAAATACCAGTAATCAAATACGTTCCCAGTTTGATTTCTTACTCCGTGAGACCGTTAGTCGCGTTGAACAACGCATGGCTAGCTACGAGCAGATGCTCCGTGGGGTGCAGGGCCTGTTTACGACGACCGAAGTAATGGAGCGAAACAGCTTCCGCGACTACATAAGTTCACTCCAGCTCGACTCCAATTTTTCCGGCATCCAGGCCATCGGAGTTATCGAGTGGGTACCGGAGGTTCGCAAAAGTGCACATGTTGCTGCCATGCAGAGACTCGGTGCTGCCAACTATGCAATCAAACCTGGAGGGCAGAGAGAAGTATATACTCCCATCGTTCAATTTGAACCCTACATTGGCAGCAACTTTGCTCTGTCCGGTCTCGACCAATGGCCTGATCAAGTAAGACGATTAGCGATGGAGAAAGCGCGTGATTCCGGCAAGCCTGCAATTTCCAGTATGCTGCGGTTCTCAGCAGATAAGGAGGCTGATGCCCAAACCGGCTTCATTATGTATCTGCCGATCTACACCAAGGGCCAGCAGCATGATAGTGTGCTCACGCGTCGTACCTACTTGACTGGCTGGGTTTTCGCCATTTTCCACATGCACGACCTGATGGCCAGCCTTTACGGTGAACAACTGCCTGGACTATCTCTGGCTATTTATGATGGTGTCGAGCCCTCAGCCTCCGCGCTTTTATACAGCTCGGTTGAAGGAGGTATCACGAACCAACCCTCTGCTATCACCTCAAATGAATATCTTGTTGTTGCCGGGCGCAGCTGGATGCTCTCCATGAGCACTCTGGACGATTTCGATAAACGCTTCGGTCATAACTCCAAATCGTTGATAGTAATAGCCGGAACCAGCCTGAGTCTCGTACTTGCGATGTTAGCATGGCTGTTGGCAAGCGGTCGAGCACGCGCGATGCGACTTGCCACAACCATGACCAGCGAATTGCATAAAAAAATTGAGGAATACGAAGTTGTGCAGGCACTTATGCTCAAGGCTGAGGAAGCGCTGGTAGAATCGAACCGAAAGCTTGAATCTTTGAGCGCGACTGATGGTTTGACAGGAATAGCCAACAGGCGACGTTTTGATGAAGTACTTGCTAAAGAATATTCCCGGCATACCCGCTCAGGGGCTGAACTATCACTTATCTTGCTGGATATTGATTGCTTCAAGGCTTTCAATGACTGTTACGGACACATTGTTGGCGACGAATGCCTTAGACAAATTGCTCAGGTGATAGCTGATTGCGCAACACGTACTACTGATCTTGCAGCCCGCTATGGCGGCGAAGAATTTGTCTGTATCTTGCCTGAAACAGACCTTATCGCTGCTGTTGCTATTGCTGAAAGGATTCGTAGCGAGATTATAGCCCGTGCCATTCCCCACGGCGGGTCAAGCGTTGCTGACTACGTGACCGCCAGTCTGGGCGTAGTAACAGCCCGCTGCTCTGCGAATAATTCATCCTTAGCCATTCTGTCGCAGGTTGATGAGTTGCTTTATAGAGCAAAATCTTTAGGGCGTAATCGGGTTGAGTATCAATTCTTTGAGACTTTATCTTCGTTAGATTGAATAAGGCAATGACGAAGCTTAAAAAGGAAGAAAAGATTGTTTCGCCAATTCGTTGTTATTGGATACCGGCATAGGATAGGCATTTGTATTATTCACGTATCAGGAGTGTCTGAATGAACATCATGCGAAGAAAAGATCGGGAAATCAGCGAACAAGAAGCAGTTGAACTTTTGGACAAGGCTGAATACGGAGTGCTGTCAACAGTCGATAAATCCGGCCAGCCTTACGGCATTCCGTTGAGTTATGTTTATAAAGATAGCGCTATATATTTCCACTGTGCCGTAGACGGTCAAAAACTGAATAACATTGCAAATAATTCAAAAGTTTCCTTTTGTGTCACAGGCAGTACAATAGTTTTGCCTGAAACATTCGGCACCCTTTATGAAAGTGCCGTAGTATTCGGTATTGCCAGTGAAGTTTTTGATGACGAACGGCATCAGGCTCTTGTGTGGTTGTTGGAAAAATATTGCACCGACTTTATGGAAGGTGGTTTGCACTACATTGAATTAAAAAACAAAGTAACAAAAGTAATCAAAATTGAAATAAGCCAGATAAGTGGTAAAGCCCGAAAAAAATAAAATCTTACTACTATAGCAGAACTTGGTCGCATTTGTCGTAACGCTGGGCGATAACGCCCGACTCCCATCAAATCAGCTCTTTTGGTCGTATCTACGCTCTCACATAACTCGCGATTGACCGGCTGGGCGGCGTTATGTCCGACGCCATGACATTTAACCGACGATATATGAGGGAAGCATGAAACTCCCGCAACCACTTGCTTCAGGGCTGCTCCTGCGCCGTTACAAGCGTTTTCTAGCCGATGTGGAACTGTCCGACGGCAGCGTGGTAACCGCACACTGCCCCAACTCTGGCAGCATGCTCGGTTGTGCTGCGCCCGGCAGTCCGGTACTCCTCTCCCTGAGCGGCAACCTCTCCCGAAAATACCCCCATACCTGGGAACTTGTTCACGCCGATGATTGCTGGATCGGCATCAACACCTCCCTACCAAACCATCTGGTCCGCGAAGGGATCGAGCAGGGGATAGTGAGCGAACTGCTGGGTTATGAACTTATCCGGCAGGAGGTTTGCTACGGTAGTGAGCGAAGCAGGATTGATCTGCTGCTGGAAGAACCGGGACGTTGTTATGTGGAGGTTAAGAATGTCACTCTAGTGGAAAATGGCATAGCCCGTTTCCCCGACGCGGCAACGACACGGGGGCAGAAACATCTGCGCGAGTTGATGGCCATGGTGGCTGGCGGTACCCGTGCAGTCAACTTTTTTGTGGTTCAACACGCAAATGCCACTGCCGTGACCCCGGCAGATGCCATTGACCCAGTCTACGGTAGACTGCTGCGCCAGGCAGCCGAGGCCGGCGTTGAACTGCTCGCCTATCAGGCTAGCGTCACCCCTGAAGAGATAATCCTCTGTCGTTCCATTCCTGTTTTCCTGTAGCAGACAGATCCGGCAGTGTTCCTTACTCCTCCGCCATTACGAGATGTAACAAGCTTGCGGCAATTGGGGGTAGGTGAGAGTCGGTAGGGAAAATGGGAATCGGGGGCATTGTCTACACGTGCTTTGCTTATTAAAACCTCGACTTTGCGGTTGCCTCTTGCCAACCATATCGGAAAATATCTCAATTCCGTAATCAGTGTGCGTATGCAATGGAGGCTGTTGTGCAAAACCTCACCCATTCTGCCATCGTGGCAGATGTGGCGTAAGTGACATCGCTCAGTCAGTGAGTATGTTTCAAGTCGATAACTAGAACTGAAAAAAACTGTTGACAGTGTCGACAAAACAATATAGCTTTATATTAAGCTATTTGATGTTAATGTATTTGTTTTGAAGTTCACAGAGGTTAGCAATGAAGCCCACAGTTAAATCAACATACCGCGCCTTGAACACCTACACCAAACTGATGCGGGCGGCTGAATCGGTAACCAGCAGGGTGCATCGTGTTTTGGCAACCCCAAAGCTAACTATTAGCCAGTTCGGAGTACTTGAAGCCCTTTATCATAAAGGGCCATTGTGCCAACGCGACATCGGCTCCAAAATACTCAAGAGTTCGGGAAACATCACGCTGGTGATCGACAACCTTGAGAAGCTGAATCTTGTGAGCCGAGTAAAGGACGAAAATGATAGACGTTATTTCACCATTAAACTAACAGAATCCGGGACAGAGGTGATCGCTAAAGTATTTACGGATGTTGAAGCAGCAATCGTCATGGAAATGGCTTCGCTTGAAGAAGATGAACAAGAATTACTTGGTCAATTGTGCAAAAAATTAGGGATAAAAGGAGGTCAGTAAAGTAGGAGCTTTTTTTTAGACATATAGCTTAACATTAAACCATTATTCAGACTAAAGGAGAAACACCATGAAAAACATCATCGTATCAATCAGCTCTATTATCGCCCTGGCTCTTCCGACATTCGCATTTGCCTCAACCTGGACCATCGATCCCGACCATTCAAATGTTGGTTTCAAAGTCCGTCACCTGATGGTGTCCAATGTGAAAGGTAGTTTCGACAAGCATACCGGCACCGTTGAGATCAACGACAATGACATCACAAAGTCGAAAGTAGAAGTCAGCATTGACACTAATTCCATAAACACCAATGTCCAGAAACGTGATGAGCACCTCCGCAGTGCCGACTTCTTCGATGTCGCAAAATACCCAACAATGACCTTCGTATCAAAGAAAGTTGCGAAGGACGGCAAGGACAAACTGAAAATCACTGGCGACTTGACACTTCACGGCATAACCAAACAAGTTGTTCTCGATGTTGAAGGTCCTACAAAAGAAAGCAAAGATCCGTGGGGCAATATCCGTAAAGGCGCAACTGCCGCAACAAAGATTAATCGCAAGGATTTCGGCCTGGTCTGGAATGCTGCTCTGGAGACCGGCGGGGTTGCCGTGGGTGATGAAATAACCATCACCCTGGAAATCGAGATGATCAGGAAGTAACGAGATAAAGCATAGTCAAAGAAACAATCTGGAGGTACACAATGTTACGCGTACGAAAAGCAAGTGAACGTGGACATGCCGATCATGGCTGGCTGAATACCTATCATACATTTTCCTTTGCAGATTATTACGACCAGAAGCATATGGGCTTCAGAGATTTGCGGGTCATCAATGAGGATCGAGTCCAACCAAAGGAAGGTTTTCCGACACATCCTCATCGTGACATGGAGATCATCACCTATGTCCTGGAAGGTGCGCTGGAACACAAGGACAGTATGGGCAACGGTTCGGTCATCCGTCCGGGCGAGGTACAGCGCATGAGCGCCGGAACCGGTATCACCCATAGCGAGTACAATCATTCCAGTACCGAGCTGGTTCACTTCCTCCAGATATGGATACTTCCTTCGAAGAGTGGAGTGACACCAAGTTATGAGCAGAAAGCCTTTCCCGAGCAGGAAGAACGGGGTGTACTCAGGCTGGTCGCCTCACCGGATGGTCGTGAAGGGTCAGTGACCATTCACCAGGATGTTAATCTATATGTGGCCCTCTTGGAAGCAGGAGAAGAACTCGTTTACAGAATGCCTGCCGGTCGGCATGTCTGGCTTCAGGTGGCCCGTGGCAAGGTTTGTGTTAGTGGCACTGAGTTGGAGCAGAGTGACGGCGCGACAATAAGCGACGAGGGGCAGATTGTAGTTACCGGGCAGGTAAAATCAGAAATCCTGCTCTTCGATCTGGCCTGATGAGAAAGATATGGCGATTAGCGAAAGGTGACGATCATGACTAAAAGATTCCCTGCACTGTTTGTATCACATGGTGCTCCTACCCTACTTATAGACGAATGTCCGACTCACGATTTCCTGATGCGGTTAGGCAAGGAAATTGGCAAACCCAAAGGGATTGTCAGCGTATCGGCTCACTGGACAACGGCGGAACCTCGCGTCACCATGCACCCAAGCCCGCCGACAATCTATGATTTTGGAGGGTTTCCCAATGAACTCTACTCTTTGAAATATCAAGCCCCAGGTGACCTGATATTGGCAAAACGGGTCATGTCACTGCTCCACGCCCAAGGGATACCAGCAGACAAGGATATGTCCCGCGGTTACGATCACGGAGCCTGGGTTCCGCTCATGCTGATGTACCCGGAAGCCGAAATCCCGGTTATCCAGCTGTCGGTGCAACCGCATGAGGGACCAGAGCATCATCTGGCCATTGGCAAAGCGCTGCATGCATTACGGGATGAATCAATCCTGATTATTGCCAGCGGTTCGGCTACTCATAATCTGCGGGATTTCTTCGGCCGGAAACTCGATGCTGAATCGCTCCCATATGCTCGGGAGTTTACAGAATGGCTTAAAGAAGCTGTCGTTGACGGGAGAACCGGAGAGCTGCTTGACTATGTGAATCGTGCCCCCCATGCGATCCTGAATCATCCGACGCCGGAGCACTTCCTGCCGCTTTTTGTCGCCATGGGGGCCGGTTACAAAGGGGCACTGCTACATGACGCCTATACCTATGGGTTCCTGTCCATGGCAGCGTTTCAGTGGGAATAAGGTCATTCGGAGCTGATTGCAGCGAAAAGGCTACACTAAATTATATATAAGGGGGGAGAACATGAAGTAGTTTGTCTGACATGGTCAAGTCTTTGCCGGGTTATTGAAGCGCTATTTCAAAGAAAAGGAGAAATTTTATGAGCAAGGTATTGATAGTTGAGTACAGTATGTATGGACACATCTTCAAAATGGCTGAAGCGGTAGCCGAAGGTGTTCGACAGGTCGAAGGTTGCGAGGCGGTCATCAAGCGTGTGCCAGAAACACTGACAGACGAAATACTGGGAATGATGGGGGCTTTAGATGCCCAAAAAGGTATGGCTCATATTCCTCTTGTCACGGTAGATGACCTGGTCGCAGCCGATGCCATTATTTTCGGCACGCCAACCCGCTTCGGCAATATGTGCGGACAAATGCGCCAGTTTCTGGATGCAACCGGTGGGCTTTGGGCAAAAGGTGCACTGGTCGGAAAAGTCGGCAGCGTGTTCGCCAGTTCTGCTACCCAGCATGGAGGGCAGGAATCGACTATCCTTAACTTTCACACAACACTTCTGCATCATGGAATGCTTGTTGTTGGTTTGCCCTACGCATTTGCCGGACAGATGGGTATTTCTGAAATAACCGGTGGATCTCCCTATGGAGCATCCACCATTACTGGCGGTCAAGGTGAACGGATGCCGAGCGATAACGAACTTGCCGGTGCGAGTTTTCAAGGAGCGCATGTGGCAGGTATTGCAAAAAAACTCACAAATAGCTGATTTATACAATCGTACCATTATGATATTTGTGTCGCACTGTTACAAATGGAGTAACTTGCTAGAAATACTCTAGCAGTTTACTCCCAAGTCATCCTGTAATTTATGAAAGAACCAAATATCTAGTGTTTAGTTGCAATATTATTGAATAGTATTATATAATGCCTCCATCCCACTATTGATGGAGGTGCATATGCCGAGAGTTGCCGTAGCGCTCAAATGCGAGCCGAAGGTCAAACAAGAAC
>Ga0194047_10001321_pt1 | contig 15340 bp, 8 predicted proteins | sample JunL225m_MetaG_2_FD_160070 | JGI IMG/M metagenome (GOLD analysis project Ga0194047, IMG submission 160070) | Anoxic zone freshwater microbial communities from boreal shield lake in IISD Experimental Lakes Area, Ontario, Canada - Jun2016-L221-5m | ecosystem: Environmental > Aquatic > Freshwater >...
CCATCATTTCAACCGTAGCTGCCGATGCCCGGAGCTTTATGCCTGACCTTCGGCCCGAAGCTCTTCTGCTTGACGCTCCCTGTTCGGGCACCGGTGTTCTTGGCCGACGTGCAGAACTGCGCTGGAAACTGAGCCAGGAGATGCTTCTGGAGCTACAGATTTTGCAGTCGGAGCTTCTTGATCATGCCGCTGAACTGCTTGATAAAGAGGGCGTTCTTGTCTATGCCACCTGCTCGCTTGAACCTGAAGAGAACAATCTGCAGATTGAGACATTTCTTCAGCGACACCCTGGGTTTATCGCTGGTGCCGAAGGGGCCATACTCACACTGCCGGGTGAACGCCAGGGCTTTGACGGCGGGTTCTGCCAACGACTGTATAAAATGGCATGAACACTCTTCTGGACAACCACTACCAGCGAGCTCTTGAGAGCTTCCTGAGCTATATGCTTGTCGAGCGCAACTTTTCCGGAAACACCAGAGAGTCGTACAACAACGATCTCAAGCGCTACCTGCTCTTCATGCAGCAGAACTCAAGGCCACTGGGGGCCATAACGACCTCTCATATTGAAGAATTTATTACTGAGCTCTACATCATCGGCCTCGAAGCAAGCTCAATGGCCCGAAACATCTCCGCGATCCGCTCATTCCATAAATTTCTGCTGAACGAACGAACGCTCAAAGCGAACCCGGCGGAGAACCTCCATCAGCCAAAACAGGCCCGATACCTCCCGAACGTCCTGACGATTGATGAAACCATGCGACTGCTTGAGGCGCCACAAGCTCTCATCCCTCCCAACAAATATGTTCTGCGGGACAAGGCGATGCTTGAGCTCCTCTACGCAACCGGGGTCAGAGTAAGCGAACTCATCAATATTCAGCAGCAGAATCTCTATTTCGATGCAGGTTTTATACGAATTTTCGGCAAGGGCTCAAAAGAGAGGCTTGTGCCCGTTGGCAACTCCGCCGTTGCGTGGGTCAAACGGTACCAGACCGAACTTCGATTGTCACTGGCGCAGCAGAACTCCGATGACTACCTGTTTCTCAATGCACGAGGAATAAAGCTGACACGCATGGCGCTCTTTGCCATGGTGCGAAAATATGCCGTCATTGCTGGCATAGAAAAAAGTATCAGTCCACACACCTTCCGCCATACCTTCGCCACCCATCTTCTCGAAGGCGGGGCCGATCTCCGCGCAGTCCAGGAGATGCTCGGCCATAGTTCGATTAGCAACACCCAGATCTACACGCATATCGATCGCTCATTTATAAAGGAAGTACATAAAACCTTTCACCCCAGAGGATGAGGACGTTTTATTTATAATATCCCTTTGTTTCAATAATGAGTCTTTTCTTGTCATGACTCTCCATTTCAATTTTAAAGGCCGAAAGAGTCATATTGACATCAATGAAGAAAAAGAGCAACGAAAAACTCAGGCAAAGCATACTGAAAATAAAAATCCCCGACAACAGCATCGGCAAATCAAGATTGACAAGAGCACTGAGAAAGAGCATGATAATCAGCCAGCTCGCACCAATACAGGTCATGCAAGCCAGGAGAATCGAGGTACGGATATAGCGGGCCCGTTTCCAGAGAATGGCTACCTCCTGGTTGATTTTGATGATATAGGATTCTGGATAGGACTCCAGATTATCAAGAAGTGAGCGTGAACGGTCAATAACACGACCAAGCCTGTTGGTCATGGTAAGAAACAGCAAACCAAGGCCCGATATGAGAATCATCGGGCCAATGGCAGTTTGAAGAATAGGAACAAGCTCCCTGAATGAAGTATTTAACATAATTATTTTCTTGGAGAACCTACCCTTTACGTTTCTTTTTGTTTCCTGTAAAGAAAGAGGTCTCTTTTTCTGCTGGTTTATAAGGTTTTTTAAAACTCTTTTTTGGGCCGTATGCCGATTCACGTTCCTGCTCGTCCATTTTGGTGAGCCGTAACTGACGACCGCAGACCCTCACCTTTCTCAGCTCATGAAAGATATTATCAGGCATCCCCTGGGGCAGTTCAACCGTACTGTAACTATCGTTGATCGAAATGTGACCGACCGATTCAGGATCAAGACCAACCTCGTTAAGGATAGCACCGAGAATATTGCCAGCCTTGACACCATGCTCGCTGCCAACCTCAAGTCTATAGCGTTCTTTGCCTTCTTCGCCATAGGCCTCGCTCTTGCTTCGTCTTTTGACCGGTCCACGATCCCTGTCTGACCCACGCTCTCTGCCGGACCCTTCTCTCTCTTCATGAAACTTTGCTTTCTCAGGCTTGTTGGATAAAAGAAGCGGCGTTTCACCCTGAACCATTGAGGCAAGGGCTGCGGCAGCTTCAAGTTCCGAAACATCATGCTCATGACAGTACTGTTCCATAAGCTTGGTAAAAAATCCAAGATCTTCAGCGGCAATCCTGTCAGTGATGCGCTGATTGAACTTTGCAATCCTCTTGTTGTTGATGACTTCCGTGGTTGGCAGTTCCATCAGCTCAATACGGCTGTGCGTGGCCCGTTCAATAGAGTAAAGCATATTTTTCTCTCTCGGCGAGACAAACAGAATGGCATCGCCAGCACGACCAGCACGACCGGTACGTCCAATACGGTGCACATAAGATTCGGTATCAGAGGGAATATCGTAGTTGATGACATGGCTGATACGATCAACATCAAGTCCCCGTGCAGCAACATCGGTAGCAATAACAATACTCAACACTCCACTCTTCAGTTGCTCGACAGTACGCTCACGCTGACTCTGGGGCATATCTCCATTAAGAGCGGCTGCTCCATATCCCCTGGCCTGAAGCTTTTCTGCAAGTTCAATGGTCATGGTTTTGGTACGCACAAAAATGAGCATTCCATCAAACGGCTCAACTTCAAGAATTCTGGTCAGAATGTCAATCTTGTGGCTTCCTCCAACAATCCAGTACCGCTGCCGGGTGGTATCAACCGTCGTGGTTTTTGTCTGTATGGTAACTTCAGCAGGATTAGTCAGATACTTTTGCGCAATACGGCGTATCACCGAAGGCATGGTTGCCGAGAAAAGGGCTATCTGCCTGCCTTTTGGTGTCTGCTCAAGAATCCATTCAACATCATCGATAAATCCCATACGAAGCATTTCGTCAGCCTCATCAAGCACCAGACACTTGAGAGAATTGAGATTCAGTGTACCTCGCCGTATATGATCCATAACACGACCTGGTGTACCAACAACAACATGCACACCTCGTCTCAGCATGCGAAGCTGTATGCCATAATCCTGGCCGCCGTAAATAGGGACAACATGAAACCCCTTAAGGTATTCGGCATAACGCTGAAATGCCTCAGCAACCTGTATGGCAAGCTCCCTTGTCGGGGCGAGCACAAGCGCCTGTGGTTCAGCTTGTTCAAGGTTGATATTGGAGAGTATCGGCAGGGCAAAAGCCGCAGTTTTTCCTGTGCCTGTCTGTGCCTGCCCGAGAACATCACGTCCTTCGAGAATCAGGGGAATTGTCTGGGCCTGAATCGGGGTGGGGCTTTCGTAGCCAACCTCCTCAAGCGCTCTCATTATGGGTTCGGCAAGCTGAAGGGCGTGAAAATCCGTCGGCAATAATTGCTGTTCTTTCATTGTTGTCTTCCTTTCCAGATCATTGATAAAAAAAGCCTCGTGTGAGGCGTGAATGGCAGCAATGCAGGAAAGAAAAAAATGAAGAAGAGTTCTCATCAACCGAAAACATCGGGGCAGCCCAAAACAAAACCAGGCACCATCGAATCGTCACAAACGCTGGAAATTTATACTTGTTAAAACTATAAATTATTCAGCATCCTTTCTTAGCATATTCACCACGCGTTATAAACTTCAGGATGATACCATTTTTTATTGCCAAAGACGAATTTATTTTTACACGCTGTAAAACAGTTGAACGGCATGACTCATCCACTATTCATTCAGCTTTTTTGTTACCTTTCAAAGTCATCAGAACATTTATGAGCGAAAGAAAATGTCGTTATGAACAGTCCTGCTTTATTAGCCTATACCATACTTTTCCCCATCTTTCTCGCAATTGCAAGATTCTTCAGCCCTCTGCACCCCAAGCTCAAAACTTTTTTCAGGGTACGAAAAGGTGTGTTCGAAGAACTGAAACAAAAAATCAACACACTCCCCTCCGCCACCTTCACCCTTTGGATCCATGCGGCCTCAGTCGGTGAATTCGAACAGGCTCGCCCGATCATTGCCGCATTGAAAGCGAGCCAGCCGGATATCACGCTATTTGTCTCATTCCTTTCCGATTCTGGATATAACGCTCGAAAAAACTTCACTGATGCTTCAGCGGTTTTCTACCTGCCTGCGGACACACGCAGCAATGCCAGAAAACTGTTGTCGCTGCTCAAGCCGGACCTGCTTCTTCTCATGCGCTACGACTTCTGGCCAAACCATCTCATGGAGGCAAAAAAAAAGGGGGTAAAACTGATCCTTGCCGCAGCGGTACTCCAGAACAACGCATCCTATTTTCACCCTCTCCTGAAAGGCTTTTACCGAAGCATCTTTAACCTTTTTGATAACATCTACACCGTATCATCAAAGGATTCCGTCGCATTCAGGCAGATCTTCAGGTGTGAACAGGCAGAAACAGCAGGCGACCCGAGGTTTGACCAGGTCTTTCTGCGCAGCCAAAACTGTGCGATGGTTGATCATCTCAAGCCTCTTTTTGAAAATCGCACGGTAATGGTTGCCGGAAGTGTGTGGGATCGTGATGAAAAGCTTTTGCTTCCCGCCTGGCAGAAGCTTGAAAAACGGCCGTCGCTGATTCTTGTACCGCATGAAGTCAACTCAGAAAACATGGCACGCCTTTACCGGGAGCTTCAAAACCGATCTTTGGCTTATGTACCGATATCAACCCTGACTGAAACATTCGATCCTGAACGGGAGATTCTGGTCATCGACCAGACCGGCTATCTAGTTGAGCTATATTCACTGGCATCGATAGCTTATGTGGGAGGAGGTTTCGGCGTTAATATTCATAACACGCTTGAGCCAGCCGTTTTTAATATCCCGGTACTGTTCGGCCCGAACTGTCACAACTCCCCCGAAGCGGAAGAGCTTGTTGCCGCAGGAGGAGCTGCAATCATTCATGATGTGAAGGAACTTGCTGCTGCGCTGAAAACACTGACGACCGATACCGTTCAAAGGAAAAAGAGTGGAAAGGCTGCGGGAAAATTCGTTCAAGAGAGGACTGGCGCAACGACTCTCATCGCAGAAAGTATAGAGAGTTATTCGCCTGATTTTCGGAAGGTGCCGAGCTGGAGCTCGGCGTTCCCGGGTAAAGGCAATAACTGATATCCGATTGAACTCATTTGATATCCGATCCGGGATTGCTCTTGGACGGTAATATTTTTACCGGCGCGGGTGTGCGCTTATGATACTTCTTTTCCCAGCTCTGTATTGACAGAGCCTGAAACGTTCGCCTGCCTGTTTTTATGCCGGTAATTTTCAGATACTTCCCCGATGCAATCTGTGTTTTTGGCCGCACCTCGGCTTTACTGATGTCAACGCGCCAGATACCTTTGCTAAAGTCTCGTAACACAATTTCATGCCGGACGTTATCAGTCTTAATTACTTTGCCGCCAAGTAATCCTTTTTGTGAATTAGTCCAGCGCTGCTCATTGGCATTGATCAGATTATTGTAAACGTGAACATTTTCTATAAGGTAGCGATGGATGTATCCGCCAATATCAACCGTGTTCAAGCAAAGGCTGAGCAAAAGGCTTGCACTGAGGGATGCTGCAATAACCTTTGGCGCTGAATAACGGTACCCTTTTTTTGTGTGCCGAAATCCGAAGAATGCAACCAGAGTAAACAGCGCAAGAGCAGCCAGCCAAACATAGGGTATACTGGATATGATATCCTCAGCCAAGGGACGCTCAATAAAAAAACGATCAATATAATCGTGATCCGCAATGAAATCGTTATCAATAAAAACATAAATGGCCGTCGCCATCGCCAGGCCGCCCGTTACAACCGAAATTGCGGCAAGCAGCCAAAAACCAAGTTGTTTGACAAGAAAGCGCCAACGTGGAATCAGCTCAGCATGTCTTTTCTCAATTTCATCAAGAATATATTTTGATCTGTCCTTCTGCATGAGGCATCACTACTTACTCTGTTCTAAAGTATACCGTACTTTTTTCTTGGCCCGATTAATCAATGTCGCTACTGTCCCTTGAGGAATCTGTAAAATGTCTGATATCTCCTCATAGCTTTTTTCTTCAAAAAATTTCAGGACAATAACTTCACGATACTTTGTCTCAAGACGATCAACCGCCGCCTGAATTTCCACTGCTGTATGCCGCTGGCCTTCCAGCTCGGTCAAACCGGTATCATCCGTCATATTTTCAAATAGAAAATTACCGTCACCCTGTACTAATACGCTTGGACGACTCTTTTCCTTTCGGAAATAGCTGATGATTTCATTATGCGCAATTCGGTAAATCCACGATGAAAACTGGAGAGATTTGTCGTAATCATTGAGATGAACAAACGTTTTGATAAATATTTCCTGAAGAAGATCTTCCGCCGCAGATAAATCCTTACATCCCAGGCGAACGATATATCTCAAAAGAGGCGCCTGATATCGGCGAACGATTGCGGCAAATGCCTCTTTATGCTCAATGGCCCTGGCAACCAGCTCCTGATCGCTGTCATGCTGCTGTTCTCGATAGATGGAAGTATGGGCCATATCGTGTGAAAACTCGTGAAACGGGTATCTTTGGCATCAATATATAACCTCAAATGAGGAACATCAAAATCCTTCCCCCGAAACTATGCCATAGCGGTTTTCTAAAATCCGACATTCTTCATCCAACCCCAACCCAACTACCATCAACATCTCCTTTTACGATGCCGATGAAGTCGATTTCAACTGCGGTTTGGTTAAAATCAATGGTCGGCGCAAGATCTGACCAATCCACGTGGGAGCGATCCATGATTTTGCCTGCGACCTCTTCAGAGACAAAAATCCACTCGTCGTCCGGTACGGATTCAATACCTACTGCCATTTTAAGAATGTTGAGCGCATCGTTAGCCCGCACTTTTCCATCTTGATTAATGTCAGCGGCAAGGTATTGATAAGGCAACACGGAACTGCCATCGTCGTTTGGATTGAGTTCCACCGCCATTTTTAAGGCCGCAAGAGCATCATTGGCATGGACGGCACTTGCTTCTCTTGCGCCTGCAAGCTTATCGGCAGTAAGGGCGTAACGACCATCGGCAAGCGAGTGGTAGCGGTACTCATTGCCACTACCGGTAGCGGATCTGACGCTGCTGATGCCAAACCCCTCGACATCGTTATCTCCAAGCTGACCACCAATCAACAACAGATCAAGGTTGTCCGCCTCAATTGGCGTGGTAATGGTGAGTGTACCGAGTTTCACCTGCCCTTCAGCCAGGGGTTTGGTGCTCATACCATCGACAAGGAAGTTACCTGATGTTATGGTGTTGGACGTTGAAGTCCATCCGGCAGGCAATTTGGCAGCATCCTGCCACGTTGCGTTTGCACCAGTTGGCAACACAAATTCGCATTCAAAGCTGCCGGTTGAGCTGTTTGGCGTGGTTGCCCATACTTCAACCGTATGGCTGCCATCGGCTTTAACGTGAATGTTTTTCAACTCAATGGCGTGTTGTGTGCCATCGGTTGGCAAAGTGGTGAGGGTTGTGGTGACATCGGTAATGGCATCGCCGGTTTTCCAGAAGGTGATGTGGCCTGAAAGAGCATTATGCTCTGTTTCAAAATCCAACGTCTCTGCATCGCTGATACCAGCAAACGCATTGCCCGCCGTATCCTGAATGACACCGTTAGCAATCTCAACATGGTAATTGCTTCCAGCATATAAATCGTCGGTTGGATTGATAATTATCGTGTCGCCATCGAAAGTGACTTGCGAGTTGTCGGTAACATCAATCGTGCGAATATCCGTGTCGTTGCTGAGGACGATGTTGCCAGTGCCAGCTTTGACGTTTTCGCTAAAGGTGAACGTGATGTTGCTATCAACGGCAGCGGCTGTTGCGTCGTCGGATGGGGTGGATGCTGTGAGGGTTGGGGCAATGGTGTCATCATACGTTCCTGTAATCGTAACATTGACAGAGCACTCAAAACTACCTCCATTATCGTCAAGAATATTGAATGTAAACGTCTCAACCTTGTGCTCACCCTCAGCAAGGTATTCAATCGCAGAAGCATCAACACTGTAGTTCCATGTTACAACACCACCAACTCCCGTTCCTGTTGTATCAGTCGTAATTGTTGATATCAGCGTTCCAAGGGCTCCTGCCGATGGCGTAACGCTGCTGATACTGTGACTATCGGAAAGATCAACATCCGTAAAGCCTATCGTGCCGCTGTCTGTCAAGTTGCTAACTGGTGTGACCATTTCTGTGATTGCACCTGTGACATCTGTTGCGTCCACTACCGGCACATCATTTGTGCCGTTGATCGTTATCGTTGCCGTGGTGGTCGGGTAGTAACCAATGAAGCCAGTCGAATTGTTGATCAGCACCGATACCGTATTGCTGGTAGCATTAGCATGAATCAGGTCTGGCTTGCCATCACCGTTCACGTCCGCACTTGTCACTGATTCTGGATAAGACCCCGTCGCGTAGTCCACTTTCGCGGCAAAGGTTCCATCGCCATTGTTGTTCAGCACTGATACCGTATTGCTGGTAAAATTAGCAACAATCAGATCAGCCTTACCGTCGCCGTTCACGTCCGCACTTGTGACGGAAGATGGCCACAATCCCGTCGCGTAGTCCACTTTCGTGGCAAAGGTGCCATCGCCATTGTTGATCAGCACTGATACCGTATTGCTGTTATCATTAGCAACAATCAGGTCAAGCTGGCCGTCGCCGTTTACGTCCGCACTCGTGATTGAACTTGCACTATCCATCGCGTAGTTAACTTTGGAGACAAAGATGCCATCGCCACTGTTTGTAAGCACCGATACTGAACTAGGGCTTCCACCATTTGCAACAATCAGGTCGGAATTGCCGTCGCCATTCACGTCCGCACTTGTGACTGAGCATGGTCCAATTCCCGTCCCATAATCAGTAGTGGTAAAGGTGCCATCGCCATTGTTTTTCATTACCGATACTGTATAGCTGAACGAATTAGCAACAATCAGATCGGCCTTGCCGTCGCCATTCACGTCCGCACTTGTGACTGATTCTGGATAAGACCCCGTCGCGTAGTCCACTTTCGTGGCAAAGGTGCCATCGCCATTATTGTTCAGCACCGATACCGTATTGCTGCTATGATTCACAACAATCAGATCGGCCTTACCGTCGCCGTTCAAGTCCGCACACGTGACTGAATATGGCGTATCGCCCGTCGCGTAGTCCACATTCGTGGCAAAGGTGCCATCGCCATTGTTGTTCAGCACCGATACTGTATCGCTGTTATAATTAGCAACAATTAGATCGGTCTTACCGTCGCCGTTCACGTCCGCACTTGTGACTGAATATGGAAAAGATCCCGTAGCGTAGTTCACTTTGGCTGCAAACGATATTTCTGCCGTAGCAGAACTATCAAAAACCCGATAGGTGGCAACAATCGTTGTCTGTTCTCCTCGCGCCATTGCATTATAGACAGTATTGACGGGATCGATCACAATAGTATTGCCATCCATCGTGATTCCCGCCGGTAATGCAGACGGTATACCATTAACGGTATAGCTGACATTTCCTACCGAGAGCGTGTCGGTGAGGTCATCGTCATGGGCATTTGCCAGCAGGTTAAGGCTGATAGACGGGTCGCCTTCCGAAACCGTTGTCGCAAGGGGGCCAGATACGGTCGGTACGTCGTTCACCGCTGTAACATTGACCGTTGTGCTGCCAGTGGCACTCAGGGCTCCGCTGGAGCCTTGACTACCCATATTGTCGTCGTTGAACGTCCAGTCAATTTGAACAGAAGCTGGTGGCGCATCACTTGCATTTTCATAAGCAAGTGATTGCATTGCCTGATTCACTAACTCTTGTGTTGCCGCTGTATTAAACGTCATAGATAGTGAACCATTGCTCCATGCGTAGTTACCAATATTGGCACCTGCAACCGTAATCGTACCGCTTTCCGAACCAGCTACAATACCTGCACCGGAGAACCAATCCTCCGCACTTGCACCACCGTTGCGAACAAGCGTGAGCGTTGAACCTGCATAGTTGCCAAGTGTTGCAAGTTCTGCATCAACAATCTGCACATCGTTATCGAGAACAACAGCATTACCACCTTCGATGTAGGTTGATGTGCCATCGATCGTGTTAATTGCACCAAACGTTTTATCAAGCGAGCCATCGCTGTTGTAGCGCACAATAGCAAAATCATCAATGTTTACGCCGCCTGAGGTATATCCAGCAACGAGAATTTTTCCATCGTTTTGCACGGTGACGCCCATACCGTCATCACTGCTCGAAGCAAAGTCTGTGGTTACCTTGCCATCAATGTCGAAAGAGGTATCAAGCGAACCATCGCTATTGTAACGCACAAGAGCGAAATCCCTGTTGCTACCATTCCCAGTGCTTCCCCCAACAAGAATTTTACCATCACTTTGCACAGTAACGCTATTGCCTAAATCATAGTCAGCACCAAAAATAGTGGTTACTTTGCCATCGGTGTCGAAAGAGGTATCAAGCGAACCATCGCGGTTATAGCGCACAATAGCAAAATCATAGTTGCTGTCGGTCAAGCTCGCTCCCGCAACAAGAATCTTGCCATCGCTTTGCACGGTTACACTGTTGCCAACATCATTTATTAAACCTATGTCAGTGGTTGCTTTACCATCGGTATCAAAGGAACTATCCAACGCGCCATCGCTGTTGTAGCGCACTAAGGCAAAATCACCAAAACGTATACCCGCAACAAGAATCTTACCATCCTCTTGCACAGTAACACTGTGACCATAATCAGAGTAAGAACTAAGGTCAGTCATAACCTTTCCGTCGGTATCAAAGGAAGTATCCAGCGAGCCGTCGCTGTTGTAACGCACTAATGCAAAATCATAATTGCTTCCGTTCCAACTGCTTCCACCAACAAGAATTTTGCCATCGCTTTGTAGAACAACGCTATTGACACTTACTCCACCAAAAACGCGCGAACCAGCGTCAGTCATAACTTTGCCATTATCTCCAAAGGTTGTATCAAATGTGCCATCACTATTATAACGCACAAGAGCAAAATTAGTGTTAGTGCCGTTATCACTGTATCCTGCAACGAGAATTTTTCCATCGCTTTGCACAGTTAAACTATACCCGGCATCAACATTAGAACCAAAGTCAGTGGTTACCTTGCCATCGGTATCAAAAGAGGTATCAAGCGAACCATCACTGTTATAGCGCACAAGTGCAAAATCACAGGAGCTGTAGTTGGCGCTCGTTCCCGCAACAAGAATCTTGCCATCGCTTTGCACCGTTACGCTATAACCATAATCAAAGGAAGATGCAAAATCAGTAGTTACTTTGCCATCACCAACCATAAACGTCGGCGCAGTGTTATCGGCTGGTTCATCCACTGCCGTTACAGCAATTCGCTGCTCCAGCGATGTCGCTGCACCAAGGTTATCGGTCGCCATGAACGTTACAACGCGTTCCAATTCTGACGGCGTATCACTTCTATTATTGAACATCACCGAACGAGCAACATCTTGCACCAGAGCGTTGGTTGCATTATCATTGAACGTCAATATCCATTTACTATTGCTGGTAACTGAAAAAGCATCAGCCGAGCCAATCACTGTGGTGCCCGCCATGATGATGTTCCCAGCAGAGGTATCCAGCCAAATGCCGTTGTTGTTGGGATTAACGGCAGGAAGGCTCAGCGTGTCGGTAGTTTCGGCATTGCCTGTAATCTGCACTTTCAGCGATCCACCGTTCCAGCTTGCATCCCCATCAGAATCTGTAAGCACAATGTTGCTGCATACCGCTATTGCTGTTTGTTCGGTGAACGATGTTGCCGCAACTGATGACGTATTTATTAATACTGAAACTCTGTTTTGACTGAGTTCATTAATATTGGCAACAATAATATCATTTTTGTTATCGTTATTGATATCAGCCGTAGCAACTGCATACGGTTGAATCCCTGCTGAAAATGTTAACGATGTAGCAGCAAATGTACCATCTCCATTGTTCAGTAAAACGGAAACCGTATTACTGCCACTGTTAGCAACAACTAAATCAATGTTGCCATCGCCATTACAATCAGTGGCAGAAAGCGAAGCGGGATGATTTTCTGTTGGATATGCAGGAAAACTTGGAGTAGAGGTAATTGTAGCAAATGTACCATCACCTTTGTTCAAGAGCACCGATACATTACCTGATGTAAAATTAGTAACAGCAATATCAGCGTAATTGTCGCTATTAAAGTCAGCAGCAATAACCGATACTGGTCTAATGGCTTTTGTGTCAGCACCTGTATTGTAATCTGTTTTCTCAGTAAATCCACCACTGCCATTATTGAACAGTACGGATACTTTAGAGTTGCCAGAGTTAGGAACAACAAGATCAATAAAACCATCATTATTGAAATCTGCTGAAGCAATTGCTAACGGACTTGCTCCTGTAGAATACGATGCAGGAGTGGTTGTTGGAAACGTACCATCTCCATTGTTTGGCAGCACGGTAATAGTGCCAGCAGAGGCATTTGTTGCAATAATATCCATCCATCCATCTTTATTGATATCCACTGAAGTTACCGCATAAAGATCAGCGCCTGCCGGGTAATTCACTTGTGAGGCAAATATTCCATTGCCATTGTTGAGCAACACTGATATTTTTGGATTAGTCCAATTATTGGCAACCACAAGATCAGGTAGTGCATCGTTATTGACATCCGCGACTGTTACAGAATGAGGACCACTTCCTGCCGAGTAATCCACTTTTGGGGCAAATGAGCCATTTCCATCGTTCATCAATACTGATACTGTGGCACTATTGGAATTGGTAATCACCAAATCAATCTCGTTATCACCATTGATATCAGCAGCAACAATGGCTTGCGAAGCATAACCATTTGGTGTAACGGTTTGTGCTGCGGAACCGGTGATGTAATCTATCGTTGAGGCAAACACTACAGCGCTTGTTGGCACAGACAACGTTGGTGCGCTATTCGCCAGTACTCCCTCCAATCCCACAAGCGGTTGCACCACGCTCTCAATCGCACCGTTCTGCACCTCAAGTCCCCAATCACCACCAAACGTTGCTGCACCGGTAAGGTCATCCGAAGCCGCGACATTAGCGCCAGCAAGCTGCGCAAGCATATTCACGAATTGCTGTCCAACATCGCCAGCACCAACGTTGCAGCCATAAAGCATCAGGTCGCCCGCAGGCAACAGCGCACTGCCAATAGTGGCTAACTCCGGCGAATAGCCATGCAATGCGGTACTATCAAGCATTGTGCTGCCAAGCGTTATCGCGCCAGGCGCACCATGCGAAATAATTTGAATTGAGCTGTACCCGCTCTTGCCTGCAAGCGCTTCCACAATCTGCACCATGCCATCACGCTCAAGGTCGAGCACAACATATTCGCTGTCTGCTGCAAAGCTTGCAATCAACGCGTTGAAGTTCGTGACGCGGCTGTCAATAACAACGAATGAGGTTGGCATAGATGTGCAGGTTTAGATGAAAAAAAAAGATATTCTACCGCGAAGTTACCAATTATTTTACAAACGGCCATTGCAGTTGGATTATTATATCCGCGATGGATGAGGGGAATCTTTTACGAAGCCGAGCTTCGGGAAATATATCCCATAGGAATTCAAACCGATGATTTGGGGTGTGTGAACGGCACTTTTCGAGCAGCTACCATGCCCGGCCAGCATCAGTGATACGATATTGCGGTAAACGGTTGTTTGGTTTTTCAGGGAGGATCACCTTCAAACCCAAGTGGCACGCTTTTGGAACTGATTCGGTCTGTTTCTTGGGCATATATAGTTACTTTGTTGGTTTACATCACTTTTACAAAAAACTCCGCGCTTCACTCCTGCACCTGCACCGCCATCCCCTCTTTCAGCTCATTGGAGGGATGCACCACAACCCGCTGTCCTTCACTAACCCCGGCAAGCACTTCGGCTTGCCAGGTGCCGCGCATCCCGATCATCACAGCCTTTTCGACAGCCTTGCCATCTTCGATCACAAAGAGATGCCAGCCATTCTTGCCCCTGAAGAGACTACTGACCGGCACCTGAAGCACGCTCCTGGCTTCACGGAGCACAATGCTTGCCTGAGCACGGAAGTTATCGCCGAGCAGCGGTTCATTGGTGTCAAGAACCGCTACAATGTTGACCCTTTTCTCCTCAATACCAAGCGCTGAAACCTTGTTAAAAGCCGCTGGAACAATGGTTTTCACCACACCCTGTAACTGCTTGTCGCCACCCCAGTTGGTGACGAGCACCCGGTTTCCCTGCTTTACCGCAATGGCATCAGAAGAGAGCACATCAATCACCAGTTCAATTGCGGAGGGGTCGCCAATATCAACCAGTGGAGCACCGGCAGGAATAAGCCGTTCGCTTTTTTCATGAATCTTCAGCACCCGCCCATTAACCGGAGAGTGCACTGTGACGGCTTTACCTCCCACCTGCCGATCTACCGCTGCATGAAGCGCAGCAAGGTTGAAACGGGCTGCCTCTACACCTGATCGCGCCTGGTCAGCCTCTTTTTTCGCGATTTGGGCTTCAGTTTCCGCCAGTTCATAACTCTCTTTCGGAACAGCTCCTTCACGATAGAGATTCTGATAGCGGGCAAGACGGCGGTCAGTCTGATCAAGAGAGAGCTGCACGCGTCGCTGAAGGGCAACAGCTTCGTCAAGTGCTGCACGGGCTGAACCAACTCGTGATGAGGCTTCACTATAGGCTCGGGTATCAAGTTCAGCCGGTAGCACCGAAGCAACAACACTCCCCTTCCTGACAACATCACCCTCCTCAAGCACTATTCTCACCAGCTTTCCTGTCACCGGAGCGGCAAGAACAAAGCGATCATTCACTCTGGTAACACCTTCACCATCAAGCGTTACCTGGAGTGGGCCGCGCTTCACCACACCGGAATCTACTGGCAGCGGAGAGTGTCGCATGACAAAAAAGAGGATCACGGCAGCAATCCCCACTGAAATCCCGATAAGGCGCTTTGTTTTTGAGAGTATCATAAAGTTCCTATACCGAACGCCAAGTGTAAACATCAGCGGCCACTGAACTTGAGCGCGATGAGCACAACGCTGCTCCTTGCCGTCTGGTTGATCCGCTTGTTATCGGCACAATTTCATTCATAATGTGACCACATCCTCAGCACCTTGACGACATGAAGCTCTTCTAAAATTTGATAAACCAACCGGTGC
>Ga0194047_10001324_pt1 | contig 15325 bp, 15 predicted proteins | sample JunL225m_MetaG_2_FD_160070 | JGI IMG/M metagenome (GOLD analysis project Ga0194047, IMG submission 160070) | Anoxic zone freshwater microbial communities from boreal shield lake in IISD Experimental Lakes Area, Ontario, Canada - Jun2016-L221-5m | ecosystem: Environmental > Aquatic > Freshwater...
TGCTAGATCTGCTTTGGCACATGAAGCTGCTGCACTGCTAGTTGCTGAATCGCTTTTAGCGCATCCAGATAAAGTAAGCGCGGCTGCAATCACTACAGCTGCGAAAATTCCAAAACGTTTCTTCACGTTAGCTCCTTATGGGTGGGGCGAAATGGATACAGACTAAGGTTATTAAGACAAGGGATTAATGTCCATATGCAAACAGTGCGCATTTAGACTAACCAGGAACCGCCAACTGCTAGAACGCACTTTTCCTTCAAGTATTCTTCAGAGATTTCAGAATTTACTCCCCCTGTGGGAATGAAACTTAACCCGGGGAAAGGGGCACATATTGCTTTTAAAGTAACTAAGCCGCCCAGTGGTTCACTTGGAAAAAACTTAAATACCTTCACCCCTAAGTTAACACCTTCCATGATTTCAGAGGAGGTTGAGATTCCTGGGATATATGGGAAATTATTGTCAGCTGCATTTTTCACTAATGGTGAAAATAAACCCGGTGAAACCCCGAACTTTGCACCAGCTGCCATTACTTCATTCATCTGGCTAACTGTCGAAATGGAGCCAGCTCCAATAACTAACTCTTCGTCTGAACAAAATTCTTTTATTGCATCAATGCTTTGAGGCGTTCTAAGTGTGATCTCAATAATTCTAAAATTTCTAGACTTCAAATTAGAAACATCCTTGCGGGTTTGAGACAGATCATTCACGGTCAAGATTGGGAGAATTCTCTGCTTACTGAGTTCCTCAAAGAACATTCTTTTTCTCCTTAAATGCTAATGCCTTCGCGGGATTCAAAATGAAAAGGGCCTTAAGATCGTCATCAGTAAGTCCAACACCTAATAAGACTTTACTCCAATCAGAGTACAACCAGGCTAAACCCGGCTCACCACCTAGTGATTTCCATAGAGTTCGTCGGGCGCCATCAGTACCAAGCATTATTTGACTAAGAAATCCTCGTTCAATCATTGCCAAAGTTAATACGGCACTCGGTGGTGCCTTATCACTGAATTGGCGCAAGCACTGGTCATATTCAACTAGAACACCGCTGCTAAGAATCTCAGTGTGATATGAAGTGTCATTCACTTTATCTCCGTGGGAGATTGTTACATTTGAAAGTGAAACATCGAGTTGAGATAATTCTTCAATCTGGGCTATGGCGCCTATGCCATGCTCACAATGTGTAAGTATTGGGGCACCAGTAACTTTGTGAGCTTGAGCTGCCCCTTCAAAAAGTACCTTCTCTCTAGGAGTTAGCTTTTCGCCACTCGATGAAACTTTTATTAAACCAGCTCTAATGTCAGTATTTTGAGAGCCAAAATCAATATCATTTATGAATTTAGTTGCCAGAGTTTCTGAATCGGCTACTAATAATTCATCCTTGCTCTCATAATATTTTTGTGTATGCATTCCAGTCGCAGCAATAATATTTGTCGAACTTTTCTTACTGATGGTTCGTAGTTTTTTGATATCGCCACCTGATCCCATTGGCATACAATCAACAAGAGTGCGCACTCCGGCATCAAAACAAAGAGTTGCTTCAGCGATTGCATCTTCCTCAGAAGGAAGCCATATATGTTCAAATTGGTTTTGCACGATATTTGAATCAATAACCAGGTGTTCATGCATGTATGTGACACCTAGTTCACTCGTCGAAATATCACCCAATACTGTGCGAGTAAACGCCATTTCTAATTTGGCATTTCTAGTATTGCTCCGCCAGTTTTCAAAACTTTCTTGATGTCATTAAAATCAATGCCCCGAATTTCTTTGGAGTTCTTCGATGCAATTGCAGCAACCGTTCCAGCAGCAGTTCCCATGGCCATACATTGAGCCATAGATCGGATACTTGCATGCGCATCGTGTGTGGCTGAAAAACACCTGCCAACGACCAGGGTGTTAATGCTGTCTTTTACTTGGAGTGCTCTCAATGGAATCCCAACAACTCCGCTATTAGGTATGTATGCCCAATTTGTGCCCGTTCCACTGTGATGGTCCTCAATCGGTGCTCCACATAAGGCGATTTGATCATCAAATTGTTGGGCATGTAAAACATCCTCACGTGTCACTCGATAGTCGCCATAGACTCGACGACTTTCACGTATTCCAAGAAAAGTTGAAAGTCCATAAAGCGCAGAGTTTTCATAGCCTGGAACACGATCAATTAGAAATCGTGCGTACTCTAAGGCTTGTTCTCGACCATTTATCTCTGATTCGCTTAGAAAAAATGGATTATCTAACACCGACTCAATTTCATTATTTGTCTTTGCTCTCACAGAATCAACTCTTGTCATAACCGTGGCCATAGTGTTATCAACGGTAGTGATGTGATCTGATCCTTCACGACGAGGTAGCTGGTATCCATCTAAAACAGCTTGTTCCATTGCTGCATGTAACTGATCTTTCGTAAAACTCTTACGTTTCTTAACATCAACATTAACCATACGAAAAGTAGTCGTCATAGTTTGAGCAGGTGATATTTCACCTGCTCTTTCAAATGAAAAGTTGGCGAAATAAGCAAGATCAGCATCTCCAGAAGCATCAATAAAATTCTTCCCTGACACTGTTACTAATCCCGAACGTGTTGCCAAAGTCAGAGATATTACTCGCCCATCGCTAACAGTTACCTCTTGCAACAAACTGTGAAGTAGAACCTTCACGCCAGCATCGACTAATAAGCGTTCCCACACAACTTTGAGATGTTCTGGATTATATGTAACACCAGTTCCCGCACCATATGTATTTGCCCGTTCTACAACTGGGCCCAATTTCTTTAAACCGGCAATCACATCGTCAGGGATTCCACCTACAATTTTTCTTGAAACTTCACCTGGTGTATAAAATCCGTAAAAAGTATCAAGAACCCCAGTACTGGTTCCTCCAATAAATGGAAGCCGATCAATAATTAAAGTTCTTGCGCCACTTCGTGATGCTGCAATTGCTGCTGATGAGCCAGCTGACCCTGACCCCACAACAACGACATCAAAGTCGCCTAAATCAATCCGGGCAGCCATTTGATATGCCCTCCCATAAATCCAAGTACGGACTCTTCTCAGTATCCTGCAATTAGTATATACTACTTTGAAATCTAAACTTGAGGTAGCCCTTGGAGGATATTGTGAAGTCGCACCGCATAACAATGCTTGGTACTGGATTAATCGGTGATTTTTATACAATGACATTGCAGGGACAGCGAAATCGAGATTCCGTAGCAGTTGTTTATTCTCGATCTAGTGAACGCGGTGCCGCTTTTGCCCAGCGTTGGAATGTTCCTAACTACACAACAGATATTGATGAAGCGATTAACCATCCAGATACTGATGTAGTTGTAGTTGCTCTTCCTAACCACATGCACGAAGAAGTCATTGCAAAAATTGCGAAGGCTGGAAAAGCCGTACTTTGCACCAAGCCTTTAGCTCGTACTGCCGCTGAAGCAAAGCGAATTTTGGATATGGTTGAAAAGGCTGGAATATTTGCGGGCTACTTGGAAGATCTTGCCTATACCCCTAAGACTTTGAAAGCTGTGAAATCAGTTCACAATGGTGCAGTTGGTGATGTGCTTTGGGTACGTTCACGCGAAACTCACCCTGGTCCTCACAGTGCTTGGTTTTGGGATGATAAACAAGCAGGTGGCGGTTGCATCATTGACCTTGGGTGCCATTGCATTGAGATCATCAGAAACTTTGTAGGAAAAGGCAATCGCCCAATAGAAGTTCTTTGCTGGAAAGACACACTTGTGCATCCTATTAATGCTGAAGATAACGCTATAGCTTTAATTAAGTTTGAGTCAGGTGCAATTGGCCAATTCGAAGTTTCTTGGACTTTCAGAGGCGGTATGGATTTACGTGATGAAGTTGCTGGTACTCATGGAACTATCTGGCTTAACCATTTCTTGCGCACCGGATTTGAAATGTTTACATCGGCCGAAGGCAATGCATATATCGCGGAAAAATCTGAAACATCTACCGGATGGCTATTCCCAGTTGGAGATGAAGTCGCTGAGCTCGGTTACGTAGATATGTTCACGGACATGTTTAACTCCATGGAAAATGGGACTGATCCAATGGAAACTTTTTATGATGGCTACGTTGTAAATGCCATCATGGATGCGTGCTTTAAGTCAGTTGAGACACATGGGTGGGCACCTATTGACGTTGAATGGCGTGGTGGAACCACACCACGAATTAGTAATGAGCCAAAGCTTTATGAAGGTCTAATAATCATTAAGCAAGAAACCTTGCCTGATGGACGTGTGAAATTGATTCTAAAAGATCCAAAAACAAATGAATTTACAGACCGAGTGGTTGCAACAGTAAATTCTTAATTTAAAAATCAAAAGAATTATGTTACATAGGTAGAAGTGGGGCAATTTGATTGCGCGCAATCATAAAGCCCTGCTTTACCAATTCATCAGTTCCTTCAAACCTACGGTCTTCATGCTCTACACATAAGACATAGTCATAACCAACTTGCGATAGGGCAGACACAAACTTCGCCCAATTAACTTCACCATAACCCGGTAGTCGTGGTCTCTGCCAACCAATACCTGCCGACATAATCCCATTCTCATAAAGACCTTCGCGATCGATTTCCATATCTTTGACATGAGTATGGTAAATCCTGGTACCAAATTCTTTAATCACTCTCTCAATGTCAATCATTTGCCAAACTAAATGTGATGGATCCAAGTTTAAACCGACAGCGGGTCCAAATTTTGCAAACATTTCTCGCCATATTTTTGGGGAATAAGCGACGTTATGCCCACTTGGCCATTCATCCTTACTAAAAATCATTGGACAATTTTCAATGGCAATCTTCACATTATTATCTTCGGCATATTTGACAATGTCTGGCCAGACTTTTTGAGCCTCTTCCCAATTCTCAGCTTGAGTTTTGGATGCATCCGCTCCAATAAAAGTACTAACAACTGGGACTCCCATTAATCCGGCAGCTTTGATGACTTTCTTCGTGTGCTCATTAACCGATTCACGGTGGTTCTTATCTGGATGCAGATTGTTTGGATAGTATCCAAGAGCCGACATTGTGATGTTATGAGTTTTTAACTCACCAACGATTTGTTCGCCCTGATCTTTATTCAAATTCTCAACTTCTATATGAGTTATGCCTGCATAGCGACGATTAACTTCAGCTGATTTAGGCCAACAACAGACTTCAAGCATCTCAAAGCGTTGTGCGCTTGCCCACTTAGCAATTTCCATCAGCGGAACTGATGGGAGTGGTGCAGTTAGGAGTCCGAGTTTCATGTTATTTCCCTTTCACTATTTTAACTTTACCCAAGTTGCTGTTTTTGAGCTTTCTGCAATCGCATCCGTTAGTTCTAGGCTCCGAACCCCATCAGCAAAAGTAGGAAACTTTATCTCTGTAGTTGGATTCTCTATGTGGTTATAAACCGTTTCAAAAAGTCCTCTGAAGGTTTCCCCAAATCCCTCTACATGGCCCCCTGGGTAGAAAGAAATACCAGCTGATGAAGAAGATAAAAGTGACGGATCTTTTCTGATAATTTCATTGCCCGACCCCCGATTTCCCATGATGAGAGATTCTGGTTCTTCAGAATCAAATGAGAATGAAGCTTTTGTGCCAGAGATCTCCCATTTAATTGCATTTTTTGAACCGAAAGAGATTTGAGAAATAGAAATTGTAGCTCTGGCGCCATTTTTGAATCTCAGCACTAGTCCTGCGGCATCATCTGAACTCATTGGGACTTCTTTACGATCTGCGTTACTAGAAGATGTAAAGGTTTGAACTTCACCCATCGGGCGGTTTCGAACTTTAATCAGTGTATGTAAGTCTGCGAATACTGAATCAATCTCTTCTCCAGTAATGAAATGTAGCTGATCCAATAAATGGGAGCCAATATCAGCAACCGCGCGCAAACCTCCGGCCTTTTCAGATTCCAATCGCCAATTCCAGTCAGTATCAAGTGCTAGCCAATCTTGATGATATTGGGCGTGTATATAGCGGAGTGCACCTATCTCCTTATTATGAAACCTACTTTGTGCCTCATGAACCATGGGATAAAACCTGGTGTTAAAACAAAGGGCATGAGTTATTTCTGCCTGCTCGGCTAACTTTAGTAAATGAGCTCCCTCTGCTGCAGTCAGCGCTAAAGGTTTTTCACATACGACATGTTTCTTAGCTGCAATTAACTTCTCAACCTGCTCGACGTGAAGGGCATTTGGGCTCGTTACGTGCACAACCGAAACGTCTTTGTCACTACAAATTTCATTTATTGATGAATAGGCAGTTTTTACTTTGTATTTTTCGGTAGCTTGAAATGTGCTTTTTTCTGAACCAGAGAGAACGCCTTTAACGTAGTTACCTGTGCGTCTAATTGCTTCAATGTGCACTGCCCCGATAAAACCCGTACCAATTACTGCAGTTGCATTAATCTTCATAAGACTCAAGATTTCTCGGTCAACTTTGAGTAAGTCCAAGCAAGTGCTAACACAATTGATCCATAAATCATTTGTTTGACAGCTTCAGATGAATTTAAAGTTGCTAATAGGTATGAAAGAACCGTGAGAATTAAAGTTCCCATGATGCTTCCTGTATATCCACCCATGCCACCCATAATTGAAGTACCTCCAATTACTACTGCTGCGACAGAAGGCAAAACAAGGGAGTCAGCTAAACTCATTGCTACAGCACCTGATTGACCGCCAATCATCAATCCGGCAAGGCCACCTAGCAATGCACAAAGAATGTATGCGGTTAATTGAACTTTCCACACGCGGATTCCAGCCAAACGTGCCGCTTTTGCATTATCGCCAACTGCGTAAATAAGTCTTCCTAATCCGGTTTGCTTCAATAGATACAGTACAAATCCCCCAATTAATATCCAAAGTACAAGGGGCCAGCTGATGGGATCAATAATTGAAGCGGTGCTCAACTTGATAATTATGTCAGGCATTGTTGAACTACCTTTTAAAAATGTTGTGATACCTACGGTAAACACACCAATCAGGACTGCATTCATTCCTAGCGTCATAATTAATGGATTCATTCCAAGTAATCCCACTGCTAATCCATTTATTGCCCCGATTAAAATGCAGTAAAGGGTTGCATAGAAAATTGCCATACCTAAACCTGATGGTGATTTAATGCTCACAATAAATGCAGCACCAGTTGCAATCATTGCTATTGAAAGATCTATGCCACCGGTGAGCATGCAAATAGTCTGTCCTGCAGCTAATAAACCAAGAGGTACAGCTAATTGAAAAGTTACCCCAATTGATGGGATCGTGAAGAAATAGTGGTCAACTAAACCTGTAATTATAAAAAGTACAATTAAAATCGACCATAAACTAAGCATCGAAGCTGTTAGTCGTCCAGTGAATAAACTTTTAATTTTTCCCATTTACTTCTTCTTCCCACGATTGCGAATTAAGCCACCAGCCAGAACAACTAATATTGTTAGTGCTCCCGTGATGATTTGGCTATATGCAGGGTCAATTCCATAATTCAGGAGAATTGTTGGAATGAAATACAGGATTAGTGCAGCTAATGCTGGACCGGTCAGTCCGCCAACTCCTCCAGATAAAGCAACGCCACCTAGGACTGCCCCCGCAACTGAGTTGAGGGTTGCAGTATTACTGATACTTGCAAATGGACTTCCACTTAATGTAATGGCAGTGAGAGCTATTCCAGAGATGCCAGCAAATAGCCCACCCACTGCATAGAGCTTAATCCGAGTGAAATCCACATTTACACCGGAGAGAAATGCTGAATCCTTGTTAGAACCAATAGCGTACATAGCGATTCCAGTGCGACTGCGATAGAGCGGCAACCAGATAATTACAAGAGGGAGTATTAATGTGATTAATGGTGGCAAGAAAGCAGATCCCTTACCGGAAATTAAATGAGCCAATGTTAAATTCATTCCTCCACCTGGTGATGGTTGAATGTACATGGCTAAGCCGATCAAAATAAAGCTTGTTGCTAAAGTTACAATTATGTCGGCAATCTTTGACTTCGAAATAATCAGACCAGTTAATGCTCCAACTAAAATAGACACTAAGAGAAACAATAAAGTTAACATGACGCAAGCAATAAAACTTTTTCCCACCATAAATCGTGCGGCTAAGCAATTGATTAGAACTGATTCTGCTCCAATTGCTAAATTGATTCCGCCACCGATAATAATTATTGCTTGACCCATAGATAGGAGGGCTATTGGTAATATCCCAAGCAGAAATGTTCTGGCCTCATAGGAACCAAATACAGGCAAACGACTTATTTGCCAAGCTCCGAGAAATGTTGCGATTAGAACAATTCCAATGTTCCATGATTGTCTCTTTATTAGCATCAAATTCATTTCTTAACCGCCAATCCATGGGCAGCATTTAGTAGTGACTCTTCATTACAGTCTTTGTGTTCCAAATTTGCCTGTACTTTTCCTTCATACAAAACAATTGCACGGTCGCAAGCAAGTGCAATTTCGCGTAATTCAGAAGTAAAGAGTAGAACCGATTTTCCTTCGTCTGCAAATTTTCTAATCAATTCATATATCTGGCCTTTAGTACCGACATCGATTCCGCGAGTTGGATCAAAACATAAAAGTAAATCGAAGCCAGTCGTGACCCATCTTCCGATTGTGACTTTTTGCTGGTTACCACCTGATAGGCGCTTTACTTGAGATCTTGCTCGTGTATCAATCTCCAAGCTTCGAATTGCTCCGTCGACTTTCTCATCCTCATCTTTAAATTTAATTTGTCCCCAGTTGCGTAATCCTCGCATCCTTGTGAGCGCCAAATTTTCACGTATGGATCGCTGTGGCATAAGGGCAGTTTTCCGATCCCCTGGAACATAAGAGATTCCCGCTTCAATAGCTTCGTCAGGGTGGTTGAAAGTAACTTCTTTGCCATTAACAACTATTTTTCCACCGTGCGGTTTTGTCTCTCCCGCCAAAATTTCAAATAGAAGATCTTGGCCTTGACCTTCTAGAGCAGCAACTCCTAAGACTTCACCTTTATGTATCTGAAATGAGACACTCTTTAAGAGTTTTCCACCAGATAGCGAATCAACTTTTAGTAGTACTTCAGATGATGCCTTATTTGACCGGTTTAGATTTCTTGTGTTTGAAAGATTCTTATCACCAAGCATCGCGGCAACAATTCGCTCTTCACTTCCTTCTGCGGCATCAAATGTGTCAACATTTATTCCATCTCTCAGGACAGTAGCTCGATCGCAAATTTCTTCAATCTCAGCCAATCTATGCGAAATAAAAATGACTGACTTGCCTTTTGCTTTGTGAGCACCCATTATTGCAATAACTTTTTCAGCCATATCTACAGGCAATGCTGCGGTAATTTCATCTAAAATAAGTAAATCTGGGTCGTGTGAGAGCGCGCGCGCCAAATCGATCATGCGCAATAAAGGCAATTCGATATCACTCGCTAATTTATTGAGATCAACTTCAAGTCCCATCGCCGATATTTCTTTAAGAAATCGTGACTTATCTGTACCGGTTAAATGTAAATTTCTTTGAATGGAGATGTCCGGGATTAAGGCTGGATCTTGAAAAACTGGAGCCACTCCTCCTTTTCGTGCATTATCTGGTGACGTGAAAGTAATCGGTTTTCCACTTACTTCAATAACACCTTGATCACCTGTAATTACACCAGTTAATATTTTTACAAGAGTTGATTTACCCGCACCATTTGCCCCTAAGAGCGCATGGATTTCTCCTGGCAATACTTCAAAATTTGCATCACGTAAAGCAATAACAGGTCCATAAGATTTTGATAAGTGTGAAATCTTAAGAATTGGGCTTTGATTCAAAATACTCCTCCATGCAAATTTAATTGGCCTGACCTAGAAGAACCCCGAAGATTACTCCTCGGGGTTCTTCTCAACTTATTTGATACCTATTCGACTAAGTATCAGCTTGTTGTTTCAGGGTCGTCTTGTGGTGCGCGGCAACGGAATAGCTGAGCAGGAGTAAATGTTGTGAACCCCTTTAGAGCTACTGTTGATGAGAAGTTTGCATCCTGAGCTGCAAAGTAAAGTGAATCAATTAACGCCTTGTCATGTGCATAAGTTAATGCAACAGGGTGTAGAAGATTCTTTGCACCTACAGTTTTTCCATCAAGTAGATCAATCGCTACCTTAAGTGCTGCGCCGCCTACAATCGCTGGGTTTGGAACAATAATTCCAACAAAACCCTTGCTTGCAAGACTAGCTGTCATGCCAACAAACTTATTATTGTCAGCGCCCACTACTGGGATGTACTTGCCCTTAAGGCGAGTTTGCATGGCTTGAACAACTGGATAATCGATACCTGAAGTCCATACACCTTGGAATTTTCCAGGAGCTAATAGCTGGTTCGCTAATTGACCGCCCTTTGTCCAGTCCCAACCTGTAAATACTTCTTTTGTAACCTTCAGATTTGGATACTTCTTTATTACAGATTTGAATCCTGTATCGCGATCTGTATCAGCACCTGCCCCGGAGATACCACGCATATAAAGAATGTTACCCTTGTACTTCATAGCTTTAGCTAGTGCTTCTGCTCCAGCAGCACCGTATGCAACTTGGTCATTAGAAACCAAAGTTGTGTTTGGTGCGGAGATTGAGTTATCAACAGCAATGACTTTAATTCCAGCAGCAATAGCTTCTGCAATCGCAGGGTTATTTGCTGATGTATCACCGGAGTTAATAATGATTGCGTTAACACCCTGTGTGATCAGGCTGCGTACATCTGCTGATTGACCAGCAGAGTCAGTGTTTCGCGAAAGTACTGTGACTTTTGCAACCTTGCCACTAAGAGAAGCTTCTGCCTTAATGGCACAAACCATCTCTTCACGCCAAGCATTACCTGCCCAGTTATTACTTACGCCAATCTTGTAGGTAGCTGCCGCATTAGCAGGTGTTACAACACCAGCCATAGTCACTATTAGACCAACAACAGATACCGCCGCAAATAATGCGGTAGATCGCTTGTTACTTAGCTTCATTGCCATCCTTTCGGTTATTTACTGCATGTAATACGATTCTTACTGCAACACAGCAAGAATTCAAGAGTTTTCTTCACTCGTTACCAAAACTATATAAAACAAACTCTTTGATCTACATAGTTTTTAACCTTTGCTATCACCCCCTGAGTGACCAGTTGCTCCGGTTAAACGTGTTGAGATTCGACGCGCATGTTCAGCATAAGCTGCATCAAATAGCCTTTTACTCTCTTGCTTGCCAACCACAGCCGAACTTGTTAAAACTTGTGGAATTATTCCTCGTTGAACTAAGAAATTTGCAACCTGAACCTTTATTTCATTAACTACAGCAATCGCAGTAATTGTTGACCCTGGGCCGACGGGGGTTGCAAGCCCGGGTATGGACACCAACGCATCACCAACTGGAACCATTAAATCAATTACTAAATCGGCATTGTCTATCAATGTTGTGCCTGATGAATGTGTCGGTGTTCCTGTTTTGTTCTGAGCGACAGAAGTTATTGCAATAACTTTAATTCCTCGCGCACGAGCCCCGATCGCCATTTCAATTGGTACCGCTGTTTGCCCACCAACACTAAAAATCATCAACAGATCTTGTGGCTTGAAAACCCAGTTACTCAAAATTTGCTCTGCAAAACCTTCAACTCGCTCGATAAACATTGCTTGTCTTTGTCCATTTGATCCGACAACCTGCGTATGAAAAGTCATTGAAAGTTCAGCCATAGGATTAAAGCCAGCAAAAGAACCATAACGCGGAAACATTTCTTCAATTGGAATTCTCGAGTGCCCGGTTCCAAAGAGATGAACCACCCCATCGGCGGCAATTGATTCACCGGCCCATAAAGCGGCTTTAGTAATAGCAGGACCCTGTTGGTCAATTAAATCAGTCAGCAGATTCTGGGCAAGAGAAGTCCATGTGCCTGTTTTCGGCTCCTCTATACTTTGAGCACCAACCTGTGATTTCATTGCATCCTCTACAGTATGTACATTAGTTTTAAATGTCTATACCAATCCTAGGGTCAAGAAGGGGGATTTGTGAAGAGCCCCGCGAAGAAAAAAGCGCCGAAAGTTGAGCATCGGTACCAGGAGATTGAGGACTGGCTACGCGCCAAAGTAGCTCGAGGAAAAACCGGGGATCCAATCCCTTCTGAAGTTGATATTGCAACCAAGTTTTCTGTGAGTCGAATGACCGCTAGACATGCAGTGATGAACTTAATGCGCGAGGGTTTAGTAGATCGAAAGCGCGGAGCCGGAACTTTCGTTGCCGAACAACCGTTACACCGCCGAGAGGGTGTTCTCCTTTCATTTAGTGAAGATATGGCTCGCCGGGGGCTAACGCCGAGTTCAATCATGATTTCTGGAAAATTAGAGGTTCCCGGCAAGAATGATTTGGCAGCCCTTAAAGTTCAAAAAAATTCCAAGTGCGTAGTCGTCAAAAGAATTCGAATGGCTGATGGGGTCCCGTTAGCTATTGAACGAGTAGCCCTAGTACCCGCAGCGGTAGATGTCTTGAAATTTGATTTAGTCAATGGATCGCTACATGAGGCACTTCGTCATATCGATCTTGCACCAATTGTGGCCAATGGTTGGCTCAGTGCCAAAATTTCAAATGCTGCTGAATCAAAATATTTACAAATTCCAGTTAAAACTCCGCTATTAGTCGAAACTAGAATCATTGAAGACAAATCTGGAAATCCTTTGGAGTTCACAGAGACAGCTTATGTTGCAGCTCGTTATGTAATTGATATTAAATTAAATTGTGCCCCAGCTATTATTGCACCGTTTAATGCCGCACCAATAGATCCGGCATAGACACCCAGGCTTGCAGCAGCAATATGAATAGATCCCTTTGGAATCAATTTTGCGCGTTTTTCCGCTTCTTTTCTAATTAGTTCTAGGAAAAATTCACCGGATTGCGATACTCCACCACCAATAATAAATAGTTCGGGTGCAAGAACCACCATGACATTTGCGATTCCAATTCCTATCCACTTTGCAGATTCTTCAAATGCAGCTATTGCTCTAGGGTCTCCATCTTTAGCTCGTTCATAAGCTTCTTCAGGCGTCTGCGTGCCCGCTCTTTTTGATAGCGCATCGGCGGAAGTGAGAGTTTCTATGCATCCTTGCGCTCCGCAACCACAGAATTCACCATCTGGCTGAACAATTTGATGGCCTATTTCTCCTGCGCCGAGAGTTGAGCCCATATGAACCTTCCCCTCAATAATGATTCCACCACCAACACCAGTTCCAAGCACCAAGCAAGCCACTGGGCTTTTCCCGCGTGCTAATCCTGCATTTGCTTCAGCTAAAGAGAAAGCGCGCGCATCATTAATAATTGACACAGGGCGTTCACACTTAGCCTCAATTGGCTTTTGCATTGGTTGTCCCAACCAAACACCTGGAAGATTTGGAAACAAAATAATTTCTCCCAAGTCATGATCAAACACACCAGGGACGGCAACGCCTACCGATTCAATATCAGCATACTTATTAAAAACATAGTCATGGGCAATTTGAGCTAAGCGGTTAACTACGTAAGTTGGACCATTAATGGCTTCGGTAGAAACTGTATTTTTTTCTAGAAGAGTGACGGATCCATTTATTGATTCGAGAACAGATATTTTTATATTCGTTCCGCCAAGGTCTAAACCTAAATATTTAGTCACGGCCGAATCTTGTCACATACTCATCCAACATCACAGAGGTTGTTGTGGCACCTGATCGTGTAACGCCAGCATCCAGCATGTCTATAAGTGCATCAAGGGTACGAACGCCTCCAGCACTCTTAACTTTGATTTTTGCAGAAACGCTGTTTTTCATTAGGCGAACGTCTTCAAGAGTTGCTCCAGTTGGGGCATAACCTGTGGAAGTCTTGACGTAGTGACCACCAGCTTTTTCAACTATCTGGCATGCTTTCACTTTTTCATCGTCAGTTAGGTAAGCATTTTCTAAAATTACTTTAACCATTTTGCCTGAAGCTGCATCAACCACGGCAGCAATGTCTTGTTCCACTTCGTTCAATTCGCCTGATTTAAGGAGTCCAATATTCATAACCATATCGATTTCAGTAGCGCCATCGATAATCGCTTTTTGTGTTTCAAAAACCTTAGTTTGAGTTGTCGATGATCCATGTGGGAATCCCACTACAGTCCCTATTTCTACGTCGGTACCCTTAAGAAGCTCTGCACAGAAACGCACATCTGAAGGCTTACAGCACACTGATGCAACATCGTATTTCTTAGCTATTGCACACCCTGCTGCTACTTCATCACGCGTCATTTCTGGTTTCAAAAGAGAGTGATCAATCGTTTTTGCAATTGTTTGATATGAATAACGTGGATGTGCCATTAAAACTCTCCTATATGTTTGTGACGGTGGACCATCCACCGTCGATAGTTAAAATCTGACCTGTGATTGCACTATTTTCCAACAGCGCTAAATACCCAGAAACTAAATTCTCAATGGGCAATTGTGCTTTTACTAATGGTTGCTTGCGTTTTGTAAACTCTGAAATAACTGGATTCGTTGCTGCCCTAGCAGCCATAGGTGTAGCAACTAATCCTGGAGCTATGGCATTGACTCTAATATTCTCAGTTATGTATGAAGCGGAAAGAGTTTTCACTAAACCGCTAATTGCAGCTTTAGAAGCCGCATAGCCATGGGTTTGGAAATGTTCAGGTGATGGTGATGCCGCAAGGACAGAAGTTGTGAGAATAAGTGATCCTCCACCATTTTTTTGGAATATTTTTATTGCCTCCCGGGCTGTGAGAAATGCGGTAGTCAGGTTCAATTCAAAGGTCTTGTCCCAAGCTTCACGAGACATAGTATGTATAGGCCCGTCGCCAAAACTGCGACCAGATCCGCCAGCAATTGAAACCACATCCGTAATATTTCCAAGTTCTACTAAAGCTTTTTTGAAACCAGATTCAACAGCTGACTCATCTCGTAAATCAATTGGATTAAAGCCGACTAAATGCTTGCATCGACTCTTTAAGGATTCTCCATCCTCAAGTTCGCCACCTAGAGCATATGTTTGAATTCCTTGCGAATTTAAAGCTTCAATTAATGCAGCAGCCATGCCTCTGCTACCTGTAACTAATATCTTGCGGGAATTTTCCACGATAGGAAAATTATCACCAATGCCCAAAGTTGTCTATACAACTCAGCCTTTACTCTAATCTGGTGGCGGGTGAAGGATTTGAACCTTCGAAGGCAGAGCCGGGGGATTTACAGTCCCCTCCCATTGGCCGCTCGGGCAACCCGCCAAGGCTTTCTATGCGACCGGGTAAGGGTACAGGAGTGGTCCACTAACTCGCTAATTGGCTCTTACCCTGCGACTCGCCTTTAATTAAGCC
>Ga0194047_10001325_pt1 | contig 15293 bp, 22 predicted proteins | sample JunL225m_MetaG_2_FD_160070 | JGI IMG/M metagenome (GOLD analysis project Ga0194047, IMG submission 160070) | Anoxic zone freshwater microbial communities from boreal shield lake in IISD Experimental Lakes Area, Ontario, Canada - Jun2016-L221-5m | ecosystem: Environmental > Aquatic > Freshwater...
GGGTGTGCGCTGAGGCTTTCTGATGCGGTAAACCGTTGGAGCGGGCGACGCGATTCGAACGCGCGACCATCTGCTTGGAAGGCAGATGCTCTACCACTGAGCTACGCCCGCATTTATGGCGTTGTAATCACCTCCTCTCGCGTTGATCAACGAGCATCTGCCTACAAATACCCATTGCGTACCCTATTGATCGGTTGTGTCTTCCTTGGCAGCTTTTCCAAAGAGATATGTATCACCCACATACTTCAATACGACACGACCAATCTGTGGATGCTGTCGTTCTACAACAGGACGTACCACAACACCCTCGCGCTCTTGTCCACCAAGCAAGCTATTTCCGTCGCTAAGTCCTTTTACCACAGAAAGCGCATACGCCCCGCGATACACAAAAGGAACGTGCAGTACGCCATACTGATCACAAAGTCCTGTAAAGTCGTCGTAATTCAGATACTTCCCATCGATCATCAAGTCGAACGCCCGAAACGCGATCCCCGCCTCACCATACTGATAGCTCTGAATACTTCACCATATAGAACCGCCTGTTGATGCCCATGTTCCTGTAACGCAGCAAAAAGGCGCTGTACCGGCAGCAGTGACCACGGATACCAATAGGTATTCGTATGCAGGTATTCGGGCTGACGCCGACGTAATGTACGCGATCCTGCCATTGCAGTATAACCTGTATCATCCTGTACAAAACCCACGCGACAATTCGTTCCGTGAATCTTCTCGGTAACGATAACCGTGTCTTGCGGTACAAATACATCGAGATAATTCCGCATGTTTTCGATATCGGTATAGGTAGGGAAACGCGGATCATCTTGTTCTGCATCGCCCGCTGTTGCCTTCACAGGTGGATAGTACTTCGTTGCGCCATACTGTTCTGCGACATTTAACCCAATCTCCCATGTCGGATTATCTGGTACCACGGCAAGACCAAAGGACGGCTCACCACGGAGCTTTACACGATGAACCACCAAAACCCGATTGCCATACATATCGGTCTTCTCGCTCAGATAGGATGTAGCATTGAAACGATCAGCGACTTCGCGCGGCAATACCGTTCCTTGCTCAAAATATACGACTTTTTCACCTACCGCATGAATACCTTTGCGTACTACCATTTGCCAACCGTTGACGATAGCTAACTCTAGCGAATCCGCATTGGTATGCGGTTGTACATCGCTGATGGATACTACCCTTACCGCAATACTGCTCATACACCCTCCTGTTGTTTTGCTGCTTTCTCTGCACGATTTGCTTCTGCACGACGCTCCCAATCTGCCTCAACTTTCGCGTATGACTTTGCCAACGCTTCCGGTGTTAGCTCTTCGGCTCACCGTCTATTCAGTTCGTCAAATTCTTTGCGATCAACGATGGTGGGCCGAAACGGTGGCGGTAACCTCTCGCCGTTGTGCGCCAACGCCTGAATACCACGCCTTTGAGCGTAACCCAGTACTGTTGATCCTTGTTTGCTACCGCATCCCGTTTGCTACCGCATCCCATTTGCAGCGTCGGCATCACGTTCTGTATTCGCTGCAACGACAAACGTGATATTCTTGTCTGGACACATGCGCTGCTTTGCCTGCTCTGCCAGCGCCTTCGCGGCAAACGAAGCGACCTCGATCTCATCCCCATCTACAGACTGCTCAATAAACTGCCCAAGTGCGTACGTCCAATTACTGCGCGGAACAATGTAACGCATAGCTATCTCCTTAGTCCCAACTTAAGCGTTCGATCATATAGTCCTGCGTACCCAACGTGGTTGTCACGCGCAGCACCGTTAATGCCGTTACCCCTTCCGCATCGCCCCCATAGCGGTTGATAAAGCTCTTGCAGGTGTTGCAGGTATGGTGCTGCCGATCTTCTTCCGGAAGGTTGTCAATGTAGAGTTCCCAAAGACCCTCCACATCGGTGGTGAACAAAGCCTTTGTCTGGCTAACAGCGCGTGCGAAATGATTCTGTATGCGTGAGAGCAGTTCATCGTACATGGAAACCTCCTTATGTAGGGCTTACAGCATTTCTGTGACGATCTCGACCTTGACAATCTTCTCGTAGTCTCCGCTGAACACGAAGATTGCCTTTTCCTCAACAATCGTACGAAGCATGATAGCCCGAATGAGAATACCACCCCTCTTCGAAAAGCCACTAAACTTGAGAATGCCTTCGACCAGATTCGTCGGCAACACGACCTCAACCACATCGAAGAGTTCGGAAAGCATGTCAAAACGTGACACGGCATCTTTGACCAACATTGGCAATGTTTCGTTGGTCTGGGTAATCGTGACCTCTCCGAAAATCCGCTGAAGAGCCGCAACCTGAGTGTCCGTTGTGGCGTGCTGTGTCAATCGAAGAATCTTCATAGGAATATCCTTTACTTAAAATTCGCGGCAAAACGTACATAAGCGATTTGTCGTTCAGCCCATGCCTGTGCATACTCTAGGCTACTGGCTGTTACGTGGATGCGAACGTTGCGGTCTCCTACCGTCACTTCCGTATCTACGGTATGCCCGCGTACCCCTCCCCAGATTTCATTGCCCCAGGAGTCATACCCTGAATCATAGCATGTACGAAACTCTCCTACCGGGATAACAGGCGCAAGTCGTCCTTTCCACGCCTCAAAATGGATAAAGTCGTGATAGAAATTGATATACCCCTCGTAGACCCCGGACTCCTTCGCAGCATCTACCATGCGACGATAATAAGGCCGTGCAATGAATTCAAGAGGACTTACATCCCACCACGTCGTTTTTTCGTCGCACACCAAGTCCACAGGGGGCAGATTCTGCTCCGCGAGAAATTTTTCTACCCTATGACGAAACTCCTCAAAATCTGCACGGTTCTTCGCACGCCACTCCTCTTCCCGCTCTCGATGATACTTCTCTCGATGCTCCTCATTCGTCATAAGGTATCTTATACCTCGTACTTTAGTAAATTTGCCTGTACTTATGACTTCACACTCCCATACGCTATTATGTACAGGCGTGAACCCTACAGGAATCTCACCCGACATACCTTGCATACCGTACCGTCCTTGAACAAAAATGATCTCCATGTCACACCCCTTTCCATAGATGCTAGTATATCACTAATGGTAGAAAAAGAAAAGGAAAAAAGAACCACGAAGGGGAAGAAAAAGAGTGAGAGGAAGAAAAAGAAGGGGAGGGAGGAAGAGATTTCCCGTGGGGGAATTTAGTCCATCAACTTCTTACTCACCCCTGCAATAGCCTTCCCTGCGCCATCGTCGCTTCCATGAAGATAAAGTTTTGCGGTAACCTGGGGATTGGCATGTCGCAAAGCTCTACTCACATGTGCCAACGACCCTCCCGCTTCCAACATCAACGATCCTGCCGAATGGCGTAGATCGTGAAATCGTATATTGGGTAGCCCCGCCATCTCTAGGAGTGTCTTAAAGTGCCTATCCAGATTACGCTGGGGTAAGATCGTTCCGCGTGTACTAGGGAACATCAGCGGGCTTTCCAGACCCTCTTTCTTCATACGCTCCTGATGCACATGTAATGCGTCACAGAGAAGGGAATCAAGCGTAAGAACTGCATGACTGGCTTCCGTCTTTGTGCGTTCCTGGATAACGCCTTCCATGTCTACGGTGCGCTGGATAAAAAGTTTAGTGCCATGAAGATCATCCCACTGTAAACCAAGAAGTTCACCTTTACGCAATCCGGTTGTCAAGGCAAGCAGATAGAGTACCCAGAGACGTGAATCGGCAGGGGGGAATTTCTTCGTCTTCCCATCACAGGTCACATAAGGGGAACGTACATCCCGTTTCCCTTGGGCGGCGTCGAGAAGCATACGACACTGTTCAAGAGTAAGAGCCGTTGCTTTACGTCGTTGAAACGTAGGTACCGTCGCATACTCTGCCGGGTTCGAGTCGAGCGTTCCTCCCTGGAGGCCATACTGACACGCAGAACGCATGATATTACGTAGTATCTCGACCATACGCCCATGCCCTGTTGATTCAAAGCGTTCAACCAAGAAAGCATTGATCACATAGAGCGTAAGGTCACAGAGTTTCGTGGTACCAATACGCGGGGCGACATGCGTTTTCAAAAGTCGTTTGTAATTACGATAGGTAGACTCCGCTCCTGCCGGAGGTTTGATCTTCGTCCCAAGCCAGAGATTAAGCAATTCGTTAAAAGGCTGAAGCTGATCAAGGCGCGGAGGGCCATGAGGGTTATCACGAAGATATTGTTCATACTTTGCAAAGGCGTCGTCTTTGGTGCGCCCATAAAAAGACTTTAGGGCTGATCCCACAGATACTCGGTACTCATAGGTTCCGTTTGCACGCTCCTTGTACGAGCCTTCGCCCGGTTTACGACGAAGCTTTTTTCGCTTTTCGCTTGCCATCGTTCGAGTTCCTCGACAACAATACGCCAGCGTCGTGCTTTGAGTATCGCAGAAAGTTCTTTGCGTCGAATAGCTCGTCGAAGAGTCGAAACGCTGACCTTCGCGATTCTCGCCGCTTCATCCAGGAAAAGATATGTCACCATAATACACATCCTTGAGGTAAAGATCAAACAACAAAGATTTACCACACAGTCTATCATCATACTACTGGGTAAAGGAAAATTTAGAGCTTGAACCATGCAATGATTGCCGCAACAAGAACAGCAGTAAGAATTCCCGCAGCCCAGTTCGCAATACGTTGAATCGTCGCAACTTGCTCAGCAAATTCTGCCGAAACTTCTTTGACCTGAGCCTCGATACCATCTACGCGAACACGCTCTGCCTCACGAAACGCATCCAAGGATTTACCAACTCCCAAGGCCGTGCGTTGAACATCTTGAGTCTCGGATCGCGCGACAAAGCCTGAGTTGCGAAGATCCACAATATCCCGCATCGCACTGGTGCGATACAGGATGAAATAGAGGAACGTACCGCACGATACGAGGATAGAAAGGAGTACGCCTGTTTGAAAAAAGTCAATCCTGCTCTGGAGTGATTTCATCATACTCTTCATCTCGTACATTTCGGGTTGGAATTCCATGATCCTCTAGGGTGAAACGCTGCGCCGTGAGCGGGTCACGTAGTAGTCTCGTATCGAGAACACGATCATCGGTACACGTCCATCCCGGATCGTCACACGACAAAATGGCATCGTCACCTTCAAAACTAAGACTGACCGACCCGGTAAATAAACGCGAACCATCCGACGATTGGGCCATGCTCAGTCGTCGGATAGTCGTCGCCAATGTCTCGTCGAGATAGAGCATGTTTCGACCCTCACCACGTACCTAGACATCGCCTACGATATTGGCAAAGTTAAACGTGGCGGACGGTTCCGTTGCAAAAGGCCATGTCTCTGCCGTCGAACTGCTCCGAAGACGCAGAAGAACAGCAATATCCTGAGTGCCCGCTGTTGCCCCGGCAATCAGGTCAAACTCCGCCTGAACATTGCTCATAATGAACGACCGAGTGCCATCCAGCGGATGCCCAATCTTCGAACTGCCGATCTTAGCGAGAAGCGTTTCGAGAGTGGGATGAACGGTAATCACAACTGCCATCGTGTCCCTCTATATGTGAACGTCTGTACGTATTATTTTCCTCAACATAGTATGAACGCACATGCTCATGTTATGCAACTTTTGCATCGTGAATTTCGAGTTGAAGTTCACGATTGCCATTCCAGTCATTCACAGCAAGAGACACCAAGAACGCCATGGTTCCATGAAGCTGATCTGCGTAGGCTGCGGCTTTCCACCACACCGCCTTAATCGTGGTAGAGTCCTTACTCAACTCACACCCAATGTGCTGGTTCTGAGTTCCCATGGTGCGTACACGCGACACATGGGCCATGATGAAATAAATGGGCCGATGGTTCTCCATTCCAAAGGGTTCAAGCAACTGCTGCTCTTCAATCAACGTCCAGTTAAGATCGGCCAACGCCGCATAGGCGTCGGCATGCGAAGTCTGTGTATAGTCAAAGGCCCTCGCCGAATCATGGAGCGCAATTTCCAGTGCGGGAATTTCATCGGCGTACATACTTAGTCCGGCTGCCAGTGCATGACCACCATAGCGAATCAACAGCGACGCATGATCGTCAAGAACTTTGACGATATTAAGAGGAGCAAGGCTTCGCGCACTCCCCGTTGCCTTGCCGTCATGGACTCTGAGAACAAGAGCGGGCCGTCCATAGTGTTCGACAATATGACCCGCGATTAGCCCAATAATACCTGCGTGACATGAATCATCGACAGTCGCAACAATCATCGGATCATGCGCTTTACCCTGTTTCTCAATCTGCGCAAAGACCTTCTTCGTATAGGTCGAGGTCAACTCTTGGCGCTGCTGATTTAACGTGTTGAGTTGGTTGGCTCGTTTACGCGCAACCAAAGGATCGCGCGTTGTCAAGAGTTCGAGCGCAAGATCGGCATGCTGAAGTCGCCCTGCGGCGTTAATGCGGGGGCCTAAGAAGAAAGCGATATCTGTTGCGGTTACGGCACGCTGGTCGATCTTAGCAAGCTGGCACAACTCTTTGAGTCCGGGACGTGTCGATTGCTCAATCGCTTTGAGTCCGGCGCTCACAAGGGCTCTGTTCTCGCCCGTGAGAGGCACAAGATCGGCTACCGTTCCAACGGCCACAAGATCAAGAATATCTCGCGCACGCATACGCTGTGGATAATAGGAAATAAGTGCAGAGGCGAGTTTATAGGCCGTCCCTACCCCCGCCAACATCGTATAGGGATAGGGTTCTTGCTTAGGATTGAGACAGATACAGTCAGGCAGTTCATGTCCGAGGACATGATGATCCGTGACGATGACTTCGATACCCGCCGAAAGAATGTCGGCAATCGCATGGGTATCCTTAATGCCACAATCAACCGTGATCAACAGGGGGGAGTTCCAGCCCATCATGGAGTTCACAATGGTCGCATGGAGTCCATAACCTTCGCGACGATCCGGAATGTGCGTGTGGACAAGCGCTCCACAGGCTTTCAGCACATCATACATCAATGCCGTAGATGTCACGCCATCGGCGTCATAATCTCCATAAATCATAATCGGAGTATGCTCGGTAATGGCCTGACGAATCCTCGTCACGGCCTGATCCATTCCGAGCATCAACGATGCCGAGTGAATTCCATACGGATATTCTTTGAGATTGAAGAAATGCGATACTTCAAGAAGTGTGCGATAGCCGCGTGCCCAGAACAATGAAGCGAGAAGCGCCGAACATCCCAGTTCTTCGACAAAAGAAGGGGGCGCAGCATCGCGTAAAAGCCACTGACGTGAACGAATGGATAATGAATTCATCGAAGATATACCTTTGGGAGAAGGTTTTTCTCCATGTTCAAATCGCGCTGATTTTGCACATATTGCCGCACGTGATATTGAGGTGTTTTCACAATCAACGAGATGTCGTCGTATCATCTCAAAATAGAACGAATCGTCGTAGTCTCCATAAAAGCTTTCAATAGTCGGAGAATATCCTGGGCTTCCGATGAACAAATAAACAGGTTTTTCGGTGTGCTGAGACAATGCGGCACACCGACGACGTTCCTCCTCGTTGGCAACGCCTTTGATCTCCACAAAACAATTAAGTTCCGTAAGCCAAAAGTCAGGAAGATAGTATCCTTCCTGACCGAGATCATAGCCTTCTTTTTCATATACCCACGACATAGACAGTGCATCGAAAAAGACTGCCCATCGCGCTTCGGTACGGCTGCGAAAACGACAGCCACGATAAAGCGTTTCAATGATTTTCAGGGTCACTGATAGCTTTTCCCTAAATGAATACTGACATCAAGAAGAATACGATCTACAAGACCGACATCGGGTGTCTGAGTCAAAAGATACTCACGCAGCATGACATAGCGTTTTGTCGTGAGATAGCTCCAGTCAAGAGGAAGCCAGTCACGCATGATATGAGCCAGCCTTTGATACAACGACGGGTGAGTCAGTGTCCCAACCCACTCACGGACGCCCTGGATGCCCTGAGATGGTCGCGCACGTCGCTGCCCCTGGTCATCTACGTAGCTGTGTCGGTATAGCTCCGTACGCGGGATTCCACGTTGTTCGGCGAACTCCATGGGACTTAGCTTTCCTGTGTCGGTGACAATTTCTTTAATACGCCGGGATTCGGGTACATTGGTCAAAATAAACTGACCTTCGTGATACGTCACGGTGCCTTTCTTGAGACGGTAAACAGGAATAGCCAAAGCCTTCGAAAGCGCATCCCATGATTCATATGCCGTTCCGCGATAGATAATTTCTTTGATACGCGGAACAAGGGGAAGCGCTCTGCCTTGAGTTACAAGAGCCGCCCGATACCATCGCGCCGTTGCAATGGTTATCTTAAACTTCTGTGCGAGCTCAGCAGGCCGTGCCATGGGATAGACGCTGACATAACGGGCAAAAGGCTTAGGTACGTAATCAATGGTCATGAAGTGCCTCGACTGCTTTTTCGACCGTATAGCCACATACATAAAAATACATGACATCGATCCAATTAACGTGCCGACCCAGGAGTGCAATGACCTCCGCATAGAACGCATTACGCGCTTGTAGTATTTTTTGCTGGTAGTGAATCATAGACGCTTGGATCATCAGGGGGAAGTTCTTTGGTTAGGCGTGGAATGCCCCAGAGAAAATCCCATTCATCGTCCCCGTCTAATTTCAGCAATGACGTAAGACGGGCATGAGCAACGCGGAGCGCGGCCAAAGGTACGGTGGCAAGAAGATTACGCCCAAGTACGGCGTCAACCCCAGAGAAGACCTCAGAGGTCTTTCGGCGCTTGTGCATGGGACTCCTCGATTGTGCGGAGAAAAAGATCTCGAAATCTCGAATCCTGCTTTGCCTCCTCGTCGGGATCGGGGTGAAGAGCCTTTTTTACATTTTCGTGAAGAGCAAGTTCGGCGGACAACTTCGACAACGGCGTGACCTTTTTCCCGTTAATCGAGACAGCATCGCCTCGGGTGCTTTTCGGCTTTCGCGGTTTCATACGCGGGGTCCCATAAAAACTTGATCCTGGTACTTAGGGGATTTGCGCATATGATACGGCATCGCCGCAGGAGATCCTTCGAAAAACACAAATTGTGCAATCCCCTCGCCAATGCTCATGCGAAACGGAATGTCCCATGGATTGGTAAATTCGAAAACGTAGTGACCGGCCCACCCTGCTTCTGCAGGGGTCATCAAGCCACTGAGCCCTGCACGCGATGTCGTACTTTTCTCGAATACCAATGCGGTGACATGCGGCGGCATCACAAAACGCTCGATAGACCGACAGAGACAAAACCCTCGCGCAGGAATGTGAAAGTAACGCCCATAGCGGTCTTCGTCGATCACTCCCGGTTTCATATGCCGCTCAACTGTAAAGTCTTTCGGATTGATCTCCAGGGGCAAGTCGGAGAACGGCTCGGCATAATCGTCGCGCAGAAAAGCATCACGACGCGCCTTATCATAGCTCATCGTTTGCGCAGCAGATTTCGAGACCCAGACATCCTGGTCGCTTAACCGGGCGTCGTAGCCATAGCCACTGAGACCAAACGAAATGGCGGGAATAATACTCTCGCGATGTTCAATGACGCGAACCTGGGTGTCTACGAACGGCGTAATCATTCCCAGTTCGGCGAGTGCGATGATTTCAAGGTCAGATAGCACAGATTTTTCCTTTTCACATTTCCCACGGCGGAAAATGTCAGTTGCGAAACCTTAACCGAATTGTTGCGAAATCGTAACCGAAACCCCTTGACAAACCTCGCAGGCCGTGCTACGCGCACGCGCGATATTAATCATAATTTTTCGCCGTAATATCATGTAACGCATGACATGCATGCATGACATGGGCGAACAATAAACGCCCCCCTGTTGATCATGAGAAATTAGATACTGAGATACTGGGAATAGCATTATATTCCTTAGAAATCCTACTATGGGGTTCAGCCTCATAAGTAGAAAAAAAGTACTCATGAATTCAGTATCCGTCGAATCGTTTCGCTGGTGGGATGAACAAAACCCCGTGGTAATTTCGTCGGTGTTGCGGGGGGTGGGGGGCCATCACCAAAAGCATCGGCATGATGCGTAGGTGATTCAATATGGTCCAGAATGGTGTAGTATGTATCGATTTTCATCCGCTGCCCTCGGTGATACCGAATAAAGGTACCGCGACAGGTCGGTTTGTTACGATACTTTGCGTAACCTCCGAAGTCTTCAATCTGTTCTTCGCTCAAAGGCTCAACCGAGACATCCACCGTTGTGGTTGCGAGCTGACCTTCGGCGGGCTTGGTATACCCTTCGTAGGTCTGTTTTGCAACTTCCGTAACACCAGGAATGATTCGCTCGACTGCTTCAGCAGGAAAGCGTTTCTCTTCGTTGACGGGAAACTCTTTACGCTTTAGCACTTCGTCAGAGAGACGAATAGACACCACGTATTTACCGTGTGTCCGATAGCTGTTGCGAATCTGAATATCCCTGTTATCCGGTGTGAATGATCTCTGCTTAACCCGCACCCCATACTTTGCATACTCTTGAGCAGAGGGTTCTGCCAAGATTGCATGATTCTCCCGCACCTCTATCTTCAGCGCGATTTCTCGACGCTTCTGAGTAGAGATCGACATTCCCGTAAGTTTTCGAATTCCTTCGCGGGAAACTGTCCACCAGCCATCAACATTACCTTGGGTTTCCCCTCCATACCGATACACTACTTCACTCAGAGCAACCCTAAATTCTTCGATAGAACACAGTGCTTCGCGCCGGATGATAGCCGTTCCCAAGTCCATGAGCCTTAATTCCGTCAGCATCTTTTTGAAGGAATGCCGTACCAGAACCTTTCCGCGAGTTTTGTGCACTATTCTATGAGCGAACGTGATAGAGCCGTCCTCAATGTCGTAGGTCTTCAGCATGGCGTTGATGTCAGCGTGTGCGGTAGCCAACGACAATCCAAGTACCTCAGGGTAGTCGTTCTGGAGAACGCCTTCTGAGATATCTCCTGCAAACGCATAGCGCTGCAGCATCAGAGCAGCCCGATACGGTATGGCAAGTTCTGGATTGCGCAGAACAAGAAATGCCGTCTGGGTACTCACTTTGAATGTGTCGTTATGGTGTGCCATAGCTCTGTTCTACCAAAACTCCCCCGAGCGATGCAACTTTCAGGCATCTGATTGACAACACCGCTCGTTAATGCTATTGTAACACCTGCGTGAAGATATGTCAAGTAAAAGGCAAGATATGCTTTATCCCTACCGTTCCGCCATCCGAGAAGTGGGAAGTACCCTACAAACACTCATTCAACCAATGGTTTTCACACGAGAACGCCCACGCTATGTCATGTCTGCGGTGATTATGACATTGTTGCTGGCTCTTATGTCGGCATCATTGGGATCACTACTGCCCTTTATCTTGGTTATTTTTGGGCAGTTCGCACTATTCCTGACGTTGAGAATGTCAGGAATCTACCTTCCCGCATTACTCGTGTCTCTGTGTGGATGTTTGATCGGGATGATGATTCCATGGGAGATGCTGCAGCACTTTATGGCACTGAACAGCCCACCCCTGCAGATCGCGCTCAGTATGTTGCTTTCGACCGTTTCAATGGGACCGTATTGGTTATTGGACATTGGAGCTGATATCACTATGCAGCTTCACGTTTTGGAGGATCGTGATGACTAATCTCCCGCCCCGTGTTCGCGCCGCCATGAATGCTGGTACAGAGGACGATGAGGACGATGCGATGCCTGCTCGTCCACGCCGCCAGGATCAGCAGCGCCAGGATCAGCGACCTCAAGATCAGTCGCGCCAGGACCCGCGATCTCGCCAAGAGATGAAGAAATCGACAAAGCCTCCTTTCACCTTGACGCATTTTGCACATATCCCCGTCGTCATGGCCGCGCATTTTGATAATTGGATTGATGAGATGATCGACGCATGTAAAATGCTAGATCGCGAGAAGTCAATGGTCGTGACGATATGTGCCACGATTCTGCTGGGAACCTCCATCATCGTATTTTGGTTTGTTGATGCCGCGACACAATCTCTTGCGTACACATCGATGGGGGCTTCCGTAACGGTAGCACTCTGCCTCACCTTGCTTATCAATGCACTTGAGTCCTATGGAATGGTATTGTCATCTCAGCGAGTTGGGCTCATGTTGTGGTTCAGCACGACAAGCTGGAATGTCTATTGGAATGTACAGTACCTTCCCGAAACACTAAGTTTTGCCAGCGCAGGAACCGCGTGGAATCTTCTTCTCTCTATCATGGTTGCTGCTGCACCTCAGTTTGTCGCGGTTATTGCTATTCGAGTCATCGGGGTCACATGGCAGCGTGGAATCGAAGCGCTTGCCGAATTTATTACACTTCTTCTCATGACTCCGCGTTATGTATGGAGCGGCATTAAGCGAGGAATTAACCGATGAACGAATCCAAGATTATTTTCTACGCAGGATTGGTGTTGCCCTTTCTCTATGGGGCCGCACCCCAGCCTACGGTGACAACCTCAACCCTCACATCCCTGGACTGGGTTGTGAGGGTTGTTCTTGGTCTTTGGTTTTGTGTCGGCGTCTTAGTTCTTGCCGGAGATATCGAAATGCTCTGGAAATCGCGTAAGGCAGTTCGTACCCAAGAAGAGAATGATTACGTCGTAGAAGAGGATGCTTACGCAGAGGCACGTAATGAGAACGATTACGTCAGTACCCATGCCGTTCGCGTGCCACATGCTCTTTTGCATGCGCGTACCTTCACGACAGAGGATGACATTATTTCCCATACGGGAAATCCCACAATTGAGTTAGCAACAGACAGTACGCTACCCTGGCCTGCCCCATGGGACATAAAAGTCTTAGAACGTCTGAAAGCTCACGGAATTGCCCACGACTATATTCCCCTCTATGTCGGTGTGACACGCTGGAAAGCCAGTGGGGAAGCACTCCAGGGCCAGCAGATTGCTCCTCTTGCTCACAAAATCTATCCTGGTTCGCAGATGTCTGTTCTTGTCGCGGGAAGCACTGATAGTGGCAAAAGCGTTCTTCTCAATACCATGTTGATTAGTGCCGCATATACGACAACTCCTGACCAGCTTCAGTTTTGGATCGTTGAGTTGGACGCGAATGGGGCTAATTTTCAAACAGTTGCGGCGTTGCCTCACTGTAAAGGCGTCGTCACTGACCGTAGCCAAGCGTTCGCGTTGGCATTACGGATTGATCGTGAGCATAAGCGGCGTTCAGGGCTGTTCGTCGAAGCGTCTCAACAGGGAGGGGTGCAGATCGATGACATCGGAGCCTACAATAAATGGGCTGTCGAAAAGGAACAACCCCCCCTGCCGATCCTCATTGTCGTGATCGACGAACTCAAAACCTTTCGCGATAGCTGCAAAGGAACGGCTAAAGGAACAGACTTTGGCAAAGAGTTCGTGGAGCGGATGTCATATGCCATGCGCAAAACAGGCATTGGCCCCATCTTCGCAACACAGTACCCTCTCGCAAGTGTTCTCCCTCGCGAAGCCTCAACGCAAATGAGCACCGTCATTTCGATGAGACTTAATGACAGTATTCAACGTCGTGTTGTTTTTGGGGACGGGGCGATTCCGTTTTATCCAGAACATCTTCCGGCGATTGACCCTGATCCCCGAAATAAGAAGTATGCGGGTCGCTGTGTCATTCACATGAATGGTCGATACTATTTGGGACAAACAGCGTCTATTCCGGAGAAGGAACAGATTGTTGCCGCGATCATGGCTCCCTACGCGCCCGTCGCAGATGAGATTGTGGAAACATCGCTTTTTGTGGAATAATTGCCGAATGCAGTGAATAGTGCTATCATATCACTTACGGTATTATCACAGAGGAGAAATATGGAACTCACATTTGAAACAGTGCCTGTTGTCGCCGTTGATGATGGAATTGGATGTGTCAATGCCGTTATTTCGCATGAAAACGTCATGCGTGAAATAACTTTTTATGCGCTGACGATGCATCGTAAATTTCAGATCATGCCGGGACAGAAACGTCCTTTTACGATTATGAACTTTGCGTTTCCGTCACGCATGGATGACGGCTATGCGGTGATCGAACCCGCAGACATCATGACCGTAGGCGATGCGGTCTTATACCGGACAGATTCAGATGCTGCCCCCTCGACGGGTAATGCACGCTATTTTGACGAAGGAGCCAAAGTTCGCATCTTGTCGGCGCTGGCCCGTGTTCTTGATCCGGAGAACTTCGAGGGCACCGAAGCGAAACGCCGTGTTCGCGCCTATCATATTCATAATCTGGGGTTAGGTGCTAATGTTCGCACGGTTCGCACATTCTATGATAAACTGTGCGGATTCATGAATGGAAGGCATGTCTGTTGGATTAACGGAACAACGTATCATTTTGAAATCGCTTCGACGACCGTACGATCTCAGCCTTCTGCAGCCGAACTATACTTGCGTAGTCGAAGTAATTTCGCTTTTGATACCCTGTCGTATGTCATCTATGACATCGGTACAGGAACGCTCGATGTTTTGCCCTTTGTTCGCGGAGTACTCGACGAAGATCGCGCTACGGCGATCAACGTAGCCATTGAGTATCTCCGACAACGACTTCGCGAGATTCTCGAACCGAAGTTCCCCGACCTGGAATTTCAGCTCCGTGATCTTGAGAATCTTTTGCTAAGTCATTCGCCCGAAATTCTCTATAACAATGCCTACCATGATGTATCTGTCGAGGTCGAGAAAGCACGGACGGTGACATGGAAAGAAGTGCAACGCCAACTTGCGCCCTTGTTGCGAAATCAGCAGTATGATCGAGCCTTCTTTGTCGGAGGAGGAGCAAATGTTTGGGCACCGACATTGAAGCGACTCTATGCAAAAGCGGAAAACTCCTTTGAAATTGTTCCTCACGCTCATATGTGTGTCGCCTGGGGTCTCTTTGAGGCCGCAAAGCCTTCTGTTCTGGAAATGAGGATCGAGAGTGGCACGAAAAAAAGGCAACGAGTCTAGGTCTGCGGATGAGGTTCCTATTCACGTTCTTCTCTATACACGCTATGACTCGCATCGTCGTGAAATAGAAATGTTCCATGCGCTACCACCCGAACAGCGCAAACTAGCTATACGCAAAGGGATTCGGCTTGAATATCTTTTCTCGACGTTTCCTCATGATATTCAAGCCTTTCTTCATAACGCCCTTTTTGAGTCTCTACCACTACAGAATCGTAATCTTCATGTGGTTACACCTTCGCAAACGCCGCAGCCAGCATCTCAGCCTTGTGCGAAATTTGATCTCTTTGCCCATGACGAGGATATATGAGTGACTCCCCCATCCCTAAGCCGCGTATCCGTAAGCGAAAGAAGTCAG
>Ga0194047_10001326_pt1 | contig 15291 bp, 15 predicted proteins | sample JunL225m_MetaG_2_FD_160070 | JGI IMG/M metagenome (GOLD analysis project Ga0194047, IMG submission 160070) | Anoxic zone freshwater microbial communities from boreal shield lake in IISD Experimental Lakes Area, Ontario, Canada - Jun2016-L221-5m | ecosystem: Environmental > Aquatic > Freshwater...
TTATTAGGGCTTGCTTTCTAGGATGTTGCCCCCATATATAAGCTCTAGTAAGAGTATTTGGTGCCCAGGAAGTACTCTGAACTTTTACTGTAAACCATTGTAATATATGGCTTCTAGGTTAACTCGGTTAAACCATCAGGTTACAAATCGGGTTACAATGGCTAAATTCCTTATTTACGGTCAAGAGATCATCGTGGCTTACCTCGTCTACAAAGGCGTCAAAAAAGATACACCTTACTACCAGCGCAGGGTTCCTCAACCTTTGGTTGCTAGGTTTGGCAAGCAGGTTATTAAACAGAAGCTAGATAAGAAGGACGGTGCGTTTGCTCGTCAAGCCAATAGCTTGGCAGCTTGGCATGACCATCTTTTTGCCGCAATGATGTCCGACCCTAACATCGTATTACCCGCAGATAAAAAGGCTGCTGAGGGTTTGCTTTTTACTTATGGACTAAAGCCTGGTGATGGGCAGATCAAACTAACGGCTCTGCAAAATGGCGGTTCGGAATTCACTGACCAGCCACAACTCATAGATTTCGATGCCGACTACATGGACAAGTCTGAGCGGGGTACCTTAACTGATATTGATAGGCTTGCCATGCAGGCCCTGCATAAACCGCTGCCAGTGATGTGCTCTGAACTTTGGGATGCATACTTAAAGGACGAACAACGGACTACCAAGTGGATCAAGAAGCACAAGATGTACTTTGATCGTTTTATTCAAATTGTTGGCGACCTGCCGGTTGAGACCTTGAGTATCGAGATTGCTCGATCCTACCGTGACGAACGGGAGCGCCTCAAACTTAAAAGTGAGACGGTTCAAAAGGAAATTAAATTCATTAAGGCTGTACTCAACAAGGGAATGCGTGAGCTCGGCATAAATATCCGAAATCCCTTTGATGGTGTCAGGGCCAACAAGCTGGGTAAGGATTCAGTCAAGAGGGAAACGCTCAATACTGCAGAGCTTAAAAGTGTGATAGCTGCATGTCAGGCAAAGGGCGATGACTTGGCCTTGATTCTGCTTCTGATCGCCTTTACTGGCGCAAGGCTGGGTGAAATCATTGGCTTGCGCTTGCAGGATATTTGCTTAACAGGCAAGGTTCCATCCATTCACATTAAAGAGTATGGACAGCGCACACTAAAGACATCCAACTCAGCGCGAGAATTACCACTTCACCCATTAGTCTTGACGTTATTGAAGCTGCAATATAAGGCGGTCACCAAGGAAAAGAAAAAAGTTTTGTTTTCAAGGTACGCCGACGGCAAGTCAATGCCAAGCTCGGATACCGCATCAGCAACTTTGAACAAGCGATTAAAGGGCATGATTACAGAGAAACACATCACCAACCACTGTTTTAGACACACCTTAGAGGATCGTATGCGAAACGCTGATATTCCTAAAGACCGTCGGGATGAATTTTTAGGCCATTCAAAGCAAGACTCCGGAGATAACTATGGCGAAGGGCGTGCCTTGGAGTTTAAGAAGAGAGATTTACTAAGGGCCATGCCTATATCTTTGGGTTAGTCGCGAGGTTTAGGGCGGAAAACACGCTTTTTTTGCATTAGTGTAAATAGATGGTAATTTTTTTCTCAAATTGCGTATTAGTAGATGTAAGAAGTAGCAATTAAGGGCGATTTGCCTAAAAAGGTTGCATAAGTAGTATTGGAGGGTTGAATAACCTTCGCATTGGTCGGCTTGACTGGCGACGTTAAATAAATAGTTAGATTGAACGGTTCGCGGTGACGCCCCGTTTATTTAGAAGTTCAGCAACATGCCCCGAAACACCGGGCCGTTGCTCATCGCGCTTTGTCAAAAGCCGCAAATCAATAAACAAAACAAGCCCGTCTCCTCATAGGGAGGCCTCTACCTACTTATTGCCCGAAAGGCTTTTGCATGAACTCGAACAAACAAACATCAATTGATTCACAAACACATCAACTAGAGCGCATACCAAGTGAGCTAAAAGAATTACCACAGTGGATGCCTTTCAAATTAGAATCCCGACCCGATAGCATCAAGAAGAGTAAGGTGCCAAAATATAACGGACACACTGCCAGTAAAACTGACTCAAAGCATTGGCTTGGCTACCAAGAATGCCTTAACCAGTTTGAAGATGGTAGGTATGGCTACGATGGGATTGGGTTCTGTCCAAATGGCTCTAATCTGCTTTTTATAGACCTTGACGACTGCTTTGATAGTAGCGGTCAACTTCATGAGCGCGCCCGTGAGATTGTTGACTCGATTGATGGATACGTTGAGCGTTCACAGAGCGGGAATGGCCTTCATATTGTCACTCTTACTGATAAGCACTATGGAAATCCCAAAAGTATGGACGGTAAGGTGGAGATATTCACGGACCGCATGTATCTAGCGATGACTGGAGATGTATTTGAGGGGAAAGCTCAAATACCGATTTTCCCTGCAAAGACCTCTGTACTTGATAAGCATCTTCACAAACAGCCCGAAGAGAGGCCATACGATGTGTTCGAGGTCTTCAGCAAGCGAGACCCTCAGTTAACTCTTGAGAAGGCGGAAGTAATTCTGATGGAGCAGTTAATACCAAATCCAGAGAGAGGGGATTGGTTACAGCTTGGTATGGCTTTGCACTTTCAGTTTGTTGGCGAGATTAATGCATTACTACTTTGGGATAAATACTCGGCCAGAGATGGGGCCGGTAATTATCTTGGCTTTAGTGATCTGGAGCGCACTTGGAATGGTTTTAGGCTAGATCATCACAACCCCATTACCTTTGCCAGTGTCTACAAAAAACTAAAGAAACCAGAATTAACAGAAGCGGAGGTATTAGAGGAGGCAAAGCCTATTCAATATGACTTGGATAAACCAAAGCCAATTCGCTATCTGCTTAACGGCTTTATGACCGAAGGCATCACATCAATTGCTGGTGCTAGTGGCGCCGGAAAGACAACGATGGTAGTGGAGTTGGCCAGCATCGTTACTCACCTGTGCGACGAGTCTAAGGTTAGTGATGATCTGGACAAACACTTTTTGAAGGTACGAGGCAGACGCAAAGTGATTCATTTCACCGAGCACGCAGATCAGATTGAGCAGGTGTTATATGGCAAGCGTAAGTTCGGTAAAAAGCATAGCACCATCACCTGCAGCACAGAAGAAGCTAACGAGTGGTACATCGTTGTACCAACCAAGAAGTACTCGGCGACTCAATTGGCAAAACTAGTATCGGCCCACTCAAAAAAGCACACTGTAACTTGGCCCACTGGGCGCTTTGATCAAAGCGGTAATGAAGTTAATGTGGAGATGCCTCCGTTATTAATCTTTGACACAGCAAGTGCCAGCTTTGCGCTTGATGACGAGAACTCCAATTCAGAGCAGAGCAAGATGATTGCGTCTATCAAAGAAGTAATTAGGGAGCTCAAAAGTTCAATTTGGATCATCACTCACGTTGCAAAGGCAGCAAAGTCACTTGATTTAAAGCAGCAGTCTAGTCGTGGAGCTGGAGCCATTGAGGCTGACGTTCAAACAGCAGCAAGTCTTGGCAGGGAAATTGGTGCTGAGTGCAGTGTTTTGAGCATCACTAAAAATCGTATCCAGACAAAATTTGATGAGATCAACTTCAAGCCAACTTTTCATAATTTAGAGGTGGAAGATGAGTGGGGTGATTGGCAGGAGGTTACCTACATTACTGGGGAGTTAATTCAAAGTACCTCAGTCGAACGTATCCAAAAAAAGGTTGATGCAAAGAGAAGTGGCGCTGAATTGGCCAAGAAGTTTTCCATCAAACAACGTGCAATTTCTATTGTTGAGCTACTTAAAAAGACAGCCGGAAAAGAGCTCTATAACCAAGAGGATCTTCAGGATCTACTTGGGGGTAACGTAGCTATCAATAGGGCTGCTACGGGCCTTTTAAAGGCTCAGGGGTACATTGTGAATAAGAAGTTAGATAAAGCTGAATCTGAGGCAAATGGTGGCAAGAGAAGGGCATTAGTTCTGTCATTAAAAACATTTGACGAGGGCACTCTGGAGGACTGCGATGCCTAACTTACCCATCTGTTCGTCCATCATCGACTGTGTTAGACCTAGTCGATTCATGGTCGAGGACAACCGGCAAGATATGAGTGGGGAATTTTTAATTCCCACTCATTCGGGTCACTCAAAAATATCATCCCCTCGCATCCTGTTCGACCGACTCTCAATTTCCTTATATGGTCGGTCTAACTCGCTTGGGTCTATTTCAATCAATCAAAAGGCAACAAGATGAGAAATCCAACATTCAATCTAACCAAAGATCAAACAAGCGAGCTAAGAGACCTATGGGACCTTATTGGCCACCTAGTAGATCCGGTCAAAAATAGTCGTGTGATCCTAAAGTTATCAAGAAATGCAGCAACGCTGACCCATAGGCAGCTTTATTTAATTTGCGTAAATTTGGCTAATTTCAATCAAACAGTTCCCGACTGGTGCCATGACTTGCTTGAATCAAACGTAGGAGAGCATGTATGACATATACAAAGCCAAAGTACAAAAGCGAGCTCTGTGGGACAGTGGTTGAGTTAGGAAAGGGCGGCGCAACAGAGAGCAATATAGCTGCTGAGCTAGGTATAGGCCTCGTTCAGCTGCGGCAATGGGTCAAGGACAAGCCAGCCTTTGGCGAGGCGCTAGAGGTTGCTTTGACAGCTAGCAAGTCATTCCATGAGAGGCGCCTGCAAGAGTCTTATGAGAAAAAGGACGGCAATGCTTCGTTGATTATTGCGTTACTTCGGGCCAACTGGCCAGAGAGTTATCAGAGCAGTCAATACAACGGTTCTGCTAAATCAAAGGGTACAAAGCAGGAAGAGGTTGACCCTGACTTCTTCAAACGTGAAATTGATGAGCTCATACGGCAACTCAAGGCTTAAAAAATAGCCGAGCTCGAGGTGTATTCCATCATTATCTGAGCCGCCTCATAAGCCACGGCTTTCCATCGCAAGACTGGGTGCCCAACACCCAATACCGCGGAAGTACAGCATCAATAACAGTAGCAAAACAACAAACCCGCGGCATTCCAAACTACGGGATTGTTACCCATTCAATACAACCAATTAGGAGACACAAATATGGATTCAAAACAAACTAAAATAGGCAAGAACAGGAACAAACTAACTACTAATGAGCAGGTTACGGATATGAGTCTTGCGCTTTGGGAATCTGTGGAGTACCTTAACAAGACCATAATGCGGACAAATTTGAACTCGTACTGCAGGGACAGGTTGGCTCGTTTGACCCAGCGGCTACAAAAAGAGGGGGCCCAGCTAGGCAACGATTTGAGGCCCGCCAACCCAAACGCGTTTGAAACTTTCCATTCAACTAAGTTGATAGCAAGGCAGCTTGGTTTAATGGATTAATAAGACGGATAGAAATCTTCTTAAAATTACATATCTTTAATAATCTGATTCTTCTTTTGCTCATAATCATCTTTATTGATTAAGCCTTTGTCATATAAATCTTTTAAGGTTTGTAATCTCTGGGGTGCGGATGATTGCGTACTCGAAGATTTACTTTTCTCGCCTACTCCCTCCTTGATGACCATAATTTGCCCTTGGAATATAGGTGCTTTACCCTTCTGGACCTGAGCTGCATCATATTTTTCAAGCAAACTGATTGCCTCATCTTTTTTACCATCCTTGGCCAGTAGGTTGGCTAATTTTCCAGTAACATCAGATAGGGCCGGATAAATTATGAGAGCTTGTTTGTACCATTTAATGGCGCCATCTGAATCTCCAAGCGCCTCTAAAGTCATGCCATACAAGGAATAAACATCATACGTATTGGCGCCTAACTCAAGCGCCCTTTTAAAATAAGGAGCCGCCTCTTCATATCGAGCCATACGCATGTAAGAGAATGCAATAAAAACGTTAGCTTTTGAATTATTTGGATCTTTAGCTAAGACCTTTTTTGAATATTCAATTGACTTAGCATAGTTGCCAGCAACATAGCCGGTAACATAGCAATCATTTCCATTTTTAATATCAGATGCATTAGGATCGCCACATACTGCTGCTGCCTGAGCTTTAAGTGACAGTAATAAAATAAAAATTAAAAAGCATTTTTTTGTAAGCATGTTTTTTCCTTTAGATACTCAAGAAGCTAATTACAAAGAATTAAGTATTACAAGTTTTTGTTTTTCATATTCTTTTTGATTAATTTCACCTTTGTCTAATCTGCTCTTTAAAGCAATAAGCTTAGTTTCTAGTGTCCCATCATTTTTAGGTGTAATGGGTGAATATTTTGGTTTTTCTGGGATTGGGTTGACTGCTATATTGTTGATAGGCTTGGCCTGAACTCTATTTATGGGGTACTTACAGGCTATAGTTTTTATGTCTTCTATTTGTGAGTTAGTGGTGACATCAAGCCATTTGGACATGCCAAGCGCTATGAAGTTATAAGACTCAATAGGTATTCCATTCGCATAATCCTGTGGGTAATATCCACCTTCAGTAAATCTGTACTTATTATTGTTACAGTCAATTTCCAGTTTATTCATGTCGGATTGATATGCCAAATCTTTTGAATTTCTCCGCACTGGAAAATTGCCTATAACTTTAACTTCAATATTATTTTGGTTACTTGTTATTGAGTCGGGGTCTATAAATGATTCTTTTGTAACCCCATTTTGAGAGATGGATCTAATCTTTAGGAATTTTGCAACTTTGTTCGCATCATAGACTTGAGGCTTGTTCTGTTTAATTGGTTCTAAAGAGGTTTGTAGGCTTGTGAGAGAGGATCCAGCAATTACTGATGGGCCTGCTACCTTTTCTAAGGTGTTCAAAAAGTCATTTGAAAAGGTTTCCACGGAATAAAAATCATCTTTAGGATCAGTAATTTGGGCCGTGTGAATGCCAACAATATAGTAAGGTGGGGCCACCGTCATTACTGGCGCTCCAGATGATCCTTTTGCGTTCTCACAGTTAGTGAAATAAATTCCACCTTTAAGATTTTGCCCCTTTTTGACGGTGCACCCATAGTGCAAAGTCAGGTATGTACCTTGATTCAAATCCGAGGAGTAGCCCGCAAGCATTAGCTTATCTGTGCCTGCAGCTAGGGTCGCTGGTATATCTTTTAAAACCTTAGAGTAGTCTGAGGTGTTTCCAATTCCAATGTCTGTAAATAGAATTAGCCAGTCATTCCTTCTTTGACCATCCCAGCCAGCATTTTCACCCATGTGGGTATAGAACCGTTCTACTTTGATTTGCTTGGAAGGGAATATTCCAAGCTGTTGTATGCTCATTAATTCAGGCTTTACAGCAAGCCCAGTAGACATGCAGTGCGCTGCGGTAATTGATATACGAGGCGTAATCATTGAGGCTGTGCAATAGTTATTTACCCCCTTAAATTTAACAATGTTGCTAAATGGAGGTCGTTCAACTCGAGCAGGAAATCTTAAAACGGTCCCACTTGGAATGCCTGCCTTCATCATTGAAGGAGTAGGCAGTACAGTTGTTTGTACTGGATATGTGTAAGTAGTTCCAGGTTTAGCACCTAGACCGGCAATAACACCAGAAAGTACTGTGACTATGACGTCTTGAATTTTTGCATTTTTTGCATCAACTTGATATTGAGCATTACTTCCTCTGTATTCAATGTCAAAAGATTCTTTCCACTTTTCAGACGCAGCGATCAGATTAGTTCGCTCAAACTCTAAATGACCCATGACCGCGACTAGTTGGGCCTCATTTTTAAAGTAATGACCCTGACCATTTTTTAGTTTGTCATCATCAGTTACCTTTTTTCTAGCTTCATCAAGCGTAGCTATTGCTTGATCTGTTTGTTTAGCATTAATTTGCTCATTAACACGCTGCATTAAGGGCTTTAGCTCTTCAATATTCTTATCTGGTGGTTTGGGAAGCGACATGCATCCAATGAGGTGTCCGAAACTTAACAGCAGAAAGAGGCGGCTTAAGCATTTAAACCAACTTGAATTAGACATTATTCAATATTAACCTTAATTGCAAGAGCTTTGATGTCATCAAAGAAGACTGAGATTCTCCTATCTATAAATCAACTTATTAATCTACTCTATCAATCGTAGGACATTTCTTAATAATCCAAAATTAAAAATTATTTTTATCAATCACCTCTTTTAAGACAAAAACACTTTCCTGTGAAGGCGGCTTTTTTCTCCAATGCTTATTCCCTAAGAATTCATTCCAATTTATCTATGATTGTTTGATTCGTTAGTGGGCGCAGAATTGGATCGCATGCATCACCCTTATAGTTTTCTAATCTTGCAGGTCCAGATATGGGGTTAAAGACAAAGAAACAAATTGCCTCTCCTGCATTTAGATCAATCGGCCAAGTTGCTTCACCACCACCAGCGACCCGTTTATTTCCATAAACAAGATATTTCCCGGGCGGCACTTTAACAATCGAGTAAGTTCCCTTTGGCTGCGTAAAGGTTGCACTATTGATTTTCCAATCCGTATGGCCAGTGCCCAAGTAAGAAATTGTTTCTGTGCCAACGGGAATCAAATAAGTTCCGCCATCCTTAGGAACCAGCTGTTTACCAGCATTCGCTGTTCTAGCGTCTTCCATTCTGTTTGCTGTAGCAACGGTTGAAATTATGCTGCACCCAGAGAGCTGATGTGCGCCAATTAATAGGACGGCTAAATATATTATTTTTCTCATTTTCTCTTCCGTTGCAGGTATTTTAGATACTTAGAAATTTATAATAACTCAGGCTAATACCTTTATTCGTTGTTAATCAATATGTTTTCCCTAATAGTTGAAAATTAAATGAAATATTCTCCTTTAGAATCTCTAGGATGAGGGGTGTCTAGTCAGTCTAAATAATGCCCTAAATGATGGGTAGAAGTAGCAATTAATCTTTTGGAAAAGTATGATGCTACTCAGGTACAAAAAGGGAAGACTCCAAAATTTCAGGGTCAAATTATGATCATTAAAGAGGGTGGTGTTTAAATTGACTTGATGCACACCTTAAAACGTGTGGGCAATAAATGATGTTTGAGGATGCATTAGAAAGCATAAAGTTCTTCCCTAGCGATTAAAATCGAAGAATTCCACAGCGAGCAGTTAAAGCATCCTTTAATCCAAACTAAATTTAAAGGACTTACATGTCAAGGGAATTAGTTGTAAGCAGTCCAGTCTTACAAAGACTAGAAAAGGTTGCTTCCATGACTATCGGCGATGGCTTTTCTTATATGTGGGGGCTATTGATGGGATTATCCATGTGGTATTTGATTTATTTCATTTGCCTATTGATTGCGTTAAAGATTTTCTTCATAGTCCTAAAACACTATGGTCTTATGAAGAGAGACCAAATTTAAGTGCATAAAAGATAAATGCTCAATAAAGTATTCCTTATTATTTTTACTTGGACCGCCCTGATTTGCTGCGCACAAAAAAACGCGCATTCTAATGATGCCGTTCTAATAACTAAGCCAACATCCGTAACAAATTGGAAAGAGACTCCTCTTCCAAAAGACTGGTTATTGGCTATAAATAAGAAATTAATGCCCTTAATCAATTTTGATTTCAAAAAAATAAGTCAAACCCATCTACCTCAGTCCTAATTATTCTTTTTGAAGACGGCGCAATACAATCTACAAGCCTTGAGAAGCCAAGCGATAACGCTGATTGGAATAAACAAGTGCTAGAAGTTTTAAATAAATTAAAAGCATTTCCAGTCGACATGAATGGAAAGATACCCTTGAGCTTTCTTTTTTTATCAATTACTCCTAAGGACGGAATTATTCAAAAAATAGAGCAGCAGGATATAGGTAAATTTAGAGTTACTTATCAACCAGATGTTGATGCATACTATCCATCATTTTCTAAGCGTGCAGGCGAACAAGGTAAGGTTGTAGTTCGCTTAATTATTGATGAAACTGGTATTGTTGAGGACATTTCTTTGTTGCAATCCAGCACTTTTCCTCGGTTAGATCGTGCAGGCATAGAAATTGGTAAACGTTATCAATTTACGCCTTTTATAGTGAATGGCGCCCCCCAAAGAATCTCAACAAATATTCAGATAAACTTCAAACTCAAAGATATAAATAATTCAGGGGCTAATACGCCTGAAAAGTTTCTAGAAATTTTAGCCAAAGATTCTAATAACGTTACTGCTTTAAATGCTCTTGGTTATTACTATGCTGACAGAAACGAGAGGTTAACAGAAGCGTTTGAGCTCATTAATAAAGCCCACCAACTTTCGCCAAAAGATGCAAATATTTTAGATAGTTTGGGCTGGGTAAACTACCGATTGGGAAATAATGCAGTTGCATTACATCAACTTCAAAATTCTTTTTCAATGGCTCAAAAGGCTGAAACAGCAGCACATTTAGGGGAGGTGCTGTGGAAGCTGGGAAGATTTAAAGAGGCGGAAGATACATGGCGCCAAGGAGAAAAAATAGATTCTAGTGATAAGGTACTTCAAGAAATTCAAAAGCGTTTGAAGGATATCAAATAAAATTGGGACTTAATTATTAAAGTTATAGTGTAAATCTGATATGCGAATTAAATTATTCAACCCCATTGTTTTAGTTTTTCTTTCTTTCTGTCTTCTAATCTCGTGCAAGCAGACGCCAAAATATTCTTATAACGAAGAATATTTTAATTATTATGGTGGCGCAATTACTGTTACCAATTCATCTGAGTACTGCTTGCTCTTTATAGATGGTTCTATTAATGATGAATTTGTCCCTGAATTTAATCTTGCACTTAACAATTTATTGAAACGCAGGTGTAACCAGAAAATTGTCTTACTAAACTCCAATGGGGGGAATGTTTCAATTGCAATGAAATCAGGCGAGATGATTAGAAGCCTAAATTTAAATACGCAAATCTTTGGAAAATGCGAATCAGCCTGTATTCTTATATTTATTGGAGGAAAAGAAAGATTTGTTGTTGAGGGAAATCCATTTAGTTATACAAGGTTTGGATTTCATCAAATGGGCATCAAAACATTAAATGAAAAAAAGTGTCTAAATGAGACAACCATTAGTGAGAAAATGAAAACCTCATTTATCACCTATCTTGAAAAAATGCTTCCGAAAAATGCCGCTAATGATCTATATCAGCTTACTATGAGTACAGATTGCAATCATTTAAATAATATTTTTATAACCAGATTGGTTGAAAATAAAACAATTACTCAGGTCCTGCCTAGGTCCACTTTTGAGAACTATCCTTATTTACAAAAGTTGCAACTTAGATAATTGACTGGTTACCAACCCTTCATCACGGGCGCCTGTGGAGCCTGACGAGGCACGTTGATGGTTGTATTTACCTGAGGTGGTGACGGTACTACTGTATTGGTACCTTGGTATGCGCCGGCTGGACTGTAATAGTTAGTCTGCCCATTATCTATCTGAGACGATCCCGTGTTTTGCCCCTGAGCGTTATAGGTGTTAGTTACACCGCTAGGGCTAGTCTGCTGATAACCCCTGTACTGCCTATTAGCGTCATAAATCGCTTGGGCCATTACGCCTGGGCTTATAAAAAGTAGAATTAAGGCATATTGCATGCCTCCATGCTACTCTGGATATAAGTCTTTTTCACGGGTTATTTATATGAGCGAAATTTCAGGCGTTCCCCTGCAGCCAAGTAATGCCATTAAGTTGGTTCTTGAGCTATTTGACACTCAAAAGTATTGGAGGAGGGAGGACCTTACTCCAGCAGTTCTAGCGCTGCATGCTAAAAGTGGCGGTGTAGAGGGCCTGCAAAAACCTTTTAATGTCATATCTAAGGTTTTGGTGAAGCTACATGCTGAAAAGAAAATTACACAAGTAGCGCGTGGGATGTGGACCAAGGTTGATTCCTCATCATCAAGCAATCATGATTATGCGGAGTCTGACTTCGATGAATCTGATAATAGTTTGGATGAAGATTCAACGGAGTTTGATATAAACCATATAACAACTTATCAGCAAAATGTAGGCAAGCCGCTGAATATAATTGATCAAAGTGGAAATAAGATAGTTCCCCCAGAGAACCGCGAAGCCCAGATCATCATCAAGGATGCTCACCGCTTAGTTAAGTTATGGGCACAAGGAATTCGCGATAGACTATTCCCAAATGGCACCATCCCAGAAAAAACAATTACCGCCACAAATCAGCGTGGAAACTTCAGGGATTACCTGCCTCAGACTTTTGAGCCCTCAAAAGACTCTCCTTCTGTTATTTCTTACTGGGTATACCTTTGGAGCGATAGAGACTCAGGTAGCAATGACATTTACTTTAAAGTCACGTTAGGCGTCAATGAAGATAAGGCCGATCTAAAACTTAGACGCAAGGTAGATGTAGTTAGGAACGCGCATGGCGGTGAAGATAGTTTTTCCGCTCAACTTCCAGCAAATGAGGCCGTTACAAGTCTTAGCATGGAAGGCTTAATAGACTGGGGCATTAGCGCCATCAAGAATTTTCCAGTAACTTACGAAGAGTTTTGTGCTGAATTGGAGCCAGAGCTTACAGCTAACGAGGCAGTCTTGAGCGCCAATGTTTCAGAGCCAGAATCCCATTACTGGATAGAGAAGACTTTAGTAAGGGGGCGGGCAGATAGAGAGTTTGGTTCCGAAAGTCTGGGTCAGGCCTTATGGTCCCCACAAAAATCTAAAGGTGAGCGTCAAGCCGACATTTATTCCAATATGCGTAAGGTGCAACCTGGGGATGTTGTATTCCACTTTACTGATAACAAAGCTATTACAGGGGTATCTATTGCAACTCAAAAAGCCGACGATACATTCATGTGTCTTGACGGAACTGACTGGGAGGGATTGCCTGGCTACAGAATTGCACTAAAAGACTACAGAGTTCTGGACAGACCCATTACAAGGGATGAAATATTTAGTCATGCTACCGAACTCAAAGCCATTCTCGATAGTAATAGCGGTCTGTTTTATAACAAAGACTTAAACCTTGTCCAAGGGGGCTATTTGACCTTAGCGCCAACTGAGCTTGTAAATCTTTTTAATAAAATTTACCAAAAAAGTACAGGTGAAAATATTCCTTACGTTGACGCTGATGGTTTTTCAATGTCGGAGCCAAAACCAGTTGAACAGTACGGTATTGAAGATGCTCTTAATGGGCTGCTGATTTCTAAGTCAGAGCTTGAGGAGATGATTGACTCAATTAAAGTTAAAAAGAATCTAATTCTTCAAGGCGCTCCCGGGACTGGTAAAAGTTTTGTGGCTAAACGTCTGGCTTATGCACTGTTGGGTGAGAAGGATGACAGCCGCATTCAGTCAATTCAGTTTCACCAGTCATTTTCTTATGAGGACTTTATCCAAGGATTTAGACCCAAAAAGGATTCCACCGGATTTGCACTGCGTAACGGTGTTTTTTATCGCTTTTGCCAGTTGGCTTTACAGAATCCTAGCAAGCCATTTGTATTTTTGATTGATGAGATTAATCGCGGAAATCTTAGCAAGATATTTGGTGAGGTTATGTTACTTATTGAATCAGACAAGCGGGGGCCTGACTGGGCTGTATCTTTAACCTACGCAGATGAAACGGCTAAAAAGTTTTATATCCCTGCCAACGTACACATAGTCGGCATGATGAATACAGCCGACAGGTCTTTGGCAATAGTTGATTATGCGCTAAGAAGACGTTTTGTATTTAAGGATGTCCTTCCTGGCTTCTCCAGTCTCAATTTCAAAACTCTACTGGCTGCTAAAGGCATTGATGACGCGGTAATTGAGGTGATACAGAATAGACTCAGTGAGTTAAATAAAAAAATTGAAATGTCGCCTGATTTGGGTGCCGGCTTTATGGTTGGCCACAGTTTCTTTGTCCCTACCCATACTGTTCACGATTCAGTGGCTTGGTATAACAGTGTTATCAGAAATGAGATTGCACCCTTACTGCGTGAATATTGGTTTGATAAGAAACGAAGCGAAGTAGAGCAGGAAATTGAACTATTAATCCTTAAATGATTCCAATAAAGAACCTTTTCTTTATTCTTTGCTACTCATGGGGCAGGCTCGATGAGGGTGAGCTTGTTAGGGCCTCGTTAGATGATGTTAAAACACCTCAAGACCTATTGGCGCGTCTCTTAATTAATGGCGCAAACAGAGTGCTTAAAGATGGTTTAGATAGGGGATACCTTGAATTTGCGGAAGAATCATCCAGCTTACGGGGCAAGATTGATTTTTCCGGCTCAATTGCTCGCCTCCTCTTTGAGCAGGCTAAGGCCGCTACATTTGTTGATGAACTATCTCACAACATCCTGCACAATCAAATTCTCAAATCAACAGTTCATTTACTTGCCAATCACACTGGAATTGATAGTTCTTTGCGGGTAGAGCTAAGGAAAGTAGTCAGAAACTTTAGGGATGTTGATTTAATCAAGCTAAGTGCCCCGATATTTAAGCGTGTTCAAATCCATCAAAACAATGCTTTTTATGCTTTTTTAATTAATGTTTGTCAATTAGTTTACCTGCAGTTATCACCCGATTCACAGCATGGCGACATAAAAATTCGCGACTTTAGTCGTGATGAGGTAAAAATGCGCAAAGTTTTCCAAGATTTTGCATACAATTTTTATAGGACTAATCAGAGTGAATTTAACGTCTACTCAGAGCGTCTTTCTTGGGGTGCCAGCGGTAGTGAGCAAGACTTAAGTCTGCTGCCCTATATGTATACCGACGTTACATTGAACTCCCCGGGCAGAAAGATTATCTTGGATACCAAATATTACCAGGAGGCTTTTCAGTCTAATTGGGGTAAAAATTCTTTCCACAGCTCGCACCTTTATCAATTAAACACCTACCTTGATTGCACCGAGCGCACGCGAAATTCTGGTCAGAAAATTGACGGGATTCTGTTATACCCCGCTACAAATGATGAATTTGATTACAAATTTAATGTTCGAGACCATGCAATCACAATTGCTGCTGTTGACATGCGCAGAGACTCTAATGAAATTAGTCAGCGAATGTTAGAACTTCTAAAAAAATAAAAATTTTAGCCCCAGAGTCTCCTGTTGTTTGTTGAGCTTGCTTCCTGTTGGAGCCTCTGGATCATGGGGGTGGGGTACCTAAAAAGTCGGTATCGCTAAAAAATGAGCCCCCCGCACCACCCGGGTTACATTTGGGTTACAAATGCTCAATATGGGTTACAAATCAGGTTACAAGATGATTGCTTAAAAGTTATTACCCATATATAATATGGCTTTGGTGTTAACTTAGAAGCACCAATGGTGCCCAGGAAGGGACTCGAACCCCCACAACCTTACGATCGCCAGCACCTGAAGCTGGTGCGTCTACCAATTTCGCCACCTGGGCATGCCTCTATTATAGAGGGATGGGCGTATTTGGACC
>Ga0194047_10001329_pt1 | contig 15275 bp, 12 predicted proteins | sample JunL225m_MetaG_2_FD_160070 | JGI IMG/M metagenome (GOLD analysis project Ga0194047, IMG submission 160070) | Anoxic zone freshwater microbial communities from boreal shield lake in IISD Experimental Lakes Area, Ontario, Canada - Jun2016-L221-5m | ecosystem: Environmental > Aquatic > Freshwater...
TTATCGGACTGGTAAGTGATGGTGGAGTTCATTCATCTATCAATCATTTGAAAGGATTGTGTTCAATTATGCAGGAAGCTCAAGTGAAGAATTTTTTTGTACATGCATTCACTGATGGCAGAGATACTGATCCTAAAAGTGGTTTAGGTTTTTTAAAAGAGCTATTGCCGCACCTCCATAACACAGGAGGGAAACTCGCATCTGTAATAGGTCGGTATTATGCTATGGATAGAGATAAACGTTGGGAAAGAATCAAACTTGCTTATAATCTTTTGGTAAATGGTGAAGGAGAGAAATCGTTGGATGCAATTAAAACTATTGAGCAACGGTATGCACAAAATGAAACAGATGAATTTTTAAAACCAATTTCAATAGTTGACGATGAAAATAATCCTATTGCAAAAATCCAAGAAGGTGATGTAGTTATAAATTTCAATTTTAGAACTGATAGAGGTCGTGAAATTACAGAGGTCTTAACGCAAAAAGATTTTCCTGAGCACGACATGAAGAAAATTAATTTAAATTACATTACTCTCACAACTTACGATCAATCATATAAAAATGTTCAAGTACTTTTTTCAACAATCGATTTGAAAGAAACTCTTGGTGAAGTTTTGGAAAATAGAAATTTGAAACAAGTTCGAATTGCTGAGACAGAAAAATATCCTCATGTTACTTTCTTTTTTTCAGGAGGAAGGGAAGACGTTTTTAAAGGAGAAACACGTCATATGTGTCCTTCACCAAAAGTAGCCACTTACGATCTTCAGCCAGAAATGAGTGCAGAGGATGTTTGCAATGCTACTCTTTTAGAGATAGAAAAAAATGAAGCTGACTTCATTTGTGTAAATTTTGCAAATGCTGATATGGTTGGACATACAGGAATTATTCCGGCCGAAATATTAGCCGTTGAAAAAGTTGATAGTTGTGTTGGTAGAATTGTGCCTCAAGCATTAGCTAAGGGGTATTCTCTTATTATTACAGCCGATCACGGTAATGGGGAGTATATGATTAATGTTGAAGATGGAACTCCAAACACAGCACACACAACTAATCATGTTCCCTGCATATTAGTAGAATCTGAAATTTCTAGAAAAATAAAAAGTGGTCGGTTGGCTGATATAGCACCTACAATACTTGCGATAATGAATATCCCCAAACCGGAATCGATGACAGGAGAAAACTTATTATGCGAATAATAAATTATTTGTTTCTCTTCAGTTTTTTAGCTTGTTCAAGTGGTAAGATAAAGTCAAATGGGAATGATTATTTTGATACTAAATCATTTTTTGATGACCAAATAAAATCACTGCATGCACAACATGTTGTTCTTGAAAAACAACTTATGTTTAATGGCAAAAATGAAACAGTTATTTCAGATTCAATAAATTGGGAAAAGGAATTAAATGCATTTTTATCCATAGATCTTTTGAAGCCTTCCTATGTTGGTAGATTTTCCAAAGATTCGATTACTGTTGATGAAAATTTCTTCCGCATAACATATGAATGTGATGATAAAAGAACTGATCTCAAAAAAGCAGAACTTAATTTCGATATGAATACAAAGAAGTTAAGGTCAATTATTTTTTTAATGAGAAATAAAAATGCAATTTTTGAATCTGAAAAGCAGTTAATTTATTTTACTGACAGTGCATATATTATATCAGGAATGCAAAATATAAAATTAGTGAAAGGTGCTAAATACCTAGTTAAAGGCAGGTTTTTAAAGCGTTAATTTCTTAGGTCAACGATTTCAATTTTCGGATATTTTTTCGGATCAAAACTAAAATAATGCTCTTCGAGTTTGAGGTTAGGAAATTGATTTGTGATGGCATATTCATGTGTTGTACCATTCTTATCAAACACCAAAACTTTTATAATACTTTGGTTCGTTTTATCAACGGTTAGTTTGATTTTAAAATACGTTTTCTTCTTATCCTTCGGAATTAGCTCTACTAAAGTAATATCTTTTCCTTGTTCCTTTTTTTCTTCTAAAATTTTATACAAGAAGCCTTTTCCATACATGGTAAAAATGTCATCAAGTCTTATTGCTGTTTCTTTTGGATTGTAATTATTTATCTGAACTTCGTTAGCTTCTTTGTTGTAAGTCCAAACAGTTTTATTGTCGCAAATAATAGTTTGTCCTGCTATATCTAATCTGAAATTATTACCTTTAATAATAATAGTTCCTTTTTGTTTTTCGTGAGTTTTTTCAGCCTTGCTTTCTATGTTATAAACAAAATCAGCCTTGATGGTTTTAAATTTTTTGTATCTGTTGCTGATAACTTTTAAAAGTTTATCGGCTTTAATATCTACCTGTGCCGATAGTTCCGACACAAATATAATTGCGGTTAAGATGAGAATTATTTTTTTCACGATGCGAATATCTGATTTTTTTTAGTGTGTTGAATTAAATTTTGGTAAATGAATTGTTAGTCAATTAACTTTTCATCAGCTCTGTCAAGTAATGATTGAGGTAAATTTTTTGTTGCTTTTGCACCGAGCTTTTTAAGTTCTTCTGTTCGTTTTACCAAATTCCCTGAACCGGTTGAAAGTTTATTCATGGCTGCTTCATAGGTTTTCTGAGAATCACGCATTTTATTTCCGAGTGCTATTAAATCCTCCACAAATCCTGAAAATTTATCATAAAGTGCACCGCCTTGTCTAGCAATTTCAATGGCATTTTTATTTTGATTTTCCTGCCTCCAAATACTTGCAACAGTTCTTAAAGTTGCCAGCATAGTTGAAGGACTTACAATCACAATATTTTTGTCAAACGCATCATTGAACAATTGTGCATCACCCTGAACCGACAATGCAAATGCGGGTTCTATAGGAATGAACAGCAATACAAAATCCAAAGTTTTTAATTGATATAAAGTTTGATAATTTTTATCACTTAGATCTTTGATATGTTTTTTTACTGAAATCAAATGTTCTTTTAAAGCAGTTTGACGTTCATCATCTGATTCTGCAGAACTGAATCGTTCATAGGCATTCAACGAAACTTTTGAATCGATGACAAGATGTTTTCCATCAGGTAAATTAACAACTATATCCGGTTGAAAGCGTTTTCCGTCTTCAGTTGTCAAACTCATTTGAACTAAATATTCGCGGTCTTTTACCAACCCCGATTTTTCTAAAATATTTTCCAAAATAATTTCTCCCCAATTGCCTTGAAATTTATTATTTGATTCACCTTTTAAAGCTTTGGTTAAATTTTGAGCTTCAGTGCTCATTTGCTGATTTAGTTGATGCAACATAGTAAGTTGTTCTTTTAACGAAGCACGCTCTTTACCTTCCGACACATAAACATCATTCACTTTCTTTTCAAAATCTTTTATTTTTTCACCGAGAGGTTTTAATAACTCATCTAAATTGGTTTTATTTTGATCTGTAAATTTTTTACTCTTTTCTTCAAAAATTCTATTAGCTAAATTTTCAAATTCTTTGGTAAACTGCTCGCGAAGATTTGTCAACTCAGTCTTCTGTTCAATCAACTTTTCTTCATTATTTTTTAAATCACTTTTAGATGAAGATAGTTCATTATTGATCCGCAATATTTCATTTTGATTTGTTTCAATTTGATTGTTCAACTTTATCGTTTCATTAGTTAAATAATCTTTGGAGCTTTTTAATCCGCTGCTTTCGTTTGTTGCTTGTTGAAGTTGATTGCGTAGCAAATTTACTTCATCAGTGTTTTGGTTTGACGGTTGAGATTTTTTGATAAACCAGGCAAGTGCAAATCCGATAACAATTCCTAAAATGAGGTACATAAGATCCATGGGGTAAAATTAATGTTACAAGAGTGATTCAACAACAAAAAAATAATTGACTAAAAATCTATAAATACAAACCATTTAATTTTTTTTAAAGTCTACTTTTTGAAATACAGAATAAAAGCGAATAAACTGAAGACATAGTATTGATTGACGATTATATTTAATTACAGAAATCTTTTATCAAAGTATAGGAAATTCAGATGGTTTTAGTGAAGACTAGAACAGGAAGTTTTTCGCTCACTTTTTTATTAATAAGCCTCACTTATATTTGCCAAAAAATTACCGATATGAACAGAGGTCCGATTTCACAATTTATTGAAAAGCATTACAAACACTTTAATGCAGCAGCTTTGGTTGATGCAGCTAAAGGTTACGAAACACATATTCTTGAAGGTGGTAAAATGATGGTAACTCTTGCAGGAGCTATGAGTACCGCAGAACTCGGGAAATCATTTGCTGAAATGATTAGACAAGACAAGGTTGCAATCATTAGTTGTACTGGAGCAAATCTTGAAGAAGATATCATGAATTTGGTTGCACATTCACATTATAAACGTGTGCCAAATTATCGCGAATTGAGCCCCAAAGAAGAATGGGATTTGTTGGAAAATCATTATAACCGTGTAACAGATACTTGCATACCGGAAGAAGAAGCTTTTAGAAGATTGCAAAAACATATTCATAAAATTTGGAAAGATGCAGATGATAAAGGTGAAAGATTTTTTCCTCACGAATACATGTATAAAATGTTATTGTCAGGGGATTTGAAACAATATTATGAGATTGATCCAAAAGATAGTTGGATGTTGGCTGCTGCAGAAAAAAATATTCCGATAGTTGTTCCAGGATGGGAAGATTCAACGATGGGAAATATTTTTGCATCATACATTATTAAAAATGAATTGAAAGCTACAACAATGAAAAGTGGCATAGAATACATGGTTTGGTTGGCTGATTGGTATAGAAATAATTCGGGAGGAAAAGGAGTTGGTTTTTTTCAGATAGGTGGTGGTATTGCCGGAGATTTTCCAATTTGTGTTGTGCCAATGATGTATCAAGATTTAGAATGGCATGATGTTCCATTTTGGAGTTATTTCTGCCAGATATCTGATTCTACAACTTCTTATGGTTCATACTCCGGTGCAGTTCCTAACGAAAAAATCACTTGGGGAAAATTGGATATTACTACACCAAAATTTATTGTGGAGAGTGATGCAACAATTGTTGCTCCGCTAATTTTTGCTTGGATTTTAGGTTGGTAAATAAAATTTAATTTACTGTGAAAGCCTGCGAAATAAATCGTGGGCTTTTTTGTTTTGCTTTCAATAAATCTTTCTCTAATCTTGAAGTGATGGATTCAAAGAAATTACTTATAGCGGCATTGTTATTTATTGCTGTGGTGGCAACACTCCACACTTTGCAATGGTATGCATTTCTCGAAATGAACTTTTATTTACTTTCGAGTTTACGTTTGGTAATTGTTGGTTTGCTCATTTATTATTCGATTAAAAAACGCTCACTTACTACAAGTATTTTAGTTGCAATGTTTATTGGAATTGAAGTTGGCCATGATTTTAAAAATATCGCCATTGAATTAAAAGTGTTGAGCGATATTTTTCTCCGACTTATCAAAACAATTATTGCACCTTTAATTTTCGCAACCTTGGTTGTTGGCATTGCAGGACACTCTAATCTTAAACAGGTTGGACGAATGGGACTTAAAGCCATCATTTATTTTGAAGTAGTTACAACCCTTGCATTATTTATCGGCTTGGCAGCAATAAATATTTCTAAAGCAGGTGTTGGTTCTTCGCTCGAGGCACAATCCAATCAAATTGAAAAGGCAAATAAACTGCTTGAACAAAAACAGGCACACAATTTTATTCTCGATATTTTTCCTGAAAATATTGCAAAATCAATTGCAGATAATCAGGTTTTGCAAGTTGTGATTTTTAGTATTCTTTTTGGAATTGCTCTTGCCTTAGTAAGCAATGAAAAGAAAAAAATCATGCTTGAGTTTTGTGAAAGTTTGAGTGAGGTGATGTTTAAATTTACTGATTTGGTAATGAAATTTGCACCATTTGCAGTAGGTGGTGCAATTGCATATTCGGTTGCAACATTAGGTCTTGGTGTTTTAAAAGATTTAATGATGTTGCTGATTACTTTGTATGCAGCTCTGGTTGCTTTTGTATTATTTGTTTTTGTTCCAATTGGATTTATTGTAAAACTACCGTTTAAAAAATTTATAGATGCAGTTAGTGAACCTGTGTCTATTGCATTCGCAACTGCAAGTTCCGAAGCTGCATTACCAAAGGCAATGGAAAATTTAGAACTCATGGGAATTCCAAGAAAAGTGGTTGCCTTTGTATTGCCAACAGGTTACAGTTTTAATTTAGATGGTACAACTTTGTATCTTTCTCTTGCTTCAGTTTTTATTGCCCAAGCTTGTGGAATGGATTTAAGCATAAGCGAGCAAATACAAATGTGTGTGATTTTAATGCTTACATCAAAAGGTGTTGCCGGTGTTAGAGGTGCTTCATTTTTAATTTTGGTAAGTACGGTTTCTTCTCTTGGATTAGATCCTCAAAAAGCATTTGCCATTTTAGCAATTGATGCATTGATGGATATGGCGCGAACTTCAGTAAATGTTCTTGGAAATTGCCTTGCAACTTTTGTTGTCGCAAAATGGGAGAAGGAAATTTGAGTTTAGATTTTTTTTATTTGATGTAATCTGGTTCATTTCTATTTTTAACTATTCAATGTAATTTCTCTAAAAAGTTATATTCGTAACTTAATTTAATTATATTTTTAACTCAATTTTCTTTATGAAATTATTATCTGCCACCTTTTTTATTCTTTTATTTTTATTTCAATTTTTAACTGTTTCAGCGCAAGTTTGTGCAAGTGCGTCTAATATTTATACGTTTATTTATCGTGCTAAAAAATATGAAGTTGTTAAAGAAAAAAAATCATGGGTAGATGCAGCTGCTTGTGCAGTTTTGCGTGGAGGTTATCTTGTTCAAATAAACAGTAAACCCGAACAAGATAGTTTGTATAACCAAATTAAAAATAATTCGGGAATAGCAAGTAATTATACTTCGGTTGGTGATGGTGGTGGAGCTGCTTATGTTTGGATTGGCGCTACCGATAAAAAAACAGAAGGCACTTGGTTATGGGATGGAAACAATGATGATACAGGTGCAAACTTTTGGAATGGACAAGGAAGTGTTGGAGCTGGTGGAGGAGCGTCATTTGGCTATGTAAATTGGGGAGGAATGAGTACTGGTGCACCCAAAGAACCAGATAATTATTTATCAAATCAAAATGCTGCAGGAATTTGTTTAGGAACGTGGCCTTATGGAATTGCCGGTGAATGGAACGATATCAGCAGTGCAAATACGTTGTATTATGTTATCGAATACGACAGTTCGGCTTCATCCGGTTTTAATAATTTGTTGCTTCCTTCAAATGATGTTTGCATTTATCCAAACCCTGCAAATCATCAATTAAATATTACTTCCAATCAAACAGAAATAATGACTTCGGTTGCTGTTATCAATCAACTTGGCTCAATTGTGAAGAGAGAAAACACATCAAATAAAAGTAAAATTTTGTTTGATGTTTCTGATATTGAATCGGGGATTTACTTTGTAAATATTGAATTTGCAAGTGGAACAACCATAACAAAAAAAGTTGTTTTAAACAGATGAAAGTCATGATAAATTTTTTCGTCAGCATAAAATATAAAAATTTAATAAACTTGTACCAATTACAGCTGAACTCTGTGCCTCTGTGTTAAAAAATAAAATATATGAAAAGATATAAAGCAATCGACCAAAAATTATTCATCGAAAATCGTGAACGTTTTTGCAAACATTTAAAACCAAAATCTCTTGCTGTTTTTAATAGTAACGAAGTGATGCCACGTAATGGTGATGCAAGTTACGATTACAAACAAAACTCCGATATGTATTGGCTAACAGGTATCGATCAGGAAGATTGTGCTGTGGTGATATTTCCGGATTGCCCAGTGGAAGCTTATCGCGAAGCTTTATTTGTGAGAAGAACAAATGCTACTATCGCAGTTTGGGAAGGACATAAATATTCAAAAGAAGAGGCCGCTAAAGCTTCAGGAATAAAAAATATTTTTTGGATGGATGAATTTGATTCGATGATGCGTGCCGTTATTTTAATGTCAGAAAATATTTATCTAACACTCAACGAAAACGATCGTAATTCAAATTCTTTTTTAACAAAAGACATCGCATTTGCCAAACAAATGATGGAACGTTTTCCATTACATCATTTCGAAAGAGCCGCTCCAATCACACAAAGATTGCGTAGTATCAAACAACCTCTCGAAATAGAAACTATGAAAACTGCTGTTGGTATTTCTGAAAAGATGTTCAACAGAGTGTTGAAATTCATTAAACCCGGTGTTACCGAATATGAAATTGAAGCAGAAGTAATTCATGAATTTTTACGAAACGGAGCAGCAGGTCATTCTTTTACCCCAATTGTTGCAAGCGGAAAGAATGGTTGTGTATTACATTATATTGATAATGCCGGAGTATGTAACGATGGTGATTTATTATTGCTAGATACCGGTGCTGATTATGCAAATTATGCAAGCGATATGACACGTACTTTTCCTGTGAATGGAAAATTTACTCCTCGCCAAAAAGAAGTTTACAACGCTGTTTTACGTGTAATGCGTGGAGCTACAGCAATGCTTAAACCAGGTGTGATGTTGATGGAATATCATAACGAAGTTTGTAAGTTGATGGAAAAAGAGTTGATAGATTTAAAACTGTTAACGCTTGACGAAATTAAAAATCAAGATCCTGCATGGCCTGCATTTAAAAAATATTATATGCATGGTACTTCACACTTTTTAGGAATAGATGTGCATGATGTGGGAATGCGTTATGAGAAGATGCAAGCAGGAATGACCTTTAGTTGCGAGCCCGGAATTTATATTCCTGAAGAAGGAATTGGAATACGTTTAGAAAATGAAATTTTAATTACTGAAACCGGTTGCATCGATTTGATGGCGCACATTCCAATTGAATCCGATGAGATCGAAGCGTTGATGAGAGGTTAGTTTGGAAGTTTGATTGTTTTTTGTCCTGTCGAGCGGAGTTTAGACATTGCCAATTTGAAACTTTGTGTTAACATAAACATGTTTTCGACTTCGCTCAAACTGACAATTTCGACATTCATTATTTTGTGTTCGGTGTTCATCATTGTATAAAAAAAATAATATAAATGGCATTTTTTTCTATGAATCAACAAAATTATATTCTTGATGAATTCACTCATTCTTTTCACAGCTAAACTCGATAGATTTAATTCTAATCTCTGGCATTTTCATTTTATAGTTCCAAGTAAAATTGCAAAGAAATTTATTGAAGGAAACAACAGACGTGTTGTTTGTACACTAAATGAAACTGAAACTTTTCAGGCGGCATTGATGCATTTAGGTGATGGCGATTTTTTTATTAATGTCAATAAAAAGTTACGTGATAAACTCAAAATTAATGATGGCGATGATGTGCAAGTGAGTTTACAAAAAGATGCAAGTGAATATGGTTTACCTATGCCCGAAGAACTTTCGGAATTATTGAAAATGGATGATGAAGGGAATAAAGTTTTTCATTCGCTCACAATTGGAAAACAACGAACCATGTTACATTTTATCGGTACACCCAAAAATATGGATATCCGAATCAGAAGAGCAATTTGTGTGGTCGAACATTTGAAATCACATCACGGGAAAATCGTATACAAAGAGTTGATGGATGCTGTAAAAAATTCAAAATAATTTTTTAGTAATTCTTAATTATACTTCTTTCAGAATTTAGGTTTACTATCATTCTTTAAGATTCCTCACTTTGTTCGGAATGACAATTACTATGAATATTTTGCATGGATTGGCGCACACAAAGCTCCCGCCAATCCATGCTTTCACATCATTGCCCTGTCATTCCGAACAAAGAGAGGGATCTATACTTGAATTATGAAAGTGGTCTATTATATTGCATTCCCCAAATATTTTTTATGGCAGAAAATAAAACCAAACCCGGAAAAGAAAGTGTAGAAGAATTTATCGAAACACTGGAACCAACTGTTCAGCAAGATTGTAAAACACTTATTAAAATAATGAAAAAAATAAGTGGAAAGAATCCTGTGATGTGGGGAAATATCGTTGGTTTCGGTCAATTCCATTACAAATATGCCAGTGGGAGAGAGGGTGAATATTTTTTAACAGGATTCTCTCCGCGCAAAGCAAATCTTACTATTTATTTTCTTCCAGGATTTGAAACTCATACTAAGTTGATGCAAAAATTGGGGAAATATAAAACTGCGAAATCGTGTTTGTATATTAAAAAACTTTCGGATGTTGATGTGAAAATTTTAGAGCAACTTATTTCAGATTCCTATCAATGTATGATCAATCATTATTTAAAAATGGTAAGCTAAAATGTATGCCATTGTTGATATTGAAACTACAGGCGGACATGCTGAATCAAATGGCATTACAGAAATTGCCGTGTTCATTCACGATGGAAATAAAGTAGTTGATCGTTTTGAAACACTCATAAAACCTGATCGTTTTATTCCAGCATATATTAGTGCGTACACTGGAATTACAAATGAAATGGTTGAAGATGCTCCAAGTTTTGATGAAATTTCACAACAGCTTTTTGACTTACTTGATGGAAACATTTTTATCGCTCACAATGTTGGTTTCGATTATTCATTTATAAAAAGTCATCTCAAATCTTCGGGTATCGAATACAACTCAAAAAAATTATGTACTGTTCGTTTGAGTCGTAAAGTTTTTCCCGGATTACGTTCCTACAGTTTAGGAAATATTTGCGCAGCAGTTGGAATTACTATTCAAAACCGACATCGTGCAGCAGGTGATGCAATAGCAACTGTTAAGCTATTTGAAAAAATATTAAAGGAAGACAAAGAAGATCATATTAACGAATCGCTTAAACATGGTTCCAAAGAGCAAATCCTTCCACCAAATTTACCTAAACATCAATTTATTGAATTGCCTACTACACCCGGAGTATATTATTTTCATGATGAGCATGGAAAAATAATGTATGTAGGAAAAGCTAAGAATATTAAAAGTCGCGTAACATCGCATTTTGGAGGCAATAGTGAAGGGAAACAAAAGCAAGATTTTTTCAGAAATATTTATAGCATCAGTCATCATGTTTGCGCAACAGAATTGATGGCTTTGATTTTAGAATCGGTTGAGATAAAACGTCATTGGCCTGAATTTAATCGAGCCCAAAAGAAATTAGAATTTAATTTTGGAATCTATGATTATGAAGATCAAAATGGATATATCAGATTATGTATTGATCGGGTAAGAAAACATACCAAGCCAATTGAAACTTTTAGAAACATGAATGAAGCTCGCAATTTTATGGAACAAATTGTAGAAGCTTTTTCTTTATGCCCCAAATTGTGTATGATTCATTCAGCATCTTCTACCTGCGATTCAACTTGCAAAGGAGCATGTGAAAAAAAAGAAAGTGCTGTCGATTACAATTCAAGAGTGAATGCCGCTATTGTTGATATTTTACAAAAGGAATCTTATGCAATAATAGGGAAGGGGATGAGTGACGATGATTACAGTTGTATCTTAGTTGAGCATGAAAAATTTTATGGAATGGGATATGTTCCAAATCATATTCCTACATCAGCAATTAATTTGCTTAAAGATTTTATCAAGCCTTTGAAGGAAACTTTTTTTATCAGAGAACTTTTAAATAAAGAAAAAGAATTTGCGAATGAGAGAATAGTTTATTTAACAACTCCAGAAATTGTGGAGTAAAAAATATTACATATCAACGCTCAATTTATAGCGACAAATGCGGTTGTTATTTTTATCGGCTACGTAAATTATTTTCTTGTTATAGCACACACCACAAGGGTCGTTAAAACTGAACGGACCGCTAAAAGTGCCATCACTTCCGGCACCACCAAACGAAACAATTACTTGTTTTTTGAAGATAGAATTTGCAGGTGGATTCACACCTTCAAAACCTTGATTGGTGAAAACATACAACGAATCGGTACCGCTGTCAACAACAAAACTATATTGCAAATTATCAGGAGCAATAAAACAATCTTCAGGTTTTTTAAATCGAAACGATTCGTATTGAAAACGGTCAGCTTTTGTTTTATCAAAATTTAGATAGTTGGATGATTCTCCATAAAGTGTTCCGAGATCGGGATCATCTTTTGTTGTAATTCTTAAAAAACGATATTCAACTGAAGGGTCAGCTGATGCCTGTGTAACAAAAAAATCTTTTGAAGTACTGATACCATTTACACGTTGTGGCGGACCAGCAAGTGTTGCAATTGAAGAAACTCCCATCACTGATTTTAAACTTGATGTGGTTGGAGTTAATCCTAAAGCATATCCGGTATTATTTCCTTGTTGATCAAAAACTAAAATGGCATTATCAGGTCGGATAAAAGAATTTAAATTATTGCGGGGTCCTGTTCTCGAAACATATAAAGTGTTATCGGCAAGTGTTGCCAAACCCGTAAATTGTACATCTAAATCATCAGCACCACGATCTCCTGTTGAAGCACGAGAATCGTCACAGAAAGGGTGAATGAGTGTATCTATAATTTGATAATTTCCTGATGCAGTATTTATCAGGTGATAGATTGCAGCACGGTTACCAAGAGTAGGATGGTTTATTCTTCCTGCAACATATAAATCAAGTCTTCTATCTTGAATCACATCAGTTGCACCAAGTATTGGAATAATTGCATTGTGAGTTCCTTTCTGGTCGAGAATATTTAATCCGTTATCATCAATCACATAAACCATTTCGTCATAACCAACATATACATCTACAGGATGAGAAAAATTATTGAAGAATGGAAAAATTGGAACGTATCCAACGGCATTCGGAATAAGGTTAGGGTCGATTGCTCCTTGCACAAAAATTTGATCTGTTTGTGCGTCTTTTTTGTTTCCAAAAATTGCAGAGCAACCATTTAAAATAATGGTCAACAAAAAAATAATGACGAATGAATAATTTTTATTTTTCATATTATCTGATGTTGATACCAAGTGTAATGCGTTGTAAATTTCCTAAACGTGATTTGGTAAGAATGCCATAATCAATTGTAAATCCTCCAAAGTTTCTAAGGATTTTTAATCCTGCTCCAAATGAAGGAAGCACATTGCTCTCATCTGCAAAAAACTCATAACCTGTTCTCAGGTAACCGATTTTTAAGTAACTGTATTCTGCACCAAAAGCATAAGTTTCATTATTGTCGGTAGGATGATTTAATTGTCCAGCAATTGTTAAAATATGTTTATCATTATGAATTGGATCGAAAGCAACACCTAATCTAAAAAAAACCGGAACAGAGATTTCACTGAAGTTGTTGATGGTTTGCTGTCCATTAAATTTTAAAATACTAACTGTACCAGAAGGTGCAACGTTAAAACCAAAATTGCTAAAGCTAACACCGAAACGAGTATGTTTAATTCCAACATCATATTTTAAACCCAGATCAAACATGGCATTATTAACAGTAACTCCGGCATATCCTTCTTGAGCAAATTTTCCTGTTATTCCGAAACTAAAACTGTTCGTTAAAATTTTTGCATAAGTAATGCCAACCGAATATTGAATAGGCGAAAAAGTTCTTCCAGTTCCCTTAGGATCGTTTTCAGTTGTTTCATCCATTTTACCATAATTCATGGCAAAAACATTAAATCCAACAAAGGAATATTTTCCGGATTTTATCACAGCACCTGCAAAATTTCCACTGATATCGCCAAAGTATTTTGCATAGGATAATTGAAAATTTACCTTGCCTGTATCAATACCGGTTATTCCGGCAGGGTTCCAATAAAGAGAAGACACATCATTTGCAATAGCTACAAATGCACCACCCATCGCTGTTGAACGGGCATCAGTTGCGATTTTTAAAAATTGCATTCCTGTTCCTCCAGTTCTCGAGTCGCCAAATGTGGGCAATATTTGTGCTTGTAATTGTAATACACAAAAAGAAAAAATCAGGAGTAAGGGTTTTAAAAACTTCATTTTCGTGTGGCAAAATAATACAAGATTTTTAAACGGCTATGTTAAATAAAGATTATTTGGAAAATGTGAATAAATGGATGAAGTTGCGTTTGTTTATTGGCTATAAGCGAATATCAAAATGAAAAAGCACGCCTATTATTTTATTTATGCACTTACATCTGCACTCCTGCTGGTTATAAGTTGGCAACCATTTAGTTTTTTTGTTGCCGGATTTGTAGGGTTTATCCCATTATTATTTCTTGAAAAAAAAATAAGAGAAGAAAAAGAGCACTCAGGAATTTTCTTTTTTTATGTTTCCTTGAGTTTGTTTATTTGGAATGCCGGAGCAACTTTCTGGATTTGGAATGCAACAGCTTTTGGAGCAGTTGCTGCATTTATTGTTAACATGATGATGATGAGTTTGCCATTTGTTATCTATCACCGAATGCAAAAACGGTTAGATGAAAAACGTGCAGAATGGATCTTCATTTTATCTTGGCTTGCATACGAATATTGGCATCTTAACTGGGACCTTTCTTGGCCTTGGCTTACTTTGGGAAATATTTTTTCTACTATTCCTTCCATTGTTCAATGGTATGAATATACAGGAGTTTTTGGTGGATCATTTTGGGTATTGTATGTAAATTTTAAATTATTCAGATACTTCAAAACTTTTAAAGAACGAAGCCGTGTGATGAATTTTTCGAGAGCTTTTAATTTGCTTTTCTTTTGGATTTTTGCACCGATATTTTTGTCTTTTTACATTCTCCAAAACTATCAGGAAAGAGAACATCCTTTATCAGTATTAGTTGTTCAACCTAACATCGATCCTTATAAAGATAAGTTTGGAAATATGAGTCCGTTTGAGCAAACACAAAAAATGTTAAACCTCGCTGAAACTAAAATAGACAGCACTGTTCAATTGGTGATTTTCCCTGAAACAGCAATAATTGGTAATTTGGATGAAAATAGATTAGATGAAAACGAAAGCATTCAACTCATCAAAAATTATATCCTTAAACATCCCGGCATTCAAATTCTCACAGGAGCCGATACTTATAAGTTTTATAAAGATGCCGAATCTCGAACATCAACTGCACGGAAATACCAAGGAAGTGATTATTACGATGTGTTTAATACTGCTTTATTAATAGATGCTACTCCCAAAATTCAAATCTATCATAAAGCTAAGTTGGTTCCAGGAGTTGAGAAAATGCCTTTCCCAAGGTTGTTGAAGTTTTTAGAAACTTTGGCAGTAAAACTTGGCGGTACAAGTGGAAGTTTAGGAAGCAGCGAACAAGCTGAATCTTTTTCAATAAATCATAATCATTTTGTTGCACCAGTAATTTGTTACGAATCAATTTATGGAGAATATGTTGGTGAGTATATTCATAAAAATGCTGATTTAATTTGTGTG
>Ga0194047_10001330_pt1 | contig 15272 bp, 11 predicted proteins | sample JunL225m_MetaG_2_FD_160070 | JGI IMG/M metagenome (GOLD analysis project Ga0194047, IMG submission 160070) | Anoxic zone freshwater microbial communities from boreal shield lake in IISD Experimental Lakes Area, Ontario, Canada - Jun2016-L221-5m | ecosystem: Environmental > Aquatic > Freshwater...
CAAACAATCCAACCCAAACATCAATTGCACTTTTTCTCATAAGAACCTCAGTTTATTCTTTCTAATTCGAGAACATCATGGCAGTAAGTAAGAAATCTAACGCTAAAACCGCTAAAGATGAAATCACTACCGTACGTGTTGTTGCTTGCGATACACCCTCTGGCGTTGGCCGTGCTTCGTAGCCTTGATACAAGGCAATGAATGTGACGGCTACACCAAATACAAGGCTCTTAATCAGGCCATTACCAATATCAGAAAACAGATCTACACCGCCCTGCATCTGAGACCAAAAGGCCCCTGAATCTACACCAATCAGTGGAACTCCCACAAAGTAGCCGCCGATCACGCCTACAGCGGTAAAAATAGTTGCCAGAATTGGCATAGAAATAATGCCCGCCCATAGTCTTGGCGCAATCACGCGAGACAATGGATCTACTGCCATCATTTCCATGGCGCTCAATTGCTCGCCAGCTTTCATTAAACCAATCTCTGCGGTCAAAGAGGTGCCTGCGCGCCCTGCAAACAAGAGTGCGGTAATCACTGGGCCTAATTCACGAGTCAGGGATAAAGCAACTAATAAACCTAAGGCTTGCTCGGACCCATAACGATTCAAGGTGTAGTAGCCCTGAAGCCCTAATACAAAACCAACAAATAATCCCGAGACGGCAATGATGATGAAGGAATGGTTTCCAACAAATAAAATTTGATCAATCACTAAACGGGGTCTTTTGAGCAAAAATCCAGAACGCATCAGAACTGCAAAAAATATGCGAGCCGCAAAACCCAGGGCACTGATATTGCTACGAATAAAAAAACCGAGATCCCCTAAGAGATCGATCACTTTAGAAAAAGCCCTCATCAGATTTTGACTCCAAAATCTTCTTCCAAGGTATTGCCTGGGTAATGAAACGGCACAGGGCCATCTGGCGCAGCATCTAAAAACTGTCGCACAAAAGGATCGGAGGATCGACTGAGTTCTTCGGGAGTGCCTTCAGCACCAATGTGCCCATTAGCAATAAAGTAAACGTAGTCAGCGATTTCAAAAGTTTCTTCGACGTCATGCGTAACCAATAAACTGGTAGCACCAAGTGCATTATTGAGATCACGAATTAAGCGCGCAGTAATACCGAGAGAAATTGGATCCAAGCCAGCAAAGGGCTCGTCGTACATAATCAAAGGAGGATCTAAGGCAATGGCTCTGGCGAGTGCGACACGCCTTGCCATCCCTCCAGAAATTTGAGAAGGCATTAAATCGCGAGCACCACGTAAACCTACTGCATGAAGTTTCATCAGTACCAATGAACGCAAAAGTTCTTCACTTAAATCGGTATGTTCCCGCAATGGAAAAGCAACATTCTCAAAAACACTGAGGTCAGTGAATAAAGCACCAAACTGAAACAGCATGCCCATACGGCGACGGGCTGCCATTAGCTCAACGGTATTCATTTTGCCAATATCGTGACCTTCAAATAACACTTGGCCTGATTGTGCAGTGTATTGACCGCCGATTAAACGAAGAATGGTGGTCTTGCCACAACCTGAGCCTCCCATAACTGCCACAACCTGACCACGCCTAAACTCCATATTGAGTCCAGACAAAATTTGGCGCTCACCCGGAGCGTAAGAAAAGTTCACGTCTTTTATAGAGACCACAACTTCACCTGCAAGTCGATTGCTTGCGTCCAAAGGGTTTAACTGGCTTGAGTTCATATCCTCGCCATTATCGAGGCAAAACAGATGACCCCATTAAATACTGGTCGACTGCTTGGGCGCACTGACGACCTTCACGAATTGCCCAGACTACCAAGGATTGACCACGACGCATATCGCCTGCTGCAAATACCTTAGGAACATTAGTTTGATAGGCGTTTTGACCTTCTTCAGTCGCTTTTGCATTGCCTCGGGCATCTTTTTCAACGCCAAAAGCACTTAATACTTGCTGTACTGGGGATACAAAACCCATCGCCAATAGCACCAGGTCTGCCTTCACCTCAAATTCGGAGTTAGGCACTTCCCCCATTTTTCCGTCTTTCCACTCTAAGCGCACACCAATGAGTTTTTCGACTTTGCCATTCTTACCTTCGAAGCGCTTGGTTGCTACCGACCAGTCACGCTCGCAACCCTCTTCATGGGAGGATGATATGCGTAATTTGGTTGGCCAGTAAGGCCATACCAATGGCTTGTTCTCTACTTCTGGAGGTTGCGGCAACAATTCAAACTGTGTAATTTGTTTAGCACCATGGCGATTAGAGGTTCCAACACAATCTGATCCTGTATCACCACCACCGATAACAACGACATGTTTGTCAGTTGCACGAATTTCATTTTTAAAGTCTCCTGCGTTCTCTTTATTCTGAGGAATCAAAAATTCCAAGGCATAGTGAACGCCAGATAACTCACGGCCAGGCACAGGTAAATCACGCGGTTGCTCAGCGCCACCGGTAATTACTACAGCATCAAAATCTTTCATCAATTGCTCAGGCGAAACACTCTTGGTGGAGTAATTCTTTACTTCAACACCAATCGACTCTTTACCAACAAAGACACCTGTCTCAAATTTAACGCCTTCAGCCTGCATCTGCTCAACGCGGCGATCGATCAGCCACTTTTCCATTTTGAAATCAGGGATACCGTAACGCAATAGGCCGCCGACGCGATCATTTTTTTCAAATACAGTGACATCGTGACCTACACGTGCGAGCTGCTGAGCAGCAGCCATACCTGCAGGGCCAGCGCCGACTATCGCTATTTTTTTACCAGTCTTGGTTTTAGGAGGCTGTGGTTTAACCCAACCACTTTCCCAGCCCTTATCAATGATCGCATGCTCAATGGATTTAATACCAACCGGCGCACGATTAATTCCCAAGGTACAAGCTGCTTCGCAAGGTGCTGGGCAAATACGTCCAGTGAACTCGGGGAAGTTATTGGTAGATTGCAAAACATCTAAGGCATTTTTCCAGTCATTATGAAAAACTAAATCGTTGAAATCTGGAATGATGTTGTTAACTGGGCAACCGCTATTGCAAAACGGAATACCGCAGTCCATACAACGTGCACCCTGAACCTTTGCCTCTTCATCCGTTAAAGCAACAATAAATTCCTTGTAATGATGCAGACGTTTAGCAGGTGCTTCGTATGTTTCATCGACACGCTCAAACTCCATAAATCCAGTGACCTTACCCATATCTAATCCTTAGTATCTTTTCTTACTAGCCGTATTAATTAAGCAGCAACCGTTTTGTTTTGATCCTTTTCCCACAACTCACCTAAAGCACGCTTGTACTCAGTAGGAAGAACTTTGATAAAACGTCCGCGTGAATTTTCCCAATCAGCTAAGAGTGCTTTTGCGCGCTCTGAACCGGTATGACGAAAATGGCGCTCAATCAGCGCTTTCAAAATTTGTTCATCTGTCAAACGTTCGCCACCATCTTTGACATTCACAGGTGCGTGCCATTGGGACTGAGGCATCTTGGCAATTTGCTCTGCTGAAGGTAGAACTTTTTCTAAGGTAGCCATGCTGGTATTGCAGCGCTTCTCAAACATGCCGTCCTCGTCATAAACATAAGCAATACCACCACTCATGCCTGCTGCAAAGTTACGGCCCGTTGCACCCAAGACCACCACTGTTCCACCAGTCATATATTCGCAGCCATGGTCACCAGTGCCTTCGACAACAGTAGTAGCGCCAGAGTTACGAACTGCAAAACGCTCGCCTGCAACGCCGTTAAAGAAGGCTTCACCAGCAATAGCACCATACAAAACGGTATTACCAACGATGATGTTCTTAGCAGTATCACCACGGAACTCATGGGGGGCACGCACAATGACACGTCCACCTGACAAGCCTTTGCCAACATAGTCATTACCATCACCCACTAAGTCCAGAGTGATGCCATGGGCCAAGAAAGCTGCAAAGCTTTGGCCTGCAGTGCCATTTAATTGAATATGGATCGTGTCATCAGGCAAGCCTGCGTGACCATAACGCTGAGCTACTTCTCCAGAAAGCATTGCACCAACAGTACGGTTCACGTTTTTCACGGGGACGATAAAGGATACTTTTTCACCACGCTCAATAGCGGGCTCACTCTTTTCGATCAAGATATTGTCGAGGGCACTTGCTAGGCCATGATCTTGTGTGAGTACTTGATAACGCGGCACATCGCTTGCTACTTGAGGGGCAGCAAAGATCTTACTGAAATCTAAGCCATGTACTTTCCAATTATCAATACCTTTACGGGTATCTAAGAAATCAACGCGTCCAATTAAGTCGTCAAACTTGCGAATACCTAATTGCGCCATAATTTCACGCGCCTCTTCTGCAACAAAGAAGAAGAAATTAACAACGTGCTCTGGCTTTCCAGAAAACTTCTTACGCAACTCTGGATCTTGAGTAGCAACTCCAACGGGGCAAGTATTCAAATGACACTTACGCATCATGATGCAACCCTCAACGACTAATGGGGCCGTTGCAAAACCAAACTCATCGGCGCCCAACAATGCGCCAATAACCACGTCGCGGCCTGTCTTCATTTGACCATCAGCCTGAACACGAATACGGCTACGTAAACCATTGAGAACCAATGTCTGCTGAGTTTCAGCTAAACCCAACTCCCATGGTGAACCAGCATGTTTAATCGAAGATAGTGGTGATGCACCAGTACCGCCGTCATGCCCAGCAATCACAACGTGATCTGCTTTGGCCTTAGCGACACCAGCGGCTACCGTACCAACACCTACCTCAGATACCAGCTTTACAGATACATCAGCTTTTGGATTGACGTTCTTGAGGTCATGAATCAACTGAGCAATATCTTCAATCGAGTAAATATCATGATGTGGGGGAGGGGAAATTAGGCCTACGCCTGGGACTGAAAAGCGCAACTTACCGATATAGTCAGAAACCTTACCGCCTGGTAATTGACCGCCTTCACCTGGCTTGGCGCCTTGCGCCATTTTGATCTGAATTTGATCCGCTGAACGCAAGTACTCAGTGGTTACGCCAAAACGACCAGAGGCTACTTGTTTAATTTTAGAGCGCAATGAATCACCATCAAGCAATGGAATATTCGCTTCCACTACATCACTGCCCAAAACGCTGGCTAAGGTTTCACCCTTCTTAATTGGAATACCCTTGAGCTCATTAATGTAGCGATTTGGATCTTCGCCACCCTCACCCGTATTTGATTTACCACCGATGCGGTTCATCGCAATGGCGAGTGTTGCATGCGCTTCTGTAGAAATCGAACCCAAAGACATCGCACCCGTAGCAAAACGCTTCACGATTTCCTTTGCCGACTCTACTTCATCTAATGGAATCGCTTTCGCTGGATCAATCTTGAACTCGAACAAACCGCGTAAAGTCATTTGACGTTTGGTTTGGTCATTAATGATATTGGCGTACTCTTTATAAGTCTGATAACCCTTATCCGCTCCGGTACGCGTAGAGTGCTGCAATTTTGCAATGGTGTCAGGAGTCCACATATGGTTTTCACCACGAATACGGAATGCATACTCACCACCAGCATCGAGCATATTGGTTAAGACTGGGTCATTACCAAATGCTGCGCTATGCATACGTAATGCTTCTTCAGCCACTTCAAAGACACCAATGCCACCCACGTTTGATGGAGTTCCCTTGAAATACTGATCAATCACATCGTGATTCAAACCAATGGCTTCAAATATCTGTGAGCCGGTATAGGACATATAAGTGGAGATACCCATCTTAGACATCACTTTTTGTAAGCCCTTGCCAACTGCTTTAACAAAGTTCTTCACAGCCTTTTCACCAGATAGATCGCCTGATAATCCTTTAGCCATCTCAGCCAATGTTTCCATCGCTAGGTATGGATGAACTGCTTCCGCACCATACCCTGCTAAGAGTGCAAAGTGATGGGTCTCGCGAGCACTGCCGGTTTCCACTACCAAACCAACGCTTGTGCGCAATCCTTTTTGTACTAAATGCTGATGAATTGCTGAGGTTGCGAGTAAAGCAGGAATAGCCACATGCTTTTCATCAACCTGACGATCACTCACGATCAAGATGTTGTAACCAGAGCGAACAGCGTCAGCAGCTTCAGCACACAGAGAAGCTAAGCGTGCCTCAATACCAGCTTTGCCCCATGATGCTGGGTAGCAAATATCTAATTCATAAGAGCGGAATTTACCATTGGTGTAATGACCAATATGACGAATCTTAGTAATGTCATCAAAATCCAGAATTGGCTGACTTACTTCCAAACGCATTGGTGGATTGATGTTGTTGGTATCCAATAAGTTAGGCTTAGGCCCAATAAAAGACACCAAAGACATCACCATGTTTTCCCGAATAGAATCAATCGGAGGATTAGTCACCTGTGCAAATAATTGCTTGAAGTAGTTATAAAGCGGCTTATTTTTATTAGAAAGAACAGCCAAGGGACTATCGTTACCCATAGAACCAATGGCTTCTTCACCATTCATGGCCATTGGAGCCATGAGGTATTTAATATCCTCTTGGGTATAACCAAATGCCTGCTGGCGGTCGAGTAATTTAGCTGCTGGGCGGATAGTCATTTTTTCGTCTATCAAGTCAGCCTTGCTTGCATCTACTTCATCTAATTTCACACGAACTGCATCAATCCAGCTCTTGTAAGGCTTCGCATTTGATACAGCATTCTTAAGCTCAACGTCATCAATGATGCGACCTTGCTCCATGTCAATCATGAACATCTTGCCTGGTTGTAAGCGCCATTTTTGAACAATCTTGCTCTCGGGAATAGGTAATACGCCAGCCTCTGAACCCATGATGACTAGATCATCATCAGTCACGTAATAGCGTGCAGGACGTAAACCATTACGATCCAAAGTTGCGCCAATTTGACGACCATCAGTAAATGCCATTGCAGCAGGACCATCCCATGGCTCCATCATGGCAGCGTGATATTCATAAAAAGCACGACGGTTATCATCCATCAAGGTATGTTGTTCCCAGGCCTCTGGAATCATCATCATCATTGCTTGAGCCAATGGATAGCCAGACATTACCAACAACTCTAGACAGTTATCAAAGCATGCAGTATCAGACTGGCCGGGATAAATTAATGGCCATAACTTTTTTAAATCGTCACCCAATACCGGGGAGCTAATTGCACCTTCACGGGCATTTACCCAATTTACATTTCCCTTAACGGTGTTGATCTCACCGTTGTGCGCAATCATCCGGTAGGGATGTGCTAATTCCCATGCCGGGAAGGTGTTAGTGGAAAAGCGTTGATGGACCAGAGCAAGAGCCGATACAGTACGTCGATCTTGCAAATCTTGGTAATAAGCGCCAACCTGATTTGCTAAGAGCAAACCTTTATAAACAATCGTACGTGCTGACATTGATGCAACAAAATATTCTTTGCCATGCTTTAAATGCAAATCTTGAATTGCATGACTTGCTGTTTTACGAATGACATACAGCTTACGCTCAAGTGCATCAGTGGTCATGATGTCACGACCACGACCAATAAATATTTGCCGTATAAATGGCTCCGTCATTCGTACAGTTGGAGACATTGGTAACTTCACATCCACTGGCACATCTCTCCAGCCTAGTACAACCTGACCTTCTAAGCGAACTGTACGCTCGAGCTCTTGTTCACAAGCCAAACGTGATGCATGTTCCTTAGGTAAGAAAATCATACCGACACCGTACTCTCCCAATGGTGGCAAAGCGATTCCTTGCTTAGCCATCTCTTCGCGATAGAGGGTGTCAGGAATCTGAATTAAGATTCCAGCGCCATCGCCCATCAAGGGATCTGCGCCAACAGCACCGCGATGGTCTAGGTTTTCAAGAATTTGTAAGCCTTGGGCAACAATTTCGTGCGATTTTTTGCCTTTAATATGCGCAACAAATCCTACGCCACAGGCATCATGCTCATTACGTGGGTCATATAGACCTTGAGCGGTTGGGCGAGGATCTGAATTCAATTTTGTAGTCATAGTATTTCCGAGGGGCGACAAAGGCCTGATTACTTTTGGAGGATCAAATATAGGTGAATACCCATACCGATGCAATAGAAATAAAATGAGTCTGTCCCATTTATTTCTATTCAGCACCACAATGAATTACTTAAATAGGGACAGAGTCGAAAAATGGGGCTCTTAATGAAATCTCAAGCCTAACTTATACCAGTCCTAAGCTACTGAATTTAAAGTATTTATTTTTCTTGGGCGGCCACGATGACGAATCTGAGTAATTTCTGGGCTGTCTTTAAAGATCTTTTTGGCGTAAATATCACTTACCCAAGGCTTAGAACGTATTAAAGATTCTGTGATTTGTCTGTCTTCCCAATGGGGTGCACCCTCTTTTACAAAGTTTGCCCAACCTATTTGTCTTTCAAAAGGCGTATTACCTAATCGCCAAAAGTTCTCATGGTCAACTAGCCAAGGCTCAGAATTTCTACCGATATGGCTAACAAAACTAGTCCAGCTTGACTCTTGTGGACTCGACTCATAGCCAGCCCTTACAGGATTTAATTCAATATAACGCTGACAACGCAAAAAATAATCAGGGTCAATTAAGGAGGAGCGATAGCGTCCTTCCCAGATGGTTCCGGATCGATTGTGTTGTTGATTGAAATACTGCGCATAGCGCCTACCTAAAGACTGCATGGTTTTTGCAAGCGAGTTTTCTTTCTGCGGGGTTAATAACAAATGCACATGATTGGGCATTAATGCAAAAGCATGTACCGAGCAAGCAAACTGCTTAGCCGCTTCTCGCAACCATTCTAAATAAATGCGGCGATCTTCATCACTAAAAAAGAGGGCTTCTCGGTTATTGCCGCGCACCATGACATGCATGACTTGGCCTGGTATGACTGTGCGTGCTTGCCGAGCCATGATGTCAATACACTATTGCAGTTCGCGAACGCCGCCAGCATTGGAGAACTCAGGGATAAACCAATCACCATCTACCTGTGTTACTCCACTAGGTACTTCGCGGGATTCTTGAGGTACATTCTTTAAAGCTGTACCCATATAAGAAATCCACATTGGTAAAGCCAAACCACCACCAGTCTCACGATCACCCAAGCTTGCTGGCTTATCAAATCCAATCCACGCCACTGCCACAACTTTGGGGTTGTAGCCTGCAAACCAAGCATCATGGGACTCATTGGTAGTTCCTGTTTTTCCAGCAATGTCGTTACGGCCTAACTTTGCGCGCGCTGATGCTGCAGTACCTGTCTTTGTAACTTCTTGCAGCATACTATCCATCACAAAAGCAGTGCGCGCATCCAAGACTCTGGTTGCATCCTCGCGAGCATGTGTTGGGTTCGCTTCGAATAAAACAACACCTTTGGAGTCAACCATCTTGTCAATCAGAAAGGGGTCGACACGATAGCCACCATTTGCAAAGACGCTATAGGCTGATGCCATTTGTAAAGGGGTCACAGATCCCGCACCCAATGCCATTGTTAGATAGGGGGGATGCTTCTCTGGCTCGAAGCCAAAACGCTGTATATATTCCTGAGCGTAAGATGGGCCGATAGCTCGAATGATACGAACTGAAACTAAATTTTTAGATTTGGCTAAGGCATTGCGTAAGCGCATCATGCCGTCATATTTGCCATCGTAATTCTTTGGCTCCCACACCTGGCTCCCCGTCTCCATACTGCCAATCGACAAGGGGGCATCGTTGACGATCGTGCTTGGAGAAAAACCTTTTTCAATTGCGGCCGCATAAATAAATGGCTTGAATGAAGAGCCTGGCTGACGTAGGGCTTGGGTTGCGTGGTTGAATTGGTTACGACGGAAATCAAAACCACCAACTAAAGAGAGGATTGCACCTGTTTCTGCATTCATAGAAACAAAAGCGGCTTCTACTTGCGGCAACTGCGCTAACTTCCACACTCCTCCATCGGACAATAATCTCACAATCGCACCTGGACGTAGACGCTTTTTAGGTTGTGCACTATCGGTAAGGGATGCCGCTGCCAACTTCAGGCCTTCGCCTTTAATCGCAATCACGTCACCTGTTGAAGTCATCACCTGCATTTCTTTTGGTTTGACCTCAAGTACAACTCCTGACTGCAAATCATCTAATTGGGGATAAGCTAATAGCGCTTCATCAATCGCACGCTGACGTTTTACTGGATCTTCCGGAAGCGTAATGAATCCCTCGGGTCCACGATAGGCATGACGCAAGTCATACTCAAAGATCCCTCGGCGCACCGCTTTATAAGCTGCTTCCTGGTCAGCCTTCAAGATCGTTGTATAAACATCGATGCCTTGGGAGTAAATAGCTTCGCCATACTGCGTAAAAAGCAATTGCCGCACCATCTCAGCCGGGAAGTCTGCTCGCACATTAAATTCGTTACCCAGACCCCGAATACGCAATTCTTCAGCCATTGCTTTTTGATAGTCCTCTTGAGAGATATAGGATAAATCACGCATGCGCTGCAAAATATATTCCTGACGAATCTTGGCACGACGGAAATTGGTAACAGGGTTATAGGCCGATGGCGCTTTGGGTAAACCTGCCAACATGGCAGATTCTGCAATAGTGATGTCTTTAAGCTCTTTGCCAAAGTAAATCTGTGCGGCACTGGAAAATCCATAAGCCCTTTGGCCCAGGAAAATCTGATTCATATAGATTTCGAGAATCTTGTCTTTGGTCAGCTGAGATTCAATTTCCCAAGACAACAGGACTTCATAAATTTTGCGGCTAAATGTTTTTTCATTGCTGAGGAAAAAATTTCGTGCTACTTGCATCGTGATAGTGGAGGCGCCCTGAGAAAGATTCCCGCGAAGATTAGTTATCGCTGCTCTTAAGATGCCGACGTAATCAACCCCGCCATGAGAGTAAAAACGATCATCCTCAATCGCGAGGACTGCATTACGCATACTTTGCGGAATCTCATTTAAAGGAATCACCTTGCGGCGCTCTTCGCCAAACTCACCAATCAAGACCTTATCAGCCGTATAAATACGTAAAGGCGTTTTTGGGTTGTAATCCGTCAAAGCAGAAATTTTAGGCAAATTGGGCTTGGCTATTAAAAATGCGTAGCCCATCAACAAAGCAAGAACAACGGCAAAGACCACGCCAATAATAAGCACGGCCTTGACCAATGGATTGCTAGATGACCTTTGAGGATAAGCTTGTGCCCCATATTGCCGAGGACGCCTGTCAGGCTGACGGGAAGATCGCTGATTGATCGGCGGCTTGTCTTTGGGGGGTAGAGCCATATTGACAAATTATAGGGCGCTTAAGTAATTTTCCTGAAAGCTCCAAAATCCTTATTTGGCAAATCCCTAAAAGGTAGGTTCTGATCTCAATTTCAGTTCTGACCGATGGTTTTTGTATTCGAAGAAATGAAGAATATTGCCATGCCATCACGCCATATTTCCCCCCAATCTTTCGACACTATTTTGAGTGAGCTTGGTGATGATCCAGCCATCCCAGACCCCCATGGAATCCGAAAGCCAGGCGCCTCAAAAGGTAACATTCCTGGAGCCTCTAAACCCGCAAAAACGCCCTCTTTTCTCGAGCCCTTGAGTCAGCCTGATCTCATCAATCAGGTTAAAAAAATGGGGGCCGTCTTAGTTGTAGCCCTATGTTTTGTAGGCTTGATTTTCGGTTTATTTTTAGTTTACGACAGCTCTAAAAGCACCTCAGATACACAGCTTGAGGACTCCAATATTCAGATTTTAAAACTCCAAACGGACTTGGCCTTAATTCGCAAGGAACTTGATGAAGATTTTAATTCTCTATACGAAGAAATAGACCTGTTAAAAGTAAGTATTCACTCATTTGAGAAAAAGAAGTCTAATTATCAAGTTTTATCGAAGCCAAAACCGTATCCTCATGAAAGCGAACTACGCAGTTGGCGTTATTTGGGGAACAGCCAAATGGGGGATACCCAGCAGGCTTTTTTTCAACAAGGCAAATTCCAGACAATGTTTTCCAAAGGTGCTTTGGTCGTGGGTGAATGGCGCCTTACCCATATCGAAAAGGAGGGGGCCACCCTTACCCACCCACAAGGTAAATCCATTGTTCTTCACCCAACAAAAAGCGAATGATCAAAGCCAAAAAAGCATCCCTTTACCTCATCCTGATGGCAGTTATTTGCATCTTTTTTTTGGCAAAACCTAGCCAAGGAAATACGCCCAGTCAGAATTTCACCCAACTACCCATAAGCCTTCATTTTTCAGATATTGAAGTTACGGAACTTTTGCAAATTTTGGCAAAGCTTGGTAGAAGTAATTTTTTACTAAGCGACTCCATTAAAGGAAAAATCACCGTCAATCTCAATAACACCCCTTGGCAAACTGCACTGCACTCCATATTGGCTAGTAGGGGTTTGCGGATTATTCGCCATGGTGATATTTACTGGATTGGACCTCATGCGGAAATCCAGGCCTTTCAAAAATTTCGCCGTGAGGATGCAGCCCTGCCATTTGGAGGAGATCACATCAACAGCCCAAGACAGATTTTGATTGAAGCTCGCATTGTTGAAGCTGATGAACGCTTTGCACGCGAACTTGGGGTGAAGCTAGGTTCCCAAGCCAATACCTTGGGTGGCAATGCAGATCAAAATATTCTAGCTAGCCAAGATTTAGGCGTTGCCGGTCTCAATGGCTTTAATCCAGCAACTATGGCTGCCACACTAGTTTCCAAAAATGCCCAGCGCCTTTTGCAAATAGAACTCTCCGCCCTGGAGTCGGAGGGACAAGGCAAAATTTTGTCTAACCCCCGCATCATGACTGGGGATCAGGTAAAGGCCACCATTGAACAAGGAACAGAACTCCCATATCAAACCACTTCACAAAGCGGCAGCAAACTCCAGTTTAGAAAAGCGAATTTACGCCTAGAGGTGCTTCCCAAGATTCATCCAGATGGAAAAATTTCTATGTTGGTTGGAATCAATAAAGACACTATTGGTATGAAAACCGAACAAGGCTATGCAATTGATACGAAAAGCCTCAGTTCGGAGGTCACTGTTGAAAACGGGGGCACTGCCATCATTGGGGGAATTTTTCAAACCACTGAACGCGAGGATGAGGTGAAGGTTCCCCTCTTGGGAGATATTCCCATTATTGGTCACTTATTTCGCCATAAATCAAAATTACAAGATAAAACTGAGCTGCTGGTGTTCTTAACACCCACAGTTCTCGACAAACCCTAATAAAATCGAAGGGTGAACTCTTCAACGAACAATATCTTCCTGATTGGCCTTATGGGTGCCGGAAAGTCAACCGTTGGAAAAGTTTTAGCAAAAAAATTAGGGCGCCGGTTTTTAGATGCAGATCACATCATTGAAGAGCGCTGTGGCGTCAAGATTCCTGTCATCTTCGAAATGGAAGGAGAAGAAGGATTTCGCAAACGTGAAGCACAAACTATTCGCGAAGCTACCGCTGAATATGACCTGATATTGGCAACTGGTGGGGGGGCGGTTTTGCTACCAGAAAACCGCCAAGCACTGAGTGAACGTGGCACTGTCATTTACCTGCACGCCAACCCTATTGAGCTATGGCATCGTACTAAAGGCGGAGAAGGACGTCCTCTGCTAAAAAGCGGTGACCCAAAAAAAATTCTAGAAAATTTATATGCGATTCGTGATCCTCTCTATCGTGAAATCGCTGACCATATCATTGAAACTGGAAAGCCCAGCGTAAACCAATTGGTCAATACCTTAATCATGCAACTTGAACTTTCCAACTAAATACTATGATGAAAACACTTGAAGTTGAACTTGGTAGTCGCAGTTATCCCATTTATATTGGGGCAGACTTAATTGATCAATCTGCTTTATTTAGCGCATGTGAAAAAGCCACCTCCATTTACATTGTTACCAATACGACTGTGGCCCCTCTGTATGCGGAACGCCTTAGTAAAACCTTAGCGAGTTATGGCAAAGCTGTCAGAACGATTGTTTTGCCAGATGGAGAGTCATATAAGGATTGGAAAAATCTTCAACTGATTTTTGATGATCTATTAAAGTTTGGTGCTGATCGCCAAACCATGTTGGTGGCATTAGGTGGTGGTGTGATTGGTGACATGACTGGCTTTGCAGCGGCAAGCTTTATGCGGGGCGTGCGCTTTATTCAAGTACCTACGACCTTGTTGGCACAGGTAGATTCCTCGGTAGGCGGAAAAACTGGTATTAATCATCCGCTTGGAAAAAATATGATTGGGGCTTTTCATCAACCCGTTGCAGTGGTTGCTGATTTGAACACCTTAAAGACATTGCCGCCACGTGAACTCTCGGCTGGCCTGGCTGAAGTAATTAAGCATGGTGCTATTGCCGATGCAGTATTTTTAGATTGGATTGAAGCGAATGCTTCAGCTTTGTTAGCATGCGATACCAATGCGATGGCTCATGCTGTTCTTCGCTCTTGTGAAATTAAATCCGCTGTGGTTTCGGCCGATGAACGAGAAGGTGGTATTCGTGCAACCCTAAATTTTGGCCATACCTTTGGTCATGCTATCGAAGCAGGCATGGGATATGGCGAATGGCTCCATGGAGAAGCAGTGGGATGCGGCATGGTGATGGGCGCTAACTTATCGCGCCAACTTCATTACATCAGTCAATCTGATGTAGAACGCCTTACCAACATTATTCAGTCAATGAACTTGCCGATAGTACCCCCAAAATTTGGGGCAGAGCGCTATATGAAACTTATGCAGGTTGATAAAAAAACTGAGGGTGGGCAAATTCGCTATGTGCTTTTAGAGAAGATTGGCAAAGCGCAAATTAAAAGCGTGCCAGATGCACAGGTCATTGAAACTTTAGCGGCTACGGGTGCCGCATAAAAACTGTACTAATCTTTTTTCAATGCAATATTGATAGTTTGCCCAGCTTGAGCGCTAGAAAACTGAGATAGGTCGCTTAGTAACTCACGACCTGTTTTAGTGTCTAACCATAAGGGTTGGGCCATAGATCCAGCCCAGCGGTAGTGATAACCACCGGATTTAGCAGCAACCCAAATCTCATGCAAAGGCGGCTGTGTATTAACCACGATCACGCTTTTGTCTCGAAAGCGAATATTGATGACGTTGCCCCCTTGGCGCTCTATATCTAAATCTAAGTCGAGCGTATCATCCGCCGCTTCTAGGGCCATTTCGATAGATTGCAATAAATGAGCCCCCAACTGATGAAATTGCTTGTCATCAATACTTTCAACGCTCAAATTATTTGGATTCATCTCAGTGCCCTGCATGCTATATTCAATCATTCGTTTTAGAGACATTCATGATAGCGATTATTAACAGAGCCTTTGGTATTAGCCTCCTAATATCCCTT
>Ga0194047_10001331_pt1 | contig 15266 bp, 12 predicted proteins | sample JunL225m_MetaG_2_FD_160070 | JGI IMG/M metagenome (GOLD analysis project Ga0194047, IMG submission 160070) | Anoxic zone freshwater microbial communities from boreal shield lake in IISD Experimental Lakes Area, Ontario, Canada - Jun2016-L221-5m | ecosystem: Environmental > Aquatic > Freshwater...
GCTCAAGCTCTACAACTTCTTCTGCTGACGATTCTACTTCCGCTTCTAGCTCAGGCTCTACAACTTCTTCTGCCGCCGATTCTATTTCCGCTTCTAGCTCAGGCTCTACAACTTCTTCTGCCGCCGATTCTATTTCCGCTTCTAGCTCAAGCTCTACAACTTCTTCTGCTGACGATTCTATTTCCGCTTCTAGCTCAAGCTCTACAACTTCTTCTGCTGACGATTCTATTTCCGCTTCTAGCTCAAGCTCTACAACTTCTTCTGCTGACGATTCTACTTCCGCTTCTAGCTCAGGCTCTACAACTTCTTCTGCTGACGATTCTTCAATTTCAGGCGCGAGGGGTTCTAAAACAATCTCAGGAAGGGCAGGTTTAACCAATTGCTCAAGAAGATGTTCAGGGCTAATATCTGGGTCTATAGCCAACCCAAAATGCTCTTGCAGGAGGGCAAGATTATAATAACGCTTTTCGCCGAATTCGTTTAGGGTAGCCGAGATTATGGTACTCAAGGCGGGGGTTAGGTTACGGTTGAGCAAAAGCGCAGGTTGGGATTTTCCGGGACGATATTGCTGACAGGTTGCCATTTTATAAAGTATTGCGCCCAAAGCATAAATATCACAGCCGAGTTTGTCCTCATCTTCTGCTGCGATAGCGCTGGTGCCATAGCTTTTTAGGAAAGCTTGTTTTGATTTGTTATATAAAATATTTTTTGGATTCAAATCTCCATGAAACAGCCCGTTTGAATGCAAAACTTCCAGCGCATTACATACATCCCTACCGACAGCGCCAATTGTCTGGTTATTGAGGGGTCTATTGCGGGAGATAGCTATTTGTTCGTGGAGGCTACCGCCTTCAATAAATTCGTAGATAAAATAATGCGTATCATCACTAGAACCGTATTCCAGCACCGAAACAAGACCGGTGTTACCTGCAAGTTGGTTACTGATTTCAAACTCACGTAGGCAAGCGACCAGATAAGCAGGGTTAAAATCCGGGTGGGTAGCCGAAATAGCTCTTACAAATACTGTTTTAATATTCGAATTAGCAATATACGTAAAAACTGAAGATTCAGCGGTAATAGAGCTTATTACCCTGTATTTCCCCAATATTGGTTGCTCTAATTCATCCACAGACATAGCTTGGTAACTCTCCAGATAATCCCTTAGAATTGCGATGAAAAGTAGAGAAAAGGAAATTGAATAAGAGGTGGCTTTTGAAACACAAAATCAATTTTGCTGACCACAAACCGATTTCTTTCAAGAGCTATCGCTTTCCCTTTAGTTCTACAACCCATTCTGTGCTTATATGTGACAATAATATTGTCAATAATCATTTACTCGTTAATTTTATAAGAGCATATAGTAATTATACTACAACTTGAACCTAAAATTTCCCTAAATTATTGTTTGAATTTGCATATATGTAACGGTTTGTAAATTTTTTATCTCTTGGAAAGAAAGTAATACAAACCTGTATCAGGATTTTTATAGAACTGCTTTTATTAGTATATCAATTATTTACATTTATACAATGTTTATCTGAACCCAACATTACCGAAATCAAGCGCACCCTATTAGAAAAATAGTAATAGACAACCTAAATCTGCCCTTAACATGTGTTAATTTCACTAGATGTTAGTATTTAATAAAATATCTATAAATCTAGATGCAGTTTACCGCTATAACAATGGGACCTGAAGTTTGTGGGGGCGAAAATACATTAGCAAATATAAGAATATTGTGTGATTTTCAGGAAACCAACTGCCTATTATTCGATTTTTCAATAGCCATATTGTACCAAAAGCTAAAGATTGAGGCAAACTATAGACAAGTGCAAGTATGGTATTTGCATCATCTTACAAAAAGGTTCGCAAAAGGGTTTGGGTAAAGGCGTGATATGTGACCACGCCCACGTTGGTTTACTATGCATTGCAGAGTGAAAATTCTACAAAAACTAGGTTTGAATTAGGGTCTTTGTAATAACTATGGCGATAGCACTTATGATTGCTGCCGGATTGGACAATTTGGATTATAATAACTTCACGCAGGTATCGGAGAAGCCTGCCGTTTTGCAAATGCAACAGGAGCGCTGACTACCACTTGACCCGGCGTAATCCCAACGCTGTTTGCTGACAAAAAATTGCGCCGCTTTCTCAAAAATTTTATGGAGAAGTAACTATGTATTGCCATAAATGCCAGTTTGTTTGCGATGAAACCGATGCTTTTTGCCGAAAATGTGGGGCGACATTAGCGGAAGAAGGTCAGTTCAGCGAAACAACTGTCACCGCCCTTGAGGTGTTAGAGTCGCACTTGCCCGTCAAAGCCACCGCCCGCAAATTGCCTATGTACCTAGCAAAGGCAGGTGAGTTGCTTTCCAGTGAAACCGGGCAGAAGCTGGCAAAGGGCGCGATGGTAGTTGCGCTCAGTGTTGCTGCCGAGATTATTGATCAGGCGATGAAGCAGGACAAAAAGCGTAAGCTAGAGCGGATGTCTCCCGGTGAGGTGGTGCGCTCGCTCAGTCCGCTCGATAACGGTTTTTCCAGTCCCATTCTATCAAACGGTATGAGTGAAACTTATGATTATTTTTATGAACGTTGGATAATTCGCCGCACTATCCGCCGTGAGTGAAGCCAAAGATAGGTAGAAAATGATTATTGGCGAAAAAATCAATTTGCGCCCCTATAACCGTGAAGATGTGCGACAATTCGCCGCTTTGACAAATGACCTTTCCTATAGCAGCGAGTTCAATTTCTTCGGGCTGCGTTCTCCTGAAATAGTGGAGCATTCTTTTGAAGAAGATGGTTTCCTGCATTACCAACGGGGGCGGTTGGTGGTGGTAACACCAGATGGTACGGTGGTCGGGATGGTCAGCTATCATATGGAAGCTTACGGACCAAACGACGGCAGCCGGGTTTATAACATCGGTATCACCTTGATGCAAGAGCAGCGTGGCAAGGGTTACGGCACGGAAGCACAAAGCTTGTTAGCAAGTTATCTGCTTGCGACCTTTCCGGTTATGCGCGTGGAAGCTACCACCGATATTGAGAATCTGCCGGAGCAACGTTCGCTGGAAAAAGCCGGTTTCACCCGCGAGGGCGTGTTGCGAAAAGCACAATGGCGCAACGGAGCGCACCGTGACATTGTACTCTACAGCAAGTTGAGGGGCGAATAACGCTCGTTACTTTTTTCCACAATCAGTTGGAGCAAACATAGGGCAAGCAGTAGTTTGGCAGGTTAGCTTACGGCTGCTATACTAGCTGGTGAAATAAATAACAAACAGATTTGAACTATAGATGAAAGATTATATGATGGGTGCAATTGACGAAGTTCTCAAAGCTAACCTGCGTTATGTGCAAAATTTCTCCGGTCAAGATTTGTCGCTTGAACCAGCGCAACATCTAGCGGTAGTAGCTTGCATGGATTACCGAATTAATATTGAGCATGTGCTGGGTTTGAAAAATGGCGACGCTAACATTATCCGCAACGCCGGGGGCTTGGTCACAGACGATGCGCTGCGCTCGCTGCTGGTGTCCACCCATATGTTGGGGGTCGAAGAAATTATGATTATCAACCATACCGAGTGCGGTATGCTCAAGTTCAAGGACAAAGATTTGCTCTCACGCTTGCAACGTAATTCCGGCACCGCTACGGTTTCGCCCGCTGCCTTCTACGCTTTCACCAATCTGGAAGAAAATGTACTGAATCAGGTACAACGGGTCAAATCGCACCCTTGGATACCGAGCGAAATAATAGTGCGCGGTTTCATTTACGATGTAAAGAGCGGACTGCTAACTGAGGTACACGGCTAATTCTACCATCCCCCCCAGATTGTGAACGCAGGGCGTATCTTGTAGGAGCAACCTCCGCGTCGCGATTTAACCCCCCTCCATCTAAAACCTAATGTAGGTTAAGTACAAAAGAAAACAAAGCTATTGACAAATATAAATAACGCTATATAATACATTCAGGTAAGCAGAGCTTGAACTGAAATAATATGTGAAGGAATAGCGCTAATTATAGTCTGTGCAAAAGGCAGTCGAACCCTGAAAGGAAGGAGAAGGCATATGAATATTACAGTCAGTATGGGTAGAACGAATTGCGGTGGAGCATGCCTTCGACCTGGAATTGGGTCTGAGCGGTTCTTGAGGTATAGGGTAAAACCTAGTGGCTTACACAATGCCGATTTTAGCAAGGAGAATAAAGCTTGCTAGAACCGAGCAGTTAGAAAGCCAGAAATATAAACCTCTTGAAACGCGATGACTAAACTAAAAATAGCCCATCGCGTTTTTTGTTAATCAAGCACATCTTGAAGAAATTATAGATTGTTATTTTACTTAATTTGATTCACACATTAGGAGAAATAAAGCAATGTATCCCTATCAGCATGAGAAGCAGGCGCAATACCGACAACAAGAGTTTTTACAAGAAGCCGAACACGATAGGCTTGTGAACGCAGCGTGTAAAAGCAATGCACAATCTCTTCTTGCCAAACTAGCGGTTAGAATGGTAAAGCCTTTCCGCGCTAGTAATTACAAAAAGTTAGCCAAAGAGGCTTAATAATTGATTGTATAACCTTCAGAAATCCTCATTAAACCTCTAAAGTATCTACACTACCCACAACCGGAGTAGGTGACCTCGCCGCTTCGGTTTTTTTATTCGGTCGAAAAAGAAGATAAAGCAAAAATGCCAACGCCATCAACCCAAACTGTAAAAGCCCAATTATAACAAAGGGCATTCCCCGCGCCGTATTTTCGTAAAGAAGCCCGCCGATTAGTGACCCAGCGAGAGTTCCGAATTGCTGCACCGCGTTATAAAGCCCTTGTGCCTTACCGCGTGAATGAAGCGGGCTATGGTCTGCCAAGTAGCCATCAGTCGCCGCCCGCGACACCGCATCAATCGAGCCTTCCACCACCCCAATTATCATTATAATAAGGAAAGAGGTAATTATTCCGTAGCTCATCCATACAAATGATAGTAGAATTGACGCGCTGAACATCATCAGCAAGCGCCCTACTCTATCAGAAAAACGCCCTGCCCAAGGCGCAACCAGAATAATCGGAATCGAATAGACCGTATATGTCCAGCCGATAGCGGTAAGCGAGAAGCCCAAATCGGCAGCAAACAAACTCCAAATGGCAATTGCAACACCGGGACCAAGCCCAATCGCGCCCTTTACCAAACAACCGATAACAATCGGTAAGGTCAAAAGTTTTTCTGTTCCGCTCAACTCTGCCGGAATAATAGCTACCGGAGTGTCCATTTGACTTGCGTTCCTTTGGCTATAACCGCGATAGGAAAACAGCACCAGCAAAATCGAGGGAATAAATATAAGAAAAGAAAGTAGATAAACCGCCTGAAATCCGGTTATCTCCGCCATCAATGTACCCATGGGAGGCCCGGCAAACATGCCAAAGGTAATAACCGCGCTGAACAGCCCGAAAGCCTCGCCGTTCCTGCCCGAAGGCGTAAGGTCTGCCAGCAACGCACGAGCAGGCGAGGAAACCGCCGCCGCCGTTATTCCTTCTACAAAGCGCAGTAGAATGAACATTTCGGCGGAAGTAGTGAACATAAAACCCAGGGTAATCAGGGAATGCCCGATCAAACCGGCGATAATCAGGTTCGGACGATTTACCCTATCACTCAACCAGCCAAACGGGAAAAGAAAGACAAAACCAGAAAACAAGAAAGCAGCCGCCATAAAGCCCAATGCAACGCCGCTTGCGCCTTCATCTCGCGCATAAAGAGTCCTTATCGGAGCTATGAAGCCCTGTGCCAAAAACGAAACAGCTATCGCAATCAACAAACTTGCGATTTGCCAATTACTCCAAAGGCTCGGCGGTCTTTTCCGCTTACCCAAAGTGGGATTCGCTATTTTAGATTCGGTGAGATTCAAAACAGCCCCTCCAAAGAGCTTTTTCAGGCGCAACTTTGACTATTTTATCAGATTCCCATAGAGTCGCATCTTGTGGAAGAAAGCTATTGCCCTCAATTGCCCTCTATCCCTAAAGAAATTGCCATCCCTACGGAATCCCCTTCGCCTAGAACTTCCAGCATTTGTTTTAAGTCAATTTCTTTTTGCTCTTCCAGTGCCATCTGTTTTTTCTCTTTGTTAATCCTGATTTCTAATTACGAGAGTTACACCCTATAAATCTTCAGTACCTCACCTCTGTAGGGGTTGATGACTTTCATTGCGATGTTGCCGCTGGATGGGCACCTTGCAAATACTCTTCGACCACCGCCACCTTAAATTCGAGTTTGTAGCTTTTTCTGGTTTTGTTGGTTATCATTTGCCAATTGTATAACCTTAAATCTCTATCTTTCCGTGTCCGATTTTCTGGGTCCATTATATTTTGGAACAGTGCTGGAATGGTGACATCTTAGACTGCCTAGAAACAGTGAAAAGATTTGCCCAGAGTATGTCTTGGAACGGAAAGTTTCCAGAGATAGCCGTAATTGACAAGCTGAATCAATCGGGGGTTAAGCTTTCTAGGGAAGCAATGGCTGTCGTGGAAGGGTTTCTGGTTCGCCTACCTAAGTTGCCTAACTGGTTTGTTACCACACCTTGCCTTCCACTTGATCTGTGTGCTTAATTATTTTTAGTTCCCTTAGGAAGTGGGGCAGAACAAAAAAGATGCTACGGAAATACTTTATCCTTCATGCCGGGACCTGCGCCGAGTACCACAATTGCAACTTCGCCTCCCGTTGCGGTGACTTTGAATTTACCGCTGAACTTATCAATTTGCAACGAACCTTGCCAAGCGTTATATCGAGCAAAAGGCGAAAGCTGTTTCTCCTGTGAAGCTACCACCTGACCGTTATCGTTCTGGTATTCAATTTTGAGAGTAACGGTGGCGTTGCTAGTGTTCTGGATAATACCGGCAGTAGTGTAACCGCCATCCGCATTTTTGAAAACAGTATAATCCGGGCTACTTTGCGTGGTTTTTACCTGTGCAGGGTAGGTTATAATCGAACCGTCCTCAAGCCTATTTTCTATGGTAGCGGCAACCGAAGAGGGCGCCAAAATAACCGCGCTGCCGTTGAAGCGAGAGTTAGGGTCAGCCAGTTTCAGGGAAGCAAGGCTGAACCGCTGACTAGACAATCGCGCCATATCGCGCTTTTCGGTGAAGATTACTGTTCCAGCATCGTTGTAATAGGTTATCTCTACGGTTACGGTTTTGGTACTGGGATTTACCAGCGAAATATAGCTGGAAGTATCGGCATCTTGCTTTTTGATGAAGGGCAGATAAAGTTTATTGCCTGTTTCTGCCGAATTATATTCAATAGTTTTGCCGTCAGAAGCCAAACGAACTGCGGTAGCGGTTACAGGTGCGCTACTAACAATTGCTGCCCAACCGTTATAGACCGGAAGATACAGGTTGCCAGCCCACACTGTTTTAGTACCTTTTGCTGGCACAGTTTCAAGTAGCGTTACCACTCGTGCCGTGTCGGTAGCCTCGTTATCATCTATCGCTACCTCTTTATCGCCCACTTTTTTGGTATTGGGAGCGCCAGACCAGTTGTTAAAGCGGATGAACACATCGGCAGGTTTATCGGTGGGGTTCGAGATTACAAAGCCCATAGTTCCGCTGCTGTTGTCACCATTTTTAACTGCCAGCGGGAACAATAGATTTACCGCACCGCTGGAGGGGGTTGCGGAAGTTGCGTTAGCTTTAATCCCGGCAAGGCTATCAAGGCTGACGCTAGTGGTAGTGGAGGCTTGGGGGTTTGTGGGGTATTCGCCGCGATTCCCGGCGTAATCCATTGCTCGCACCCGGAATTGGTAGGTTTTACCAGCCTGACCTTGAAATAAGGCAGCGATTCCCGGCGTACCGCTTAACCAATTAGTCCAATCACCGTTGCTTTCGCGATATTGTACATCGAATAGGGAAGTGTTAGGTCCGTCCACATTATCGAAACTTGACCAACGCACCAGAAAAGCGGTTGGGCTAAGCGTGGGAAGTGAATCCACATTGCTGCTAGGAGACAGCGTATCTATACGAGTAAAAACCTGCCCGGTAATCGGTGGTGTGCTGGTAATGCCAGATTTGCCAGTTGCTTTAACCCGGAATTGATAGGTTTTGCCGTTATCGCCTCGGAATTGAGTAGTGGTAAGGTTTGTATTGCTAAGAAGATTTGACCAATCGTTGTCAGATGAGGCTTTATATTGTAAATCGTAGCCAGCAATTCCGGCATTACCGCCTTCTTCCTTACCAACCCATGAAAGATTGATTACGTTGGAGTTACTGAATAGCGGAAGAGTATTAACCGCAACCGATAAAACCGATGAGTCTTTTGCTTTGATACTCACATTAAGCGTCAAATCTTTGACCCCTTTGGTTTGCAACCACACATCGTTAGGTTGCACCAAATCAATGTGAAGCACAAAATCTCCGGTCAGATTGGGAACTGCCACCTGAAAGTTAGGGTAAACAAGCGAACCGCCCGGCGGCATATCTTGCGGTAGGTTAGCGCGTACCTCTTCATAGTTGTTTTTGGCAACGGGAGCGCCATATCCATAAAACCAGCGATAGCCTACTTTAAGCTCGCTTGCGCCGGAAGCTGCCCATGCGACAGTACCGCTATTGGTAAGTTTCAAGCGTGGGAAGGTTAATCTTGCGCCTACCCGTCCTTCGGTTGGAGCGTTTTCCACTTCCCATTTCACCTGAATAGGCGAGGTTTGTTGCGCTACTGCTACACCGCTGACCATACTCAAGGCGGTAATAAATAAAAGCATCTCCGCCAACATTGCTGCCCCAATCTGAAATCCTGTAATAGTCCGGCTACCTGATTTACGCATTTGCCGCTTTCCTTGCACAAGCACCTGATATGGTTTGAAAAATCATGTTATGTCTACACGAATTATATGTCCCTATGTTTAGCCTGTCAATGGTATGTTATAATTACGCTCGAATTTTTAGGCTCAGGGATGTTTGAATGAAAGAATTGCTGGATAATGTGGTGCTGGTTTTATACCAGCCGCAGGATGTAATAAATGTAGGTGCAGTGGTACGGGTGATGAGCAATTTTGGGTTGCGCCGCTTGCGCTTGGTTGAACCTGCGGCTTATGACCCCTACCGAATTGAGGGTATCGCCCACCATACTGCTCCGGTGATAGAAACGATAGAACGAGTTCCATCATTAGAAGAAGCTATTGCCGATTGCGGCTTTGTGCTTGGAGCTACCGCCCGCTCACGCGGTGTCAAGCGGGAACAGCTTACCCCACGTAATGCGGCAAATACGCTGTTACAGGCAAATCGGATTGACCCGCAAAATTTGAGCGCGGTACTTTTGGGGCGCGAGGATGATGGCTTGCCAAATGAAGCGTTAGATTATTGCCATGCGCTAGTGACTATTCCCACCGATGATTTTAATGCTTCCCTGAATCTTGCTCAAGCAGCATTGGTAATAGCCTATGAATTATGGCTGGCGGCAAATCCACAAATCGAGAGTTTGCACCCTGCGCTACCCATAGCTCATGTGCATACCGAAGGCGCTCCGCCGCGTTGGGGAGACCCTGCTAGTGTGATGCTGGCGCTTCAGAATGCTCTTGTTGAAGATATAAAGCTTGCCAACGGAACCGACAGGGAAGCGATATTTACGGCACTTTCCGAATTGCTTCTAACCTTACACCCCTATACTACGGATGAGAGACTGTCCTATTCGATGAGTCGTTTAAGGGCAATCCTGTTACGTGCCGCTCCGCGCAGAGATGAAAGCCGTATGCTGTCGCATCTCTTTCAGAATATAAATCGAAAATTGCTGAAATTAAGGGGCGAGGAGTAATTTTAGTACAGAGATAAAAAGCTTATACGCCCCCTGTCTGAAAACCTTTTGAGGCGAATGTTCAACCTCATGCTGCGGCTGAAAAAGGTTTGATGTTCAGCCTTTCTAGGAATTGGTTGCATAATGCCGGATTCCACGCTATAGGCTTTCGTTTGGTATCGTGACTGTCCGAGCCACAAGTTACCAATAGCTTATGGCGGGTGGCTAATTCGACTAATCGCTCTTCTTCGGAAGTGTCGTGCGCGTGGTAGTAGGCTTCTACCCCTTCCAAGCCAAGTTTTACAAGCTCAAGTATAATCCGGTTGCTGGCGTAGGCTATTTCTGCGCCGCCACGTCCCGGATGCGCCAGAATAGTTATAGCGCCTGCATTTCTGGCAATGTCCAAAACCTTCTTGGCAGGTTGCGCTATTTTGTATTTCGGCTCAACTTCCCGGCAAATAGCCCACGCTTGGTTGAAATTCAATTCATCATTTTCCAATGAGCAAGCCAGTTCATAAATTGGTGAGATGGATTCGGTAATTGCATCTAAGGGCGATTCTGCTATTTTATAGCCACGCATTTCCAGTCTTTCACGCATTATTTGTTTTTTGTGCCAATGCTTCAATCTGGTTTCTTCCAGCAACGCATTTATTTCAGCGTTTTCAGGGTCGAACCCATACATCAGCAAGTGATAGACTGAGCCTTTGTGTTCAATTGCTATTTCCACACCGGGGATAAATTGTATTCCATTTTTTTTCGCATAGATTCCAACCATTTTCAAACTACTGAGAGTTTCGTGGTCACACACGCTCAAGATTCCGATTTTTTTCGCTACTGCTGCCTCCACCAAACTTCTAGGCGACCATACCCCATCGCTGGCAAAAGTATGGGTGTGTAAATCTACGCCGCGGTTTATTTGAAATATTGGAGCTTTCATTTTATCTACTGATCCTCTATAAGTTCTAATTAATTTTATTGGGCTTATTCCCCTTTGCTCTAGTATAGTAGTAGATAAACATTGGAAAAGTATTGGAGTGCTATTCAAAAACCGCTTATTTCTAAGCGGCTGAGTTAGTAGGAGTATTTCTTCGGTTTCCTGAATTTATAAGCCGAGAAATTCCATAAGCACCTGTACCACTAAACGATGGTCTTCTTCTTGCGGTAGCCCTGAAACTGTAACTGTACCTATCACCCCTACGTTTTTGATAATTATAGGAAATGAACCCCCGTGAGGAGCATATTCTTCGGGATTTAGAAAATGCTTTTCCTCAATGGTGGTGTTGCGGCTTTTGTAGTAAATTCCCATAAAATAAGAGCTATGATTAAAGCGGTTCACCACCCGATTTTTGCGCTTGATCCATTCGTCATTGTCAGGGGTAGTACCGGGCAGGGCGTAGTGGTATAGTTGATGCCCGTTCCGGCAAATATCCACCGTGAAGTTCTTGCCTTCTCGTCTGCCAATATCCACCAGCCATGTTCCAATTTCGTAGGCATTATCATTGGTGAATTCGGTAAATTGGATTAAATCCTCTTGCTGTTGTAACTCTTGCAGCAATTTATTTAAGTCTTCCATGAATTTATTCCTCTCTACTCTACTATCAACACTCGTTTTTCGCGGCTGCTCTGCTCTGCCAAATGGATAAACTTGATTACTTCTAATGCTTCTTGCGCTGTAACTGGCGGAGGTGTACCATCAGTTAGAGTGGCGTATATGCCTTTATAGAAGGTTTCATAAGAACCGGGTAAGGTTTCGCTTTTACCGCTTAGAGTTAGTTCTCCTGCTTCTGTAAAAAGCTCGCCGTATAATTCCGAACTCTCTTTTCCCCAACCTGAATCGCCGGGACGCATACCCCTTTTAAGCGCATCTTCTTGTGGGTCAAGCCCGTATTTAATATAACTGCCTTTGCTACCGTGTACCTGAAAACGAGGACCGGGTTTTTTATTGACGCTACCAGAATGGAGTATTACCCGTAATCGTTCATAACCGAAGATAAGGTGGAAATAATCAATTGTATTTGCGCCGGGACGTTGTGGGAAAGCATCCGCCCAGATTGTTTGAGGCTTGCCGAACAACTGCAATGCCTGATCAATCAGGTGTGCGCCCAAATCGAATAGAATACCCGAACCCTCTAACGCTTGTTCGCGCCACTTGTTGCCTACTTCGAGCCGAAAGCGATCAAAATGGGATTCGTAAGTGTAAATTTCGCCCAACACATCGCTCTCAATCAACTTTTTTATAGTTAGGAAATCTCCATCCCAGCGCCGATTCTGATACACGCTCAATAACCGCTTATTTTTTTCAGCAAGGCGAATTAATTCCTCGCCCTCCTCAAGCCGGTTAACGAATGGTTTTTCCAACACTACATTCTTACCGGCATTAAGAGCCTGACTTGTCAGAGAAAAATGGCTGGTGTTCGGGGTACAAACTACTACCAAATCAACTTGCGGGTCATTTATCAACTCTTCGGGACTGGAAACTACCAACGCTTCTGGATAATCTTTATGTGCTTTATCAGGGTTTGAAGATGCTATTTTGTAAAGCTCAAATTCTTTGAGGCGCGAAATCAGGGGAGCATGAAAAACTGCGCCCGAAAGTCCGTAGCCAATAATACCTGCCTTGAAAATAGACATAGTGTTACAAATTCTCCTTAATAAAGATGTCTAATGGATTTATCGTACCACTTATATTGGGGAATGACAATTATTTACTGGGGGCTGTTGCAAGTTCGGTATGCGTTAGGGGTCACAATAATGCTAAAACCCGCCTTTATCAAAATATTTGGAGTTGCACAGTAATCGAACATATATGTTATAATCTGGGCTGTGGAGTAAGTAATTCTCAAGTGTAAAAAGCTGGTAATACTATGGACCAGTCCTCAAATGGAAACAACCGCTCCCACCAAAATGGCGTAAAAGGCAACGCTATTCCCACCAAAATAAATCCCCCTGCACCGCACTCGGTTTCTGGTCGTAGCCGAACTAAACCGGCTTATCCTTTCTATGGTATTTATTCCTCAAATCGTGTTCCCGCTTGGATAATAAGAAAAAATAAACGCCTCCCACCTAGCGGAGGCAAAATTACTGTTCTAGCACTTATATTAACGTTGGCTTTTGGCTTTCTTCTCTCCATTGGGTTATTTTTAGCTATAGCCGGGTTGGGAAGTGGCGCGGCAATTCTAACCTACTCCTCTTATGCCAAAGGTTTAAGCCTTGACAAAGAATATGCTCTAACCTTTGAGACAACTCGGATTTACGACCGCAACGGTGTTTTACTTTTTGAGAAACAACCGGAAGCCGGAGCGCGTGATTTTATTTCATTTAAAGAAGTTCCTAAAGTTTTGGTAGATGCTACCGTTGCTGCTGAAGACCCCACTTTCTTTGAAAATCAAGGGGTTGATATGTATGCAATTCTAAGAGCAGTTTATATAAATCTTTCAAAGCAAGGTAGTTCTGGAGCCAGCACTATTACCCAACAGGTAGCACGTTTGCTGTATCTACCACCGGCAGAGCGCTATACTCCCACTTTTGAGCGCAAATTTCGGGAGCTTATTCTGGCGACAATGATTACGGAGAAATTTACCAAAGAGCAGGTTCTGGAAAAGTATCTGAATAATATTTACTACGGCAACCTTGCTTACGGAATTGAAGCCGCCTCTGATGGTTACTTTGGTAAAACAGCAAAAGAACTGACGTTAGCAGAAGCTAGTATGCTGGCAGGGTTGCCTCAATTACCAAGCCAATATGACCCAACAATTAATTATGATTTGGCACGTCTGCGGCAAAAGCGGGTGCTTGAATTAATGGTTAAATATGAAAAAATCACCGTTCAGGAAGCGGCAGATGCGTATGCTTATGATATAAAAGCGCACCTGCAAGACCGCCGCTCCAAATCCGATACTATGAGAGCGCCACACTTCGTAAATTATATTCTCGCCGAACTTTCCAGCGATACGGGCATGAAACAATTGACCGATGCGGGCGTTCTAATCAGTCCAGAAGATTGGGAGCTTGGCGGTTTTGATATTTACACCACTATAGATGTGCGTTTGGTGGATGAAGCCGAGAAAATTGCTCGAAAACGAGTTGATGAACTTAAACAGCAAAAAGCCAGCAATGCCGCGTTGGTAGCAATGCGCCCTTCTACCGGAGAAGTGCTTTCAATGGTAGGCAGCATTGATTTTTATAACAATACAATAAACGGACAATTTAATGCAGCAGTTTCGTACCGCCAGCCCGGCTCATCAATAAAGCCTGTAACTTATGCCGCAGCGATGACCAAAGGCTGGACGGCAGCAACTGTAATCGCCGATATACAGACGAATTTCCCATCAGGCAATGGGCAGGCTTACTCACCGGTTAATTCTAATGGTAAGTTTCTAGGTACTGTGCCACTTCGCAATGCTCTTGGCTCTTCCTTGAATGTTCCGGCAGTTAAAACCCTTCAGTTTGATGGCATCCAATATATGATGGATCTTGCCAAAGATATGGGAGTGCAGTTCCAGAAAGGTCCTGAATTTTACGGGCTTACCTTAACGCTTGGGGGGGGGAGGTGCGCTTGCTGGATTTAACAGGCGCTTACTCAGTGTTTGCCAATGCCGGGAAAAAGGTTGACCCTGTATTTGTTCTTAAAATTATGAAACGCGATAAGCTGGTATATGAATTCAAGCCGGAGGATGTTAAACCTCGCCAGATTCTCTCTCCGCAAATCTCTTACGTTATTACCAATATTTTGAGCGATAATGAAGCCCGCTTGCTAGTTTTCTCACGTTCCAACCCATTGACATTATCGCGCCCTGCCGCTGCAAAAACGGGTACTACCAACGATTTTAAAGATAGTTGGACAGTTGGTTATACTCCAGACCTTACGGTAGGGGTTTGGATTGGCAATAATGATAATAGTTCCATGTTAGCGGTTGCCGGTAGTATTGGCGGGGGCTATGTTTGGCATGATTTCATGGAAACGGTATATGGCACGCCCGAACTCAAAGCCGCAATCGAGCAAAAAGACAAGCCGCTAAAGCTAAATTTCGATAAGCCCACCGGACTTGCCACCGTAAAAATCTGTGTGGATAGTGGTCTTTTGCCAAATGATAATCCGGTTTATGATTGCCCGGACAAGCGTGATGAGATTTTCCCGGTTGAATTTGTTCCCAAAACAAAATCAACCTTGCATCAACGTGTAAAAATTCCCAAGAAGCAATTGCCGCAGGGTGTTACGACCCCGCTTCCAACTGCGACCCCTTCTGGAAATGTTACGCCAAGTTCGGGTGATATAAAAGCAGATGATCCGAATTACTGTGTTGCCGGAGATACTTACCCGCCTGACGCGGTTGAGGAAAGAATATTCTTTAACTATCCACCGGAATTGAAGGATTGGGGAATTAAAAATAACAGATTGCCGCCGCCGACACAGCCTTGCCTACCCTTTGTTGCGCCGACTGCCACGCCACCGCCGGATTTATCTCCAACTGCACAACCGGGAACGCTTTATCCCGGACTTACAAAC
>Ga0194047_10001332_pt1 | contig 15265 bp, 12 predicted proteins | sample JunL225m_MetaG_2_FD_160070 | JGI IMG/M metagenome (GOLD analysis project Ga0194047, IMG submission 160070) | Anoxic zone freshwater microbial communities from boreal shield lake in IISD Experimental Lakes Area, Ontario, Canada - Jun2016-L221-5m | ecosystem: Environmental > Aquatic > Freshwater...
GGCCGCGCGCTGGGCGGCCGACCCCGCCCGCGACGACGAGCCGGGGCGGATCACTGTGCTGCCGCAGCGCGTGCGCGAGCTGCGCGACCTGCTGCTCGACGTGGCCGCCCTGCGCGCCCTGCTCGACGATCGCGCCGAGCTCGAGAACGACCGCCCGGCCCGCCGCGAGGTCGCCGGGCGGCTGATCGAGGCCCAGCAATCCCTGGCCCACGTGATCGTCGAGACCTACGGCGGCGCGCACAGCCGCTGGTTCCACCGCCACGAGAATCAGACGGTCGCCAGCGCGCGCCAGATTGACGAACTGCTCTCCGATGCCGCCGACGCCACCTACCCGCAGACCCCGCAGGTCTGGAACGAGCTGATCGTCCGCCGCCAGCTCTCCGCGGCCGCCACCAAGGCCCGGCGCAACCTGGTCGAGGCCATGCTCGATCGCGCCGGCGAGGAGCGCCTGGGGCTGGCGGGCTTCCCGCCCGAGCGCGCGATCTACGAGAGCGTCATGCGCGCCGGCGGGCTGCACCGCCAGGGCGACGCCGGCGGCTGGGCGTTCGGCCCGCCGACCGCCGCCGACCCGCTGCGCCTGCGCCCCGCCTGGGATGCGCTGGATCGGCTGATCGCCGCCGAGGCCCCTGAGCCGCACCCGCTGACTGAGCTGTTCGCCGCCCTTGAGGCCCCGCCCTTTGGCGTGAAGGCCGGCCTGACCCCGCTGCTCTTCATGGCGCTCTACAAAGCCCGCGAGGGCGAGATCGTGCTCTACGAGCGCGAGAACTATGTCCCGATCCCGGACATGGCCCTGTTCGAGCGGCTGCTCACCCGGCCCCAGCACTTCGCCGTGCGCCTCAGCCGCGCCGACGGCGCGCGCCGCGAGGTTTACCGGCGCTTCGCCGAGGAGCTTGCGCCGCGCGCCCTGGCGCAGCCCGTGCAGCCCGCCCTGCTGACGGCCACGCTGCCGCTCTTCCGGCTCATGCGCGACCTGCCGGAGTTCAGCAAGCAGACCCGCCGGATCAGCGCGCAGGCCCAGGCCTTCCGCAGCGCGCTGCGCGAGGCCCGCGCCCCCGACCAGTTGCTCTTCGAGCGGCTGCCGGCCGCCTGCGCGCTGCCGCCCTTCCAGCCCGCCGCGCCGGCCGACCCGGCCCAGCTGGAGCGCTTCATCAGCGCCCTGCGCGCCGCTATGCAGGAGCTACAGGCGGCGTACCCGGGCCTGCTGCGCGACCTCGCCGAGCGCATCCGCGCCGCGTTCCGCTGCGCCGCCGCCGACCACGCCGCCCTGCGCGCCGAGATCCACGCCCGCTACAGCCTGATCGCCGACACCACCGGCGATATACAGATCCGCGGGCTGGGCGTGCGCCTAGAGACCGCCGACGAAGCGGGCGACGCCTGGGTTGAGAGCGTGGCCGCCCTGGTGACCAAGCGCCCGCCGGAGCTGTGGGCCGACAAGGACATCGCTGCATTCGAGCTGGGGATCATGAAGCTCGGCAACCAGTTCGGCGCAGCCGAGGACATCGCCGTCGCCGCGCAGGCCGTGCCGCACGCGGCCCCGCTGCTGCACGTCGGCATCACCAACGGCCAGGGCGAGGTGCGCCGCGTCCTGCACCTGGCGCCCGACGACCCGGCGGTGCAGCGCCTGAGCGCCGACCTCAGCGCGGCCCTCGGCAGGCACCTAGCCCTGACCGCAGACCAGCGCGCCGCCGCGCTGGCCGAGATCCTCCAGTCGATGTTAAAGGCGGAGTAGCGGCGGCTCGCATGCCGCCGATGCCCGCACACCGGTGGACCACCTATGACCTCTGACTCCAATCTGTTTGAGACCTGGGCTGCGCGCCCCGGCCGCCACATCGTCAACCTCAGCGGCGGCAAGGACAGCACCGCGCTGGCAATCCTCATGCGCGGCAAGATCCCGCAGCTTGAGTACGTCTTCTGCGACACGCACAAAGAGCTGCCCGAGACCTACGACTACCTCGACCGGCTGGAGTCGTTCCTGCAGCGCCCGATCATCCGGCTGAACGCCAGCCGCGGCTTTGACCACTGGCTCGACATGTACGGCGGCATGCTGCCCTCGGCGCGGGTGCGCTGGTGTACGCGCAAGCTCAAGATCGAGCCGTTCGAGGCCTACGTCGGCGCCGACACGATCTGGAGCTACGTCGGCATCCGCGCCGACGAGGACCGCAGCGGCTACATCTCGACCAAGCCCAACATCCGCCCGCTCTTCCCCTTCAAGGAGCTCGGCCTGGTGATCGCCGACATCGAGCGCATCCTCGACGAGAGCGGCCTCGGGCTGCCGTCCTACTACGAGTGGCGCCAGCGCAGCGGGTGCTGGTTCTGTTTCTTCGCGCGGTCTGGGGAGTGGGTGGGCCTGAAGGAGCGCCACCCCGACCTGTTCGAGCAGGCCAAGGCGTACGAGACCGAGCGCGGCGGCGAGCACTTCACCTGGCGCCAGCGCGAGAGCCTGGCCGAGCTGGAGCAGCCCGAGCGGGTGGCCCAGATCAAGCGCGAGCACCAGGCTCGCCTGGAGCTTGAGCGCAGACAGCGCCCCGACCGCCCGCTGATCGAGCTGGTCGGCGCGGCGCTGGACGCCGAGGATGACGACCAGGGGTGCGAGATCTGCCATTTGTAGAGATCTACTACCGAGGAGAAATATGCGAACACTCCAGTTCAATCAGGGGTTCCCGCTCGACCGTGCATTGATCACAGGCATGCTCAAATTTACATCTACAGGTGAGCCGACCTCAAATGATGCCGTGGGCGCATATCTTGGCGTGAATCCCTACAAGGTGATGGGCCTTCGAGGATGGTTTTGCAAACTTGGACTCGGAAGTACGACTTCTAAGCAATATCAGCTATCTCCCTTTGGGGCGGCTGTTGCTGCACATGATCCTGATCTGGCCCGGCCCGGCACACGCTGGCTGCTGCACTATTTTCTCGCCAGCGAGCACGAGGAGCGCTCTGAGGTCTGGTACCAATGCTTTAACGCATTCCTCCAGCCGGGCATACGTTTCTCGCGCGAAGAGCTTCGTGAACATGTCGAGCGCAGCTTTCCGGAGGGGCGGTCGAATAAGGATGGTGTGCAGAAAGACACCAACGAGCTCATCAATACATACCGTCAGGACTCAGCCCTCGGCAGCCTCGGCCTGATGACACAGCATGCCGACAAAAAGCTGGTCGCGGGCCTGAGCACTCCGCCAGAGCTCCTGATTGTCGCCTACGTCCTGTTCGACATGTGGCGACGTCGGTATAACGACACGAACACGCTACGCCTATCGCAGCTCTTCTCTGAGCCGGAGACGCCGGGGCGCATTTTCGTGGCTACATCCGCGCAGGTCCGCGACTTCATCCTGCACCTCCAGGCGCAGGGTTTGCTCACCTACGCCGACACTCAGCACGAGCCGGTGACCCGCCGTTTTCATGACGACCCGACTGCGTTGTTGGAGCAATACTACCAACGATCATGAACATTCACCTTGAGCGCGCCGGCTCACACTTTCTCGCCTGCTGTAGCCAGCCGCGCTACCGGACAGCCTGGCTGATCGGCGCGCCGCTCTCTGGCAAGACCACCCTTGCCCGTCAGCTGTGTAAGACGCATGGCTGGCGCTATCTCAACCACACCCTGGAGCCGGGATACTTTGATGCGCTTGCAGATCATTTGGAGACCTACCAGCCCGCTGATCTCCTTCGTGATCTGCGCGCCTGGTGTGCCGCATCTGACCGGCCAGTGTTGCTTGTCGACGAGATCGACGCGATCCTGGCGACATGGCCATCCGATCAGCGTCGGCTGTTCGCTACCCAGGCCAGTCGCCTTTCTGAGTTAGCCCACGGGCTTGTCCTCGTCAGCAACCTCTTCGAGGTAGATACTCTCACTCAGCTCCTGCCCGATAGCGATCTCCCCGCCTATTACAACCTCTCAGGAGTATAGCCATGAGCAGCGCAAATACCCTCCTATCTGATCTCGTCGTTGTCGATGCGGGCTTCAAGCCGGCTGTACATCTTCCAGATGATTTTGATAAGGATGAGCAAAATGCGCAGCTCATTCGGACGTATATCCCTACATCACAATCCATCAATTTTTTGGCGGAGGTCGCCCGCAGCCTCAACCCCGCTAGCAATGAGCGCGCGCGTATGCTCATCGGCACCTTCGGCACCGGTAAGTCCGACCTCCTGCTTATGCTCTGTAACTACTTCTCGCGCCCGGTTGACGACCCGATCATGCAGCCGTTCTACGAGAAGCTCCAGCGGATTAATGAGGCGCAGTACACGACGATCTATCAGCAGCGGGAACATCGGAGCCCGTTCTTGGTCGTGCTGCTCCAGGCAGACGCCGTCACCCCGTTTCCGGGCTTTATTCTGCACGGGTTAGAGCAGGCCCTAAAGCGGTTTGGGCTTGAGGATCTGATGCTGCCGACGCGCTATGCCGCCGCGAGCCAGAAAATCGAAGAGTGGCAGCGCGAGAGCCACCCGGTGCTCCAGAGCTTTATCGCTGCGCTGCGCGATAACGAAGCTAAGGAGCTATCGACGCTGCTCAAGGATCTGGGTGGCCCCGGCGCAGACCTTGTGTTCCCCTCGTTTCTCCGCGCCTTCCGCACTGCCACCGGGACGCCGTTTGATATCTATACCTATAACCGTCCTGAGCAGACTTACAAGCGGGTGGCCCAGGCCCTGCATGAGCGTGGCAGCCATAGCGGCATTCTCGTCGTGTGCGACGAGTTCACACAAGTATTACGACGCTTGGCGCGTGCTGGCGATCAGCAGGGAGCGGAAGTTGATTCTGAAGCCTTGGGTGTGCAAGATCTTGCCAATACCAGCATATCATCGCTCCAGAATCAGCTGCACTTTGTTGTTTCTAGCCTGGAGCCGTTTGCTAGCTCCGCAGCAGAGAGTACGTCGGCAACTGGTAACAAAGTTATTGAGAAGTTTGGAGGGCGATTTAAGTCGTTTGAGCTGGAGCTTCAGGATAGCGCAGAGCTGATCCGTGGCGCGATTCGCCGGCTTGATCAGACGATTGCTGTTCTGCCGAATCGCCAGCGTGATGAGTTGGTCGATCTCGCACGCACTCTCTGGCGGCAACAAGGAAAGCAGTTGCTTACCGAGATGGTGGTTGAGGGATGCTTCCCGCTGCATCCGCTGGTGACATATGCGTTGCCGCTGATCAACCGCAGTGTCGCTCAGACCAACCGCACCATGTTCCTCTTCTTGAAGGATCAGGATGGGCTTGGCGGATTTCTCTCCCAGCATCAGCTCGCCAGCTCATACCCGAACTGGAGTAATCTGGTGACTCTGGATTGGCTCTTCGATTATTTTGCGAAGAGCATTCAGGTGCGGCGCTCCGATATCATCGATGCCTATAATCACTCGCTCCAGTTGCTTGCTCGAGCAAATATTGATACGGCGCTTGCACGTCAGGCGCTCAAGGTGGTGGCCCTTTGTGAGGTCATTGCACCCAACCTGAGCCCAACCAGATTGCTGCTGCGCCAGGCGCTCAACCTGCCTCCATCGTCTGATGCTGAACTTGTGGCGGCGCTCTCGTTGCTGGAGCAGGTTGAGGCAATCTACCCGCCAAGCGATGCTGAGGGTGAGGCGCTTGGTGCGTACAGCTTGCCGATGGTAGATCGCGTCAACCCAATGCATCTTCGACAGCGTGTGATTCGCAAGGCGCGTGAGTCGCAGACGAGCGTCGGACGGCTCCAAACAGCTTACCCCCCTGAGTCGGTCAAAGCTGCCAACTATAACCAGCGCCGTGGTAGCTGGCGTGAACTGAAGGCTCGATACGTGAGTATGGTGGAGTTGAACAGCGCCGCACGGATCAAGGAAGATCTAGCTGAGACACATGATGGGCTGCTGTGGTATGTCGTCGCCAGCAGCGAAAGCGAGCGCAGCGAGGCCCAGAGCCGCGCCCGCGATCTGACTCGTCAACATCCCCGGCTTGTTGTGGCCGTGCCGATAGAGCCCCTCACGGTACTAGATGCACTCAAGAATTACGATGCACTTGAGGCGATTCGCAGCGACCAGACCCTAGATGGCAGTTCAAAAACGTACCTTCAGGATACCGGGTTGGTCGGGAAGGGGTTTTATAGCGTGCTTACATCTGCCGTCGTCAAGTTGCGTGAGGAAAAGCAGTGGGAGTGGTTCCGCGAAGGGGCTAGCCAGCCAAATATTCTCAATCGATCACACGCGCAAGATTTGGCGTCAAAAGTGATGCTCATGGTCTATTCAAATACTCCGGAGCATCAACTCTCCCAACAATTCAAGGCCGAAGGGACTACGCCGTCGCTTAGCAGAGCGATGGCGGAGGTGCTCAAGGGCGAAGTTCGTATCAGCAAGAGTGGTAATAAGCCTGAGGAAGTTGTTCTTCGTACCGCATTGACCGGGTTAGGTCTGCTTAGATCGTTGCGTATTGAAGGTCCGCATGAGATCTTTAGCCTCGTTGAGCCAAATGGTGGCTATCACAACAGCCAGAAGATATGGCTGTTGTATCTAAGCTACCTGAGTGATAAGAAGCCCTGGTCTAAGTTGATCGAGACGCTGCGTAAAGAGCCATACGGGCTGTATGATTCGCTGCTGGTTGCCTTCACTGCGGCCTTCCTCACATTTTATGCCGACGGAATCGAGATCGTTGCAGTCGATGGACACCCAATAGTACTTGAAGAAAAAATACTGAAAGCGTTAATTGAAAGCCCGCAGAAATATAATGTGAATCTGCAGCCACTATCTGAGCCAGAGAAACAATGGCTGCGAGGTGTTGTCACTGTGGGCTTGAGGAAGCCGTTCAATAGTAGCGGTGGTCAGGGTAAGACTCTGCGCTCCCGTATCGCAGCTCAGGTTAAGTCATGGCTCGCCGGGCTGCGCCTCCCGCTCTTTGTGGAAAAGCTTGATGTGGGATTTGTTTCGATACTCATCCCCGATAATGCTGAGCCAGTTGTCGCCACAGCCACACTTCTCCTTCAGGGTACCCGTACCGATGAGGGTATAGCGAGCATGCTGCTGAATGAGATCCCTTTGGCTCTCAAAATGCCTGATCATAGTGATTGGACAAGTGAGCGCGTGACTGAGATGCTTGCGACATGGGCAGAGACATGCCAACTTCTAGAACAATTGCCGAAAGCGCTAGAACGGTACGTAACCTGTTCAATTGCAGCTGTGTTCGGCTGCAAAGAAGAGGCACCAATCGAAAGCTATTGGGGGAGTATCTACCACTGGCGCATGAATCGGAGGATTGTACAGGATCAGCTAGAGGATCTATCTGGCTATGCGCGTGATGTTTTTCGGATGTCGAACCGTCCAGCTAGTACAATTCGTGAGTCCTTCCTCGAAGAATTTCCACGGAAGGTAACGGAAATCAGTACTATCTATCACATGTGGCCGTCACTCGATTACCTCGACCGTCTCGTTAAGGTACTCCAGAAATCGCGTGTCGAGATCGATATGCGCTGGCAGGCTCTCGCGAACGAGGAGGATGTTTGGCGTGATGGGTTGGCCAGCGCGGTACTTGGCAGGCCTATGCCGGGCGTGAGCGCTGATAATGCTGCCAGATATCTGTACGAGTGGGCGACGGGCGTGACATGGCCGAGCTGTGCACCTACCCTTCAGTCTGCCGAGCTTCAACATTTCTATCCGGACCTTGATCTACAAGTTTATACGGACATCATCGCTGTTCTCAGTCGTACCCAGCATCGTGCCGAGGATTGGCAGCGCGAGCTGGGAGAGGCATTGCCAAAGCAGTTTGGTGTCGAGGGCTGGACCAAGGCCGAGGTAACGCGCGCCGTCGCCCGCCTCGGCACAGCCCTGAAGCACGCCGCAAACCTGGACGCCCTTCTGCGCAAGCATACATTGTCGCAGCTGCTTGCGCTGTTTGCCACCGAGTCGGCTGGTACCACTGCGCCTGGCGCGATCCTGCGCCAGTGGCGCGATGCCCACCCGATCCCGCCAGAGAATGATCTTGATGCAAACGCGCGGATCCTCCTCGCGCAGATCGACAGCAGCTCTGATGCAGAGACAACCCTGCTGATCGCGCTGCCGCGCGCGCTGCCGCAGATCGCGCAGAGCTATCAGCAGTGGGCCGCCTACGCTGATCTGAGTCGCTATGTCGAGGTAGTGGCCTCAGCCGTGAGCGCGATCGATAGCTATACGCCGCTCACCGATGCCGAATGGCGCTGGCTCAAGGGTATTGTGACTGAAGTGCTACGCCGACCACTGGACAGCCAATCGCGCGAGAAACATCAGCTGTCACAGGTCGTGGGAGTGCAGCTTGCCCATTGGCTGCGTGAGCTGAGTCTCCCCGGATTCGCAGCGAAGCTCACATCCGCCGATCTGCGCGATCTTTTCCCAGATGCTTCGTCAGCCCATCTTTCAGCGATGGGCGTGCTACTTCGTGCTAGTGATCAGCTTCGTATGGCTCCAGCGCAGGTGTTGCTGATCGACCTTCCCTCTACACTCGGGGGCGGCGAGGGCGGTGAAGGCCTGAGCGATTTGACCGCAGAGGTGCTTCTTCGTGAGTTGGGCGAGGTCTGTCGATATGTGCGCAATCTGAGCGAAACCATCACGCGACGCCTCTTCGCTGAGATCGGCTCCATCTTTGGTGTAGAAGCATCTGGCAATGGTGCAGGCACACTCGTGAGCAAGCTGCGCGTTTGGCGCCAGTCGTATGTGCTCTTTGCCAATGAGGCGCTATCATCCGACGCAGCGCTTGTCTCAGAGGCGCTAGCGGCTCCTACCGATGATCCGGCCAAGCTACTCCTTACCACGTTACCCGGCAGGCTGCGTGAGGTGAGAACGCCCTATGGCAGCTGGCGCTCCTGGGGTCAGCGCGCCACATATCTCCAGTCACTCTCAGCTGCGGTGACGGAGATCGCCCAACGGGGACATGTGAGCGACGCCACGCCGCACGTCCAGACGCTTTGGGAGAATCTGAAGTCGCAGATCGCGGGGCTCTCGCTCGATGAGCAGCGCTGGCTGATCAAGGCGTTCGGCGAGGAGTTCCGGTCATGATCACCATCATCGCTGACAGGCACGGCTATGATAGCCCCCCGGCGGGCTCGCTCGTCGCCGCCAAACTGACTGACTATGTGCCGGTTCGCCGCCGCATTCGGACCGCGCTCGACCAGGATGAGCCGCTGACTGTCTATGCAACCAACCCGGTTCTCTTAGGCTGGCTGGGCGACCTCCAGCGCTACCCTGAGTCACGTATAGCCTGGCGCGTTGTTGATCCCGGCGAGGAGTTCACCCAGATGTTCGGTGTTGCACCGGCTGATCCATTCACGCCGGCGCGGATCGCTGCTCTCCAGCTCCACGATCTGCCACGTGTGCCGGTCGGCGTATTTGTGCATCCCCTGACATGGATCTTGGGCCACCGGCTTGACCCTCTGTGGCAGCACGATGAGCCGCCACCGGGGCAGATTACATTGCTGGCTGAGTGGGCGCTTCATCGAGACTCACCGCTGGATGCTGATAGTATTGTGCTGACACAGGCGCAGCTTGAACGCTGGTCTGCGTGCCAGCCGATCTATCGGGCCATTCATGCGACGAGCCTGGCCGATGATTGTGCGAACCTGCTGCTTCGCTGGGCGCTCCAGCGCTATGAACGAAGCTGGCGCGGTACACAACGATGGGGGCAGTTGCCCATCATAGATGGGGAGCCTTCGCCTAGCGTGCTACAAGCCGTCCTTCGTGGACAGCGCGAGGCTATCCAAGCCTACTGGGATCGTCAGATGGTGGGCGTATCGATAGACTCTGGGTTTATCAGCGCTGCGCTCGGGCAGATGTCGGGGATGAGCGAGGCTGAGATTTTCGGGCTTACAATGATGCTGGATCGGCAGCCAAAGGCCCTCGATAACCAGCTTCTACAGGCAGTCAGGAGCCGCTTTGAGCACCTCCCCAGCGCTCAGTCGATGCTGCACAATCTTGACAGGAAAGTTACACCGCCCCAGCCACCCCTGCCCGATTCCGCTTGGCCGGCTGATCGGTGGTTAAGCTGGGCGACACAGCAGTACATGCCCTACTATGCATGGGTGATCCGCAGTGGTTGCGGGCGTGAGCATCAACAGGCGTGTGCCTTACGCTATAGCGACTGGCTCTATACCCAGTACCAGGCTTGGATAGATGACGATCAATCACCCCTGCTGCTTCGTCAGTACCAGGATATGATGGCGATCCTTGAGCGAGATCAGCGCGTCGTTGTGATCTGGCTCATCATCGATGGCATGACCTGGTGGCAGGGGAGCCTTATGCGTGAGACGTGCGAGCAATATGGTCTGCACTCTCAGGCGTACCTCCCAGGTATCGCCGTGCTTCCGTCGATCACCAGCGTCTCGAAGCGTGCGCTTGTGACTGGCCAGCCGACCATTGATATTGCCCAGCCGACCATTGCTGAGGCGGCCCGCGTCAAGCTCGCGCGGAGCAATATTCCTGCGCGGGTAGGCTATAGCCTTCCGGATGCCATCGAGGCTCTGCGATGTGGCGATCATGGGCGGGTCTCTGTTGTCCTCTTTAATCTGATTGATGCGCTCGCCCATCAGACCACCACATTCACCGATAGTGCAGGCATTCGCGGCTACCTTAAAGAACTGGCCTCTCAACTGCGCGACGCTCAGCAAGTGTGCGTGGCGCAGGGTCGCCGGTTGCATGTATTGATCGGAAGCGACCACGGCAGTACGCTCCTGCCAGCCGATGCGCCAAGCGTGCCTCTCCCTCAGACCGTGCGCGAGATCGATGATGTGTGGGAGCCAGAGCTTTCTGGTCAGGAGGCCCAGCGGCCAGGCACACGCGCTGCGGCAACCGATCTTGATCGTATTCCAGATATTGATCCGCAGGTCTGGTATACGCTGGATCGGGTTCGCTTCCAGCTGGATAAGCATTATCTCGTGCCGCGCGGTTATGGCTACATCAAGCGACGCCCCTCAGGGTGGACCCACGGTGGCCTGACTCCCGAGGAGACGATTGTTCCCTTGATCCATCTAGCGGCTGATCGGCCGCATGTGCGCCCCATTGAGATCGAATTTCAAGGCTCATTACGTGTAGGGCAGGCCGGCACGGTGGTCGTCGTGCTCCGTAATATTAACTCCTTCCCTGTTCAGGATGTGACAGTGGCTGTTGCCGGTGCAACCGAAGAGATTCTGATCATACACATGGGCGCGCTTGAGCAGAAGGAGGCAGAGCTACATTTCACGACGGTGATAGCTCAAGGCACCGAACTGCCTGTCGCCTATGAGGTACGCTACAATGCGTTTGGCAACCCCCAGTGCGATCGAGGACGGGCGCAGATCTTGCTGCGTCGGCTTCAGACTGACGACACCTCCCTTGATGACATGTTCAACTAAATGACAACACTACTTCCCTACGAGGAAAAAGCGCAGCGCATCTTCGGCGAGGTCTGCGTGAATAAGGGGCTTGTGCAACAGGCAGGCTTTGGGACGCGCAGCATCCCAGCTTTCGTCAGCGAGTGGATCGTCACACGCCATGCACCTGAGGGCGTCCTCGATGCTGCTGCACAGCAGCGCATCCGCACATTTCTTAATAAGCACCTGCCGACCCGCGACCAAAAGGAGCAGCTCAAGGCACAGTTGCAGAATGGCGAGGCGCTGACCATCCTTGATCAGTTCAGCATAACAGTCGACCTGCAAAAGAATGAGAAGCGCTTGAATATCCCCTGCCTAGATGAGCGAAAGGCTGGGGTTGAGAATCATATTATCGAGAACTTCCCGCTGCTCTTAGGTGCAGGCGTGTGGGGCGTCGGTAAGCTCCAGTACTATCCACCGGATGGCGCGCGCAAGGAAGGGCAGATCTGCATGGTTGACTTCCGACCGATGCAGAACGCACGGCTGGATCTCGATCTCTACTGCGAGTGTCGGTCTCAGTTCAGCCTTGATGAGTGGCGCGATCTCCTGATCGCCAGTATGGGCTACAACCCCGAAGCCTATAACGCCACACAACAGATGCACATGCTCACACGCTTGATACCTTTGGTTCAGGAGCGGGTGAATATGATCGAGCTCGCTCCCAAGGGTACAGGCAAGTCTTTCGTCTTCCTCAACCTGTCGCGCCACGCGCGCCTGGTCTCTGGCGGCAAGGTCACGGCCGCAGCGTTGTTCTATAACAATGCGAGCCGACAGGCGGGGCTCCTGAGCTACTATGATCTCGTTATCTTTGACGAGGCGCAGTCGATCTCGTTTGATAACCCCGGCGAGATCATCGGCGTGCTCAAGGATTATTTGGAGTCGGGCAGCTTTGCCCGTGGCGGTACGCAGAAGATCGAGTCAAGCGCTGGCCTGATGCTGCTGGCGAACATCCCGCTTGATGAGTATCGACGCCCCCGTCACGAGAACTTGTTCGCAGAGTTGCCTGACTTTCTCAGTGAGACCGCATTTATCGACCGCATCCACGGCATCCTGCCAGGCTGGGAGCTTCCGCGCATTGAGGAATCGTTTATTGGGCGCGGGATCGGCTTCAAGGCCGACTACTTCGGCGATGTCTTGCATCACCTGCGTAGCCGTGCCGGGTACGAGCAGATCGTCCAGCGCTATAACACGATTACCGGCACGGCTGATCGACGCGATATGATCGCTATCACTCGACTTGCGGCAGGTTTTTGCAAGCTTCTCTTCCCGCATGGTCAAGTGACGGCGAGCGATTTTGCGTCATATTGCCTCACGCCGGCTGTGCAACTGCGTCAGCGCGTGCGCGACCAGCTCGCGCTGCTCGACCCCGAGTATTCTCGCTTGCGGATTGGGTGGGAGTGAGAAGATCAAGCGGCGAGACGCTGCGAGTCCAGGCCCCGTACATGGGCGAGGAGCAGATGCAGGCGTACCTCGCGGCCCTTGTCGGGCGCGGCCACACGCGCGGCCCTATCGCCACCTAGGCCGCAGGCGGCAGGCGGCGAGGTTATGCACAACCTCCTGAGCGAGGCGTCCCAACTAGGGCGATTCGCTTCCTGATGCGCCAAGCGTGCTATACTGAATCGAGACCCTACGGTATGGCGTGCCACCATGATGCACGCTCCCGCATACCAGATTGGCTCAGGAGCACGCTGATGCGACCAGCAACGGCCTTTCTGCAGATCGCCCTGCGCCGCGCCGCCCGGGGCACGGGCTCATCAGCGGCGTTCCTTGATCGGAGAACCGCGATGATCCCCACTCCCGATCTCGGCGCGATCCTGGGTGTCACGCCGTGGGTGCTCGTCGGCGGCCTGGCGCTGCGGGCCTATGCGCCAGAGCGCATGACCCTGGATGTCGATATTATGATCCACACCGATGATGAAGCGCCAGTGAAGGCGGCGTTTGCGGCAGCCGGCTACACGATCACCGGGCCGCTCACGATCGGGAGCTTCACCACACACCCGGCAGACGGCAGCGCGCCGATCACTGTCCTCACCAGCGCCGCGCCGTGGCTGCCCGAAGCCCTGGCGTACCCCACCTCAGATCCGGCCGGCCTGCCAACCATGCCCCGCTCCTACCTGCTGCTGCTCAAGCTCCAGGCCGGGCGCACGCAGGATCTCGCCGATGTGCAGCGCCTGCTGCGCGGCACCAGCGCTGCGGATCGCTCTGCGATGCGCGAGATTGTCGTGCAGTACGCCGCCGATCTTGCGGAAGACTACGACGCCCTGGTGATGCTCGCCGATCTCGAGTTTGGCGCAACGAACTGAGCCGTTATCGCGATCAGGACTCCTAATGCGGAGCGCATCGGCACCTTACATGGCAGGACGCCGACGTCAAGCTGTTTGAGACCCAGATCTCCGCCCTCGGGCGGCGCTTCAAGCTGGTCGAGCAGGTCGCGGTGGTATACTGAGCCGCGAGCAGCAGATTTTTGCGCTCGCCGATGTGCGCTACAAACTCCTGGGAGAACCTAAAGATGAGGGCGCTTCACCATGAATGAACCGCGCGTATTTGTCATCACCCTGCTTGCCTTGCGAAGCGACCTTGATGGCACGCAGGTAACTGGCGCGGCTGGTGCAAGCACGATCTTAACCGTGCAGACAACGCAGGAAGCGGCTGAAGCTGAAGGATGGACGAATGTTCATGCCAGATACCCTCAATCGGATGGCTGGTTTGGTCATGAAATAACGGCCTTTGAACTTCCGCACACCCTTGATACTGATGGCTACACGGTTGCCTTGCAGATTGCGAAATCGGGAGGTGCGGCATGATTTTTGTCGGGCAGGTATTTGCGCAATCGCCTCAGTTTAAGCCCGCAGTGCGCCCCATAGCAAGCGAGGAGATGAAAGCTGAGCAGCGCTGGGCTACCGCATTTGCCAACTCACAGGAAGCCCTTACCAAGCTTGCTCAGCGATCGCGGGCAAACTATGCGGCAGGCAATACGGAGCCGCTCGATCCTGAGCGCCTGTGATCTCGTGGATAGACCCGGATTTCCGTAAAGCCTTCGCGCAACTCCCTGAGTCAGTGCGCGCCCAGGCACGTATAGCGTATCGTTTGTTTCAGAAGAACCCCTACCATCCCAGCTTGCAGTTCAAAACTATCGCCCCATCTATCTACTCTGTGCGTATAGGCATCCACTATCGTGCGCTAGGGGTGAGAGTGCGGGAAGATGAGATCGTGTGGTTCTGGATCGGATCACATAGCGAGTATGATCGACTGATTAGAAATTTATAGAAGCTCGCCGCGAAGCAAAGCACTAACGAAGGAACGATACTGCTCGCACGCAACAGCCCCCCAGACAGCGCATATGGCTGTCCAGGGGGCTGTTGCTATGTGTTAAGCGCGGGCAGACACAGCTCGGCGTAGCGCTGGTGTGTTAGGACGGCTAGGGGTGTTGCTGTGCCTGCTTCCCGCTGCGACGGGGCGCTACTGCGCCGCCGGGGCGCGGAGGGCGCGGCGCTTGCGCTCCGAGCGCTGCTTGAGCCCGACGGCGTGAACCACCGGCGAGTCGCTGCCGTACTGCGCCATCACCTGAACCTTGGTCTCAAGCACGGTGCTGTGGACGCTCCTGGCGGCCGCGATGGCCTGCTCGCGGGCCACTTCGAGCGCCCGCTTCGCGCGGAGCTCGGCCTCCTCGGCGCGATCCAAGGTGGCCACAAGCTCGCGCAGCGCGGCCACGCTGCACGCCGAGTTGGTCGGCGCGTAGTCGCTCACATCCTGGAGGGCCACCACAATCGCCCGGTCGGCGTCGAGGTCGGTTGAGCTCGGACGCATGTTACTGGTTGGCATGGGACGGATCTCCTTACTTCGGTTGATACTACGATGTTAGGCTTTGGCGCTGGAGCCGCTCCAGTCGCCGGGTAGCCGTCCTAAACAGCATTGATTATAATTTCCGTGCGTACCATGTTATTAAGATC
>Ga0194047_10001333_pt1 | contig 15253 bp, 12 predicted proteins | sample JunL225m_MetaG_2_FD_160070 | JGI IMG/M metagenome (GOLD analysis project Ga0194047, IMG submission 160070) | Anoxic zone freshwater microbial communities from boreal shield lake in IISD Experimental Lakes Area, Ontario, Canada - Jun2016-L221-5m | ecosystem: Environmental > Aquatic > Freshwater...
GCTAGATGAGCGAACCATCCTCATTTTGCTAATTATTTGGATGATTTGGGGAATTTTCAGGATTCTGAAGATCTTCTGAATCTAGGGGGAGGGTGGATGAGCCTGACCCCCGGCACTGGCAGAAATTAGGTTTGGCTGCTTCGTTCCCGACCTGCTTGGTTTTCTACCTGCCAACTAGCTATAAAGCCCCGCAGTATATGGGACTCATTGTAATTCCTATTTCCATCAAGCACAACTACAAAGTCATCTCCAATCCATTTTTCAGGTGACACAGAGGTCTTAGGTGACACATACAGGTGACACAAATTTTTTTAGGTCGGCACTTAAAAATGTGTCAATTTGCGTATTAGTGGTAACAAGTAAGTGATGCATTGAAAAAATGTTCTCAAATATGAATTTTCTAGGGCGTTTTTTCCCTTAATTGTGTATTAGTTATACAGGAGGGTAATTTTCTTGATTGGGCCTTAGCGGCTTTTTATAGTTGAAATAAACAGCTAAAAGCATTAAAATATCAATGTAATACAGCGCTGCGTTGAGCGTTTAGGGGCTGCGGCCTTGGTGCTTGTCACCAGAACTAAAAATCATAGCTGATGGCGGAAAGTAACGAACCCGACATGTGGCTAGCCGGTAGTACAGGCGCCGCGATTTAGACGCGGATAACGGTTGGACAAGTGAAGTAGGGTGGGTACTCTGCTAGGCTTGGCAATTCACCCCAAACGCCGTCGCAAAGACTTTGGGCGAGATAACTGACTCGCAGCGTACTTAGAGAAGCAGATCATCGCCTATCTAGAAAAGCAAATCCTCATTGCCGATCTAAAGCGGCTGTATTTCGTTTTGAGGAAATAAAGAAATGAAGAAAGAAAAGTCTATTGGACAATCTCGTCCAAATTTATTGGCCGTTCCACATCAACTAAAAGAGCTTTCCCAGTGGATGCCATACAAATTAGTACAAAAACCAGATAGAGATAAGTTGGGCAAGGTCCCACATGGTAAAAGTGGATACCCTGCAGACAAAACAGATCGTCAAAAATGGCTATCGTTTGATGAGTGTTTGGCACTTTATGAGGATGGTAAAGCTAAGTTTGACGGCATTGGCTTTTGCCCTAACAATCCCAACCTCCTTTTTATTGATCTTGACGATTGTTTTCAACCCGATGGCAGCTTAGATAGTCGAGCTCGTGAGTTAGTTGACTCAATCGAGGGTTATGTAGAGCGCTCCCTCAGCGGTACGGGTGTTCATATAGTTACTCTGGCAGACAAGATATATGGCAATCCTAAAAGTCCCGACGGCAAGGTGGAGGTTTTCACTAGTGCTATGTACTTGGCAATGACGGGCGATATTTTCGAGGATAGAAAATACATTCCTTCATATACCCCAGATACATCGGCTCTTTACAAGCATTTAAAGCAAGAAGAATCTCCCAAGCAGCAATTTGATGAATTTGAAGCGCACAGTAAGCGCGATCAAAGTCTCACGCTAGTAAAGGCTAGCGACATTCTGATGAATAAATTGATTCCAAATCCTGTATATGAGGATTGGCTACAAATAGGTATGGCACTACATTTTCAGTTTGAAGGTGATTACGAGGCGCTAGATTTATGGGATGAATATTCACAAAGAGACGGAGCAGGTAATTACAGTGGTTATGGTGATTTAGAAAAGCTATGGAACGGGTTTAAATTAAATCATCCCAACCCAGTAACTATCGCCAGTATTTATAAGCGTCTGCAAAAGCCAGAGTTAACTATTGATGAGTTAATCACTCAAAATCCACCGCTTCGTTATGACACTACAAAGCCTAAGGCAGTACGTTACCTATTAAATGGGTTTATGGGAGAAGGCGTCACATCTCTAGCTGGGGCAAGTGGAGCTGGTAAGACCACCATGATCGTAGAGATGGCAAGTATTGTGGCCCATCTATGTGAAGAAGAGCGTTTAGGAATTGAAAAACATTTTCTAAAAGTACGAGGTCGTAGAAGAGTGGTTCATTTTGCTGAAGATACTCGCCAAATTGAGCAGGCTTTATACGCTAAGCGTAAATATGGTGAGGGGGCTTCGCAAATTACTCGTGATGATGAGGATGTGATTGATTGGTATATGTTGGTTCAGACTAAGAAATACAGTGCACCAGAACTTGGAAAACTTATCGAAGCTTATTCAACGCGGTATACCGAGCGATGGCCGGTAGTTATAGCTGATGGCTCAGAACGTTATGTTGTTATGCCACCCCTTTTGATTTTCGATACTGCTAGTGCATCGTTTGATCTGGACGATGAGAACAGCAATTCTGAGCAAAGCAAAATGATTGCAGCCATCAAGGCTGCTACAAAGGTGCACTACGATCCCATTTGGATTACCTCCCATGTAGCAAAAGCAGCTAGAGATAAAGACGTAAAGCACCAGACAAGTCGTGGAGCCGGGGCAATAGAGGCTGATGCTCAGACGGTTGCTACTTTAGCAAGGGATATTGGACTGGATTGCACAATTCTGAGTCTAAATAAAAACCGTATCCAAACCCAGTACGACGAGCTGCAGTTTCATCCGTCCTTTCACGATGAGTTTGTTGAGGATGAATGGGGTGATCTTCAGGAGGTTACCTATATTACTGGTGAGTTATCGAAGGGCACATCCAAAGAGCGTATTGCCTCTAAGCAAGATAACAGGAAAAAAACAGCCGATTTAGAAAAGGAAAAGAAGCTAGATGAGAATGTCCTTGAAGTATTCAAATTGATTGCAAGCGCACCTGTTGGAACTATCTACGGTAAAGAAGATATTAGAGATCTTTTATCTGTCGGCAGTTCGCAGTCTCAGGCCGCTATAGCGTATTTGCTCAAAGGTGGTTACCTCGTATGTAGACAATTGACTAAGGAGGAGCGAACCTTGTTAGGTGGCAAGAGGGTGGGTTTGTTTGTTGGCAAAGATCTACTCGCTGAGCGTGATGTCGAAGTGGGGGGTAATGATGAATAAAAGATCATCAACTCTACTGAACTCTGATCAACTCTGTTCAACTCAATCTAGGAACAGGCATAACGTATTGAGGGGGAGCTTTGCTCCCCTCAATATGAGTTGGGATAGTTTGGATAGTGGCTTTCAGTTCATCTTCTTGCACATCTTCAACTCAACTCGAATTTCTCTAGGGACAAGTTCATCAGTTAGACAGAAAAAAGGGGCAATACATGTTTAAAGCACCAATACTCCACTCGTTAACTAAGAACCAGACTTCCGAGTTACGTAACATCTGGGAGAACCAGAAACCCAATTTAAAAACGGCGGATTATTTATTTGTAAAAGTAAGGCTGGGTCGACCGGAGGCAAAATTAACGGCCAATCAAGCCTATCGTTTAATGATGACACTTGCCGAAGCGGGCTGCGAAGATATACCAGAGTGGCTGATTGCCTTGTTTGACCCAAAGGACGCAAAATGAGCCGAATCAATTGCCCTCGCTATCAAAAATGCAGTGCTGCAATCTGTCCGCTATGGCGACCAGTTCTAGAGCAAAAAATGGTTAAAGGAGAGCGTGTCTGTGGTGTACTTCTTGAGTACCAAAAAACCGAATCCAGGACCTTATTAACTACCCACTACGGCACACAGATGATGTGGGTAATGGCACAGGCTACTGATCAGATAAAACACCATGGTGGGTACCTTCTTCGCTCAGCCCTAAACCGAGCTGCGAGCTCTGGAACAAGGCTGAAGTTCATTGCCTGCGGTTAGGTCGGCACGCGGATGCGAGAGCTGAGGTCGGGGTTGGACTAGGTTTTTTTGATGTCCAGCTCCGATAGTTAACAATGCAGCACATTTTTATCCCCCGCACAGCTAAGCATGTTCTTAAAAGTGCATTAACTATCCCTTCATTAAATCCAACTACATAACCCAATAACAAAAAACACCCAATAAATTAGGAGACATCATGGCAAAAAGACGTAGTAAAAAGCGAAATTACTTAACTATGGACGTTGAACTTGCAGAATTAGCGTATGTATTGCACGGAAATGCGAACCGCCTTAGAGCTACCGCAACTCATATCAATGTCACAGCAGCGTTCCGAATGCAGCTACTCAGAATGGAGCAGCGGATGGCAAAACTTGCCAGAAGTCTGGGCGTTGAGCTTGATCAGCCGAACCAAGATGCATTTGTGACAAAAGAGAGCACAGAGAGGATTGGTGACCAGCTTGGTTTATTTAATGGTTAAGCCTGAGGGATGAATATCTGCTTTGGTTCGACAGGCGTCCAAGTGACTGAATTGATATAAATGTATCAAATTTGCCATTAGGGGTAATGTATCCATAGCTAAAAACTAACATCTGATATAACCAAGTAGTGAAAGAATTTTATATTAATCAATTTACTTGTCTGGGGTATATTTTGAGTCGCAAGACGCCAATTCACCTTAAAAACACTTTATTGCCTAATTAGGTTGAACCAACCTTTATGCTTTTAGTTTTAAATGATGTTAAGAATTCCAATTGACTGGTGAAATCAGGCTACTTGATGTATTTTGATGGATATTAAGTTTATTTATTAACGTAATAAGCAGCTAATGTAGACGATCTTGATGGACATAATTAATGGATTTTAAATATAAACTTTTCGGTATAGTTTTTGCTATTTTTTTAGCTGGGTGTCAAAGCATGCCTGCGGAGCCCCCCAAACAAAATATTACTTTTATAGATACATCAAAATTTGATCAAGAAATGTCAAATTCATTATCTAGCGATGAAAAAGACATTAGCGTCAATTTTTATAATGTCGTAACCCCAAATCAGATCCCTCCACGGATGGAGAAATGGTTATCAGAAGTGGATAGTACAGGCGGAAAAGTAACAATTGCTCAGCCATCAGGTGAATTAGCCCCTAAGGATCCTTTTATTTTATTTAGTTTATTTAGTAGTTTATGGAATTACTTTAAAACTGCTTCTGGTGTTTCAGAAATGGTTAATTTAAAAAATAGCGCCAAAAATCGAAATGCTGTAATTCAGCTCGCAAGAAATCAGCAGGGTGAAATCTATATTGAAAAAATTTACTTTCCAGCACGGGTAAATCCACAATGAAAGCACATATTCAATTTCATCTCCCAATTAAATTAATGGGGGCTTTGATCATTTTTTTAACATTGATGCAATTTTCCATTGCTGCCGATTTACAGGAAAGATCAGCATTAATTATTGGCATTGGTCATTACAATGGGCCAGCAGATGATCTAAAGGGAGTTCCAGCAGACATTGAAATGGCAGCAACAATTGCGAAAGCGATGGGTGTTCCAGAGCAAAATATAACAATAATGCGCGATCAAGCAGCAACCAAAAAAGATGTTATTGAGGCTTTAAAAAAGTTTGGCAAAAAAGCAGCAGATGGGGGGCGTGTATTTATTTATTATTCTGGCCATGGAACAAGGTATTTCAATCCCTTCATTAATAGCTGCGAGGAGGGGCTACTTACTTATGATTATGAAACCATTACCAATCGTGAAATGGCTGAGGCCACAAAAGATCTTAATCGTTCAGTCGATAAATCTATTCTGATGGTTGATACCTGTCATTCTGGTGGTGTTTTAAATAAATCCACGAGTCGATCTTTGGCTAATTCAAACTTAGTAGCTAAATTTGCCGCAAAAGATAAAGCGGGGGAGGAAGTGTGCACCCCAGTAAATTACAAGACAAGAAGTTTATTTGATGAGGCAAAGACGCTTGGCGCCATTCAGGAAAATATCGTTTTTATATCATCAGCTAGACCAGATGAAGTGAGCTGGGACCAACCCGGATTAGGAGGTGTTGCAACTCAGGCTATTAAAGAATGCTTGTTAGGAAGTGCCAAGGATCTCAATAGTTCTGGAGCTGTTTCTTTGGAGGAGATCCGTCAATGCGCCCAAATCATTATGGATAAGAAGGTACCGGGACCAATCCAAGTTGCAAGTCACGTCACTATACGAGGTAATCGCAACTTAATACCTGTACAAAATAATTCCCTTGAAAAGATGAAGATTGATCAAGATAACTCAGCGAGCATACCTGAGGTTGGCTCTTTGGCAACCCTACAGGACATCGAATCTCAGCGAAATCCTCAAAGAATTATTGATGTAAAGCTGGCAAAAAATAGCCTGAAGATCAATCAAGACTATTTAAATCTTAAAGTGAAATCAAATTTTGATGGCTATTTATATTTGGTTTTATTGGGTTCAGATCAAAAAAGCTTTTATATTCTCTTCCCTAATCGAATAGATGAAAACAATCAAATTAAAGCGGGGCAGACTATAACCATTCCCGCCGATACCTGGAGAATTAAAGCAGCTGGACCGGCGGGTATTGATCATGTGCTTGTAATGGTGTCTGATACTCAAAGGGATTTAAATAATTCAAAAATGCTGACTGCTGATCCAAACTCCCCCTTTGTTTATGCTTTAAATAATATGGGGGGGCGTACATCTTTAATAAATTATTTAACCGGGAAAGGTAAAGGAGGTACTTCAGAAAAGTATGGCGCAAAAATTCTTTCTGTTACTGAAAAGCTATGAACTTTACATCTTTCTCCTTTCTTTTATTGAGCGTTGTCTTTATCAACTCAACTCAGGCTCAAAGTCTTTTGCAAAATGCTAGCACCGAAGATCTAGTTGAGAGGCTGAACCCATCTCAGTCCAAAACACGTAGCTTAAGCAGAAATTTGGTACCTGAAGAGAAAAATAAATCAGAAAAACCATCGGTAGATTTGGTAATTCAATTTGAGTTTGGATCAGCTAAATTAATGAATCAGAGTAAAGCCTTATTAGATAACTTGGCAGCGGCCATGAAGGGTGATGTTCTAATAAAGTACTCTTTCAACATAGAGGGCCATACTGATTCCGTTGGGCTTCAAAGTTACAACCTAAAGCTATCCAATCAAAGGGCTCAGTCGGTTATAAGTTATTTAGCTTCTAAAGGGGTAAGCAAAGATCGCCTGGTCGGCATTGGGAAGGGCTCTTCCGAACCCCTATTGTTGGACACTCCGGAAGCCTCAGAGAATCGTAGAGTGCGAATTATTGTGAATACGTAATGTTTTGCTAACTTATGACCAAGCCCCTCAATCTGATCCTAAGAGATAAATATAACTGCGCTATTTATTTTGAACGCATTACTTTTAGCAGCGTAAGGCCTTTACCATGTTCATTTAGAGCAATGTTTAATGGCTTACTGTTGTGCACCGGTTTTTTGCTAGGCTTTCAATCTTATGCTCAAAGCAAGTTGCCGCCATGCCAAGGTTCAGATACAGCTACCTGGACAAATTGTTATGGAAATTTCACTTACTCTGATGGGCGTCAATATGTTGGTGAGTATATGAAAGGCAAACGTAATGGCCAAGGTACCGTTACTTTTAAAGAGGGTGCTAAACATGTTGGTGAATTTAAAGATGACAAAGCAAACGGTCAGGGAACTTTAACTTATCCGAATGGTGATCAGTATGTCGGTGAGTTCAGGGATGGCTTATTCACTGGTCAAGGTACTTTAATAAGTCCAACCATTGGTCAAAAGTATGTTGGTGAGTGGAGGGATGGCAAATGGAATGGTAAGGGGACTATAACTTTTGCCGATGGCAATCAGTATGTCGGTGAGTTTAAGGATGATAAATACAACGGTCATGGAACTGAGACTTTATCCAATGGTCAAAAGTATGTCGGTGAGTATAAGGATGATAAATACAACGGTCAGGGCACTATAACTTTAGCCAATGGTCAAAAGTATGTCGGTGAGTGGAAGGATGGCAAATATAACGGTCAGGGGACTATAACTTTAGCCAATGGTGATCAGTATGTCGGTGAGTTTAAGGATGATAATTACAACGGTCAGGGCACTGCAACTCTTGCCAGTGGCCAAAAGTATGTCGGTGAGTTCAAGGATGACAAATACAACGGACAAGGCACTTTAACTCTTCAGGATGGTCAAAAGTATGTCGGCGAGTTCAAGAATGGCAAATACAACGGGTATGGCACTCTCACCGATTCTACTGGCCGTAAGTTTGTTGGTGAGTTCAAGAATGGCAAATACAACGGTCGAGGAACTATGACTTATGGCGACAGTAGAGCGCCTAAAGAGGGAATTTGGGAGGACAATTATCTTATTCGCGCTGAGAAGCTCAGCACCCAACCCAATCTTGCCCTAGAGGGCGACCGCAAAAAACTAGAAGAAGACAAGCGTCAACTTGCCGAAGAGCGTAAAAGACTGGAAGACGATAAGCAAAAACCGGTAATGGAGACCTCTATTACTTTGGCCGCGCCTACATCATTCAGCCAAGGTCGTCGCTTAGCACTAGTAATTGGTAATGCTGCCTATACAACAAGACCCTTAAGTAATCCTCGTAATGTTGCCGACGATGTATCTCGAGCTTTAAAAGGTGCTGGGTTTGATGTAATTGATTTGAGAGATGCTACGCTATCTCAAATGCGCTCAGCAACCCGTCAATTTGGTGAGAAGTTAATGACTAACGATGTAGGGCTAGTATATTACTCAGGTCATGGCATTGAGGTTAAAGGTAAAAATTATTTCATCCCAGTTAATGCTGATATCAAGAGTTCGGATGAAGTCGCAGATCAGGCGCTAGATGTGTCATTGATACTAGCTAAAATGGACAGCGCAAAAAAGGGTGTAAATATACTAATCGTAGATGCATGTCGTGATGATCCATTTGGCAGGAGCTATAGATCTAATTCTCGAGGGTTAGCTGCCATGGATGCTCCCCAGGGAACAATCATTGCTTATGCAACTTCACCGGGTAATGTCGCAGCTGATGGATCTGGTCGAAACAGTCCTTATACAAGGAACCTTGTTAAAGCCATGCAAACACCAAACTTACCAGTTGAGCTTATGTTTAAAGAAGTGAGGAGAGCAGTTAGAGAAGAGACTCGAAATCAACAAACGCCCTGGGAAAATACTAGTCTAAGCGGCAATTTTTATTTCAAAGTTCAGAAATAAATGAAATTATTTATTACCCTAATTTTCTGTCTCGGCTTTTCAATAATATGTTGGCCTGCAGATAGATGTCCAGACGGAGTAGCTAGCGGCCTAGCGAGCACTAAGTGGCACCTTGATGGCAGATTAAATCAGACTAGTGAAGGTATTTACTCCAATGGCTCGCTTAATGGCTCTGGAGTGGGGCAATCCGTTTATGAGGTTATCTCTGCTTATGAAAATGTTACTGGTAAGCCGATACCTAGATATATAGAAAAAAAGAGGCTAGGCGATGTGGAGGTAAGTTTTGCAAATACTCATTTATCTGCTCAGATGATGGGTTGGAGCCCCAAGCAGACACTTTCTGATATGTGTAGAGATAGCTATAAGTCTTGTAGTAGCTAGCGGAGGTACATTAATTTCTTTTTCTACTAAAGATGGTAATATTGCGTTGGATAGTGATGGCAAAAAAATGGTAAAACTACTCTTATTGACTATCTCCATATGCTTTTTTTGTATGGGAGAATCGCTTGCCAGTTCTTGCAGTTTTAAAACTCAGATTCGCTATCAAGATGGGTCAATTGGCTGCATTGAAGATTTAGCTTTCGCTAAAGAAGTACCATTTGGGAATAGCGATTCCTTACTCTCGCTAGTTGAGCATACAAATTCATATTACTTAATTAAATCTAAGACTCCAAAATGTAAAGGGTTGTACTTCGCCAAAACTCGTGACCTTACTAGCGCGGGTGCCTCGAGCGGTATTTTAATTCAATCTTATAACGAAAAAGCTCGCAGTGAATTGCTTGATCAATGCTCAAAACTAGGTTGTGAATGCGAAGTAGTTATAGCCGATGGGGTGGCGCAAGTCAGTAAGGTTGCACTATTGGAGAATCAAGCAGTTATAACCCAGGCAAATAAAAGTAATTTAGCAGTTACTGAAACTAAGTTAACTCAACAAAGTGGTGAAATAAGCAAAGAAAGAGAAGGAGTCTTAAAAGCCCAGAAATTAGCTGATGAAAAAAATCTACAGCAAGATCTTGCTAAACAAAAGCAATTAGAGATTGAGCAAAAACAGTTAGCTGAGAAAGCTCGCATAGAGCAAGATCGTGTTACTGCCGAAATAAGCCGAATTCAAGCCAGTTCTTGCAGTTTTAAAACTCAGATTCGCTATCAAGATGGGTCAATTGGCTGCATTGAAGATTTAGCTTTCGCTAAAGAAGTACCATTTGGGAATAGCGATTCCTTACTCTCGCTAGTTGAGCATACAAATTCATATTACTTAATTAAATCTAAGACTCCAAAATGTAAAGGGTTGTACTTCGCCAAAACTCGTGACCTTACTAGCGCGGGTGCCTCGAGCGGTATTTTAATTCAATCTTATAACGAAAAAGCTCGCAGTGAATTGCTTGATCAATGCTCAAAACTAGGTTGTGAATGCGAAGTAGTTATAGCCGATGGGGTGGCGCAAGTCAGTAAGGTTGCACTATTGGAGAATCAAGCAGTTATAACCCAGGCAAATAAAAGTAATTTAGCAGTTACTGAAACTAAGTTAACTCAACAAAGTGGTGAAATAAGCAAAGAAAGAGAAGGAGTCTTAAAAGCCCAGAAATTAGCTGATGAAAAAAATCTACAGCAAGATCTTGCTAAACAAAAGCAATTAGAGATTGAGCAAAAACAGTTAGCTGAGAAAGCTCGCATAGAGCAAGATCTTGCTAAACAAAAGCAATTAGAGATTGAGCAAAAACAGCTAGCTGAGAAAGCTCGCATAGAGCAAGATCTTGCTAAACAAAAGCAATTAGAGATTGAGCAAAAACAGCTAGCTGAGAAAGCTCGCATAGAGCAAGATCGTGTTACTGCCGAAATAAGCCGAATTCAAGCTGAGCTAGCTAAGGTTAAAATCTTAGAGAAAGATAAATCTACTTCAGCTAGCGCCCAAACTACAAAATCTGTTTCTGCATTAGTTATTGGAAATTCAAATTACAACAGGTCTCCTTTAGCAAATCCTACTAATGATGCCAATGAGATAGCTAAACGATTAACGCAGTATGGATTTACAGTCAAATTGATTTTGGATGGCGATAGAAAAATAATTATCAAAGCATTAAATGATTTTCAGAATCAATCTTCTAGGTACGATGTCAATATCTTATTCTATGCAGGTCACGGCATTCAATACAATGGTGTTAACTATCTCATACCCACTGATATGAGTCTAGATGCAGGGGGAGCATCTATTGAATTTGATGGGATTTCGGTAAACCAGATTATTGATAGATATATGCAAGCCAAGACAAGGTTAGTCTTTTTAGATGCTTGCCGAGATAACCCTTTAAGTAGATCATTACAAGTCTCTTCTAGAAGTGGCGGTAATGTTCGGGGTTTAGCTGCGATTGATGTCAATAGTGGGACTTTAATTTCATACTCTACAAAAGATGGCAATGTAGCTTTAGACGGTAATGGTAGAAATAGCCCTTATACAGAATCGCTCTTAAAGTTTATGGATAACAGAGAAGATATAGCCTTAATACTAAGGAAGGTTCGCCAAAGCGTGATGGATAGAACTAGTGGCAAGCAAGTGCCTTGGGACTATGGCTCTTTAGTTGGCGATCAACTGATCTTGTCGAATAAATAATGAGATTTATTAAGCGCTAGGGGGATAGCTATGATAGATGCTCCTCAAGGAACAATCATTGCTTACGCTACATCACCCGGAAATGTCGCAGCAGATGGAAGTGGTCGTAATAGTCCATATACAAGAAACTTAGTTAAGGCTATGCAGACACCTAATCTACCAGTTGAGCTTATGTTCAAAGAGGTGAGGAGAGCAGTTAGAGAAGAGACTCGAAATCAACAAACGCCCTGGGAAAATACTAGTCTGAGCGGCAATTTTTATTTCAAAGTTCAGAAATAAATAAAACTATTTTTTTATCCTACTCCCTTCGTATTTAATCTTGCCTGGTAAAGGTTGATTAATTTCTCCCTTAACGCCTGACTAACGATCAATATCCTATATTTGTAAAAAAATTATCTGAGCTTGCTTCCTATCGGAGCCCCTGGATCATAGGGGTGGGGTACCTGAAAAGTCGGTGTTGGTTATGAAAGAAGCCCCGGTTGTCTGGTATTGCGTTAGCTGACATTGACGTCTAAATATTTTGAGTCTCTCGGTAAGCTCAAATTCACACCAAATTTACAAGCTCTAACCGATTGATTTCACTCAATATTTAAATCATCACTAATTAGCTTTGTCATGGAAATTAAGTACAACTGTTACCTATCATTTTGGGTATGTTTTTCCTCAATGGGTACCCCAGGCGGGTCAATTTAATGTTTTAAGGTTTCGTAGAATGGACCAATTAGAGCCAGTCATTTAGCTATTTCTATCAACGCAAGTTTGTATATATACTCTATTAAACTAAAGTAGCTATGATTTTTAATTGATGTTTTCTTTATTTGAGCATAATCAAATAGATCCATACCCTTTACTAAGATAGTTCACCTAATGAATCTTCCATATCAAATAGTTAGCGAGATTTTGATCCCTCTAACGCTAAGAGTGTAAAAAAAGTTTACGCTTGAGAATCAGTAAACACCTTTTTTATTTGCTAACGCGCTTTAAGTTGGTCTTACTATGCGTTGCCTTAACTTCATTTAGTGTCATAGCTCAAGCACCAATAGATATTCGGATAGCTTTAGTCATCGGTAACTCAGCTTATGTTAACGCCCCAACTTTAATCAATCCTAGTAACGATGCTAAGGCTATTACCAATATCTTAAAAAAGCTCGGTTTTACTGTGATTAATGTCAACGATGGCACTAAAGAGCAGATGATTACTGGCATTGCCCAGATGCAAGCGGCGTTAAAAGGGCAGCAAGCAGTAGGGATGCTGTATTACGCTGGGCATGGAGTTCAACAGAACTGGCGCAACTATATGGTGCCAGTAGACTTCAAGGTTAGTAAGGATGTTGATATACCTAAACAAGCTATTGATGTTGACACTGTAATAGAGGGTCTAAAAAAGGCCGGCACTCGCATGAACATCATCGTTCTAGATGCCTGTCGAGACAATCCCTTTGGTGGTCAAGCTAGTGGTAAGGGCTTAGCTCAGTTAGAAGCACCATTAAATACTTATATTGCCTTTGCCACCGCACCCGGTAATGTAGCCCAAGATGGGAATGAAAAAACTGGGAATGGTTTATTTACTGAATACATTATCAAGGAACTACAAAAGCCTGCGCCTATTGAAGATATGTTTAAACGTGTGAGGCTACAGGTTAGAAAAGCTAGTAATGGTGCTCAAATTCCCTGGGATTCAAGTAGTCTTGAGTTGGAGTTTGCCTTTAATGATGGTGGTAAACATACCTTTAATCCAGATGATTTGATTAAAGAGGCTCAAGAAGCTAAAGCTAAGGAAGAAGAGCTTAAAAGGCAGTTGGCCCAAGCGAAAGAGCAAGAGAGAAAAATCGCAGAGCAACGTGAACAAGAAAGACTAAATCTCGTTCAAATCCAAAAGATTAAGGAGCTTGAGGCGAAAGTCAAGGCTGAAGAAGAGTCTAAGGAACGTGAAAAGCAGCTCAAGCTTGCCCAAGATAAGGAGCAACAAAAAGCCCTTGGCATCACTCAAGCCCTTGAAAGGGCTAAGATAGACGAGCACAAACGCCTAAAAGACATTCAGCTAGCTACAGTTCAAGAGCAAGAAAACGCTAAGAAATTTAATGTACTTAAAAATGAAGATAAGGAAAAATCCTTTACTCAAGAAAAGTCTGACTGGGACAAAATCAAAGACAGTCAGAATGCTGATGACTTCTATGCTTACCTAAATAAATACCCTAGCGGCCTGATCTCGCAGCAAGCGATGTTTAGACTCAATCAACTAGCAGAGTCCAGGGTTATAGTACAGCCCTTGAAAAATGGAATAGTACAAAATCCAAATGAGAAGCGCTTTAGAGTTGGAGATGAGTGGAGCTTTGTTACAAAAAATAATATAACAGGAAAAATTACCGAGGCAACACTACGTGTTGAAAAAATTGAAAATGGCCTTGTTTACATAAGATATCCATCTGGAAATTACTTAATCAAAACAGAGGATGGCGCAGAGGTAGCGGGCATTAATCAAGTTTACGGGGCTATTAAATTTGATCCTCCAGACGTAAGGCAGCCGGGAGGAATCTTTGAGGTTGGGAATAAATGGGTATCAGAGTCACTTGTTACATATGAAAGTGGGTGGTCATCACCTCGAAAAACCAATGGTAAGGTAGTTGGGATTGAGGATCTTACAATTAATGGCCAAATCATTAAAACCTATAAAGTTGAGACTGTCAGCATTAATTTAAAAGATCAATCGGAAATACTTTTTCAAGCTTGGTATCAGCCTGGATTTGGTACTTCGCTAAAGACGATTTATGAAGTAAGGAACATGGGGCTTAGGACCTCATTAACGACCGAGGTAACCTCTTTTAAAAAAAGTGATTAGTTGAAATCTAATGAATGGTGGCTTTGGGTCGTTAGCCGACATTTATAAAAAAATTACTGAGCTTGCTTCTTGCTGGAGCCTCTGGATCATGGGGGTGGGGTACCTGAAAAGTCCGGGTTGAGTTTAAACAGTCACCGGGGTGCCTTCAACGCTCTAACTGTTATAGGTTTAGTTGTAGCAATTCTTCTGGGCTTGAAAACTTTAATTTTTCAATTGCATCTCTTATTGTTGCAAGTGTTCTGTGCGAATAGACCTTTGCTCCGGTACTTCCTTGAATTTCATGGCCCACAATCATGTCGATAAGCTGCTCTTTGATATCCGCTTCAAGCAGTTTTGTTCTGACTGTGTGTCTAAAGCAATGAAAGTCGGGGTAGCCGATAAGGCCAATCTTGCCTCTATATTCTCCGAACCAATTTGAAAAATATCCTCCGGCCTTATTTATACGCATTGGTAGTTTTGGCCAGAGACTATCGTGATTAGCTAATTGAATTCTCTGAACATAATCCATGAATCCCAGCTTTATTAGTAGGCTATGTACTGGAATTTTTCTATTTGAAGCTGCTGTTTTTAATTTTTGGTTAATACCACCATTGGTAATTTCAATGTACGGGATGTCTAATTCGCTTTTAATGTCACAGGATCTTAATTGAGTTAACTCGCTTATCCTAGCGCCGGTATAGAGCCCAAGGATGGGTAACCAATAAGCCGCCTCATCACCAGCCCTCCAATCTTTTAGCACCTCATTTTTAGTAAAAACATCACTGCTAAATAGTGTTCGCAGTTCATCCTCAGTCCACGGCCTTCTTTTTTGTGTTGTTGAATACTTGAGATTTATTCCTTGCCATGGATTCTTAGTAAGGAGTTC
>Ga0194047_10001335_pt1 | contig 15238 bp, 9 predicted proteins | sample JunL225m_MetaG_2_FD_160070 | JGI IMG/M metagenome (GOLD analysis project Ga0194047, IMG submission 160070) | Anoxic zone freshwater microbial communities from boreal shield lake in IISD Experimental Lakes Area, Ontario, Canada - Jun2016-L221-5m | ecosystem: Environmental > Aquatic > Freshwater >...
TGTTGAATACGAATTTTATTCAACATAGCGAAGAAGACCGTTTTTTGCAAGTTCCTAAGCGATCTCCCTAGTTCCACAATCTTTGTGGACTGTAAGGTTTAATTTTCCCCGATTGGATAACTGAAAGTAAAGATTATTACGGACGAGCAGAGCAGTTGGAACAAATCAAAAATGCGCTCTCATATAATGCCCCTTGCGTTATATTAGGTGAGCGCCGTACCGGAAAAACCTCAACCTTGCACGTAATCACTAACTACCTTAAAGAGACTAAGAACCCGCGTTATATACCATTAATTGTCGAACAAATGCAGGATGAAACCTTCAAGAAACTGACTTTACGCCAATTTGCTAGGATTATACTTGGCAAACTGACCGACAGCCTAGGTAAAAGTTTGCGCGACACTGGCTACTTGGATGAAAATGATCGGCTTCGAGTGGAAACACCGGAACAGTTTGAGGAAGCTTTTTCCAACATCATAAAAGTGGTGGAGGGTGCCGCAAGTAAATTCTATGTTTTAGCAATAGATGAGTTTGATGCTATTATAGAACTTGCCCCTGAGTCTGATTTAATTCAAGAACTGATTACCCATCTATTGATGAAGAATAGCACACTACCAATAGTGGTTTTCCTCACTATGACCCGGTTGCCAGAAGCGTTGCGCCATTCCATCGCCTCTCCTGTTCTTAGCGGCGTTAAGATTATCCATCTTCGCCCTTTGGTAGATGAGGAGCTGCGGACAATGGTGGATGACATTTTTGTGGGCCTCTCCCTCTTTCAAACTAGCCATCTGGAGTGGCTGCTAAAAATGTCGGGCGGGTATCCTTATTATATAAAATTGCTGCTAGATAATTTTTTACAGCTTTATGGCCTTGGTAAAACGCTTCCCACCGTCACCGCTCAGATGTTGCAGGCAGCTCTCGAAAAAGCTGTCACCGATTTAGGTGCTTTAACTACCCTAGTTAATATTTATGAGATGCACTTCGCGGAGGAAGAACGGCGGCTGGTGCTACTGCTGGCCTACCTGAAAGAAACAGCTTTACCTGTGGGTATTTTGAAGGAAATAAATACCTCCTGCATTACTGCCGCCAACCAGATGGTAAGCCGGGGTTACCTTATGAAAACGTCAGAGTATTACGATTTTCGCATCCGGTTCTGGGGAGACTGGCTGCGCGGCTGGGCCAATTTCGAGGAGGAATGTGAAAATCTAAATTTAGACCTACATCTGAAATATATTAACCGCCCCTCTATCGAGATAGATGAGCGCGAAAATAAGGTGCGCGTAAAGGGCAGCTTACTAGAAGCTACTCATACCGAATATAAGCTTTTGCTAGTTCTAGCGCAAAACCTAGGCCATTTGGTCAGGCGCAATACTCTGGTAGATAAGGTTTGGAGTACTGAACATCTCGCCCCAAACGTGCTTGATACCACCATTGGTCGTCTGCGTTCCAAGCTGGAAGAAAGAGGCTTAGAGGGGAAGAAATATATTGAACTGGTACGCGGGGAGGGCTATATCCTGCACGATGCTTATATCATTGGTGATAAGAGAGAGTAGGTCTTCCAGATGACTAAGCTTCAATATGACAATCTATATACCTTTAGAAATTCCGTCAACTGCTGGGACGGCCTTGTCGCAGGTTTTATTCTCGAAAGAAAGCAAACCCACGGCTTTTCTCAGGAAATACTTCAGGTGTATCTCGATCATATACCAGAGGTTCAACAACCAAACCTTCGCGTCATTACCCTAGACGAATTGCAGCAAGAGGCTCTGGGTGATGAAATTATCTTTATGGCTGCTTTTGCCGCCCTCGACGTAATTCGCCTCGACCTACTTTTCAGAGGCCCCTCCTTCTATGCTCTTGAGAAACTATTCCTCAAAGAAGGACAACTTGAGCCACTCGGCTCCACTATCAAAAGATTGGTTTTATGGCTATCCAACTACCTTTCAGATTTGCCTGAAGAGGAATATCCGAAAGCCTTTCATCATGCCAAAATCAAACTTATTAAAACCTGCTTATATCTAGTTCTCAATAAAATCGAATGTCGTAATCTGATGGCACTGGTAATCCCGGATGATTTGGCCGCTTTTCTTAAAGAGGAAAATTATTATCCCCTCTACCTTGACCCTGAAAAGCCTGAAAAGCTTAAAGAGCAGTTGAAAGAAAACTGGAAAGAGGCAAACACTTGGATCGTGGCGATGCGAGAACTTTGCTTCTTAGACGACACCATCCTGCCTGATGCAGCTAATTTCATTGAGTTACGCGAGGTTTTACGCTATCCTTGGCACAAGGAGGTACTTAAAGCTAATACTACGGCACTGGCCCTAGCCTTCCAGAGTTATGCTCGTCTGGAGACTAGTCTACTGGATATAGCTTTGGGGTTAAAACTTGAAAGTCTGCTCTTTTCAAAAGATGTGGACGATTTGCTGGCAGTTTGTTTGAATCGAAATTTCGAGGGAGTGAGCGGAAATGGAGTGCTTTACGTCTATCGCACTCTTAGCACCGACGAGAAATTCGGTGGAGCTTGCTCTGGTTCTTGCTTCAGAGCAAGCGTAACGAGCAGTTCTACAGAATCGGCTATTCTTTCGGTAGGACAGCTGACTCTGGAAACCTCTTGTCCCTTTCCCGCCCAGAAGGTCTTGATTAGTTTCCCCCCCATTCAAAAAAGGCTGGAAAGTTGCTATTTTAACCCCACTCTTAACCTAGGCCGTGCCATCTGGAACACTGGTCATGTTAGAATTCTGGCCCGTACTCTCTGGTTATTCTATCGCTATATGCTGGAGAGCGAAGCGACCAGCCAAGAAGCTATAACCGAAGAGCGAATGACCCTGATCCTAGAGCCTATAATGCGGGCTATTACTCTTTATGGCCTCTGGAATCCGTGGGAGTGGCGCATGTACCGCTGGGAACTTGACCTCGGACTTTGCTATGCAGACCTGCTAGAGGGCTTGGACAAAGCGGCGAACAATATCACCTTCATCGGTTCAGCCCGTCACTATTATAAGGTGCTGAAAGCTTGGTATAGTTTCTCGGACAAATCTACTTCCAGCAGCATCAAAAAAAAGCTGCAAGAGATTCTGGACGAGCAACGCCGTTTCGATTCTACGCTGGAGGCGGCAGGAAAGGAGGGGGAGGCTTATAAAACCACTCTTCTAACCCTGATCGGATTTGTAGAAAAGCTGTTGTATTCTCCTAAAGAAGATAAACACCTAGAAGTTAGCGAAGAGATTTCGGCTGGCCGTGAAATTAGCGAGGAGAATTGGTCCGATTCCAGTACGGCAGCTTATGAGATTATAAGGCAAACCGAACAAAAAGCCGCCTGTAATTGGGAACTCCCACTCCCTATCCCCTCCGAAGTCTTTACTCACGCTTGGAATACTTTATTGAACAAGCGTCGCAAACGTCAGGTGTTGGTTTATAATCAGGATTTACCCACCGGTGAGCTTTCTTCTATGCTCAAAGAGCTTAAAGACGGTTTGACTCACCTGCGCCGTCTCTTGTATGCGCCCTTACACGAAAAGAGATTGCTGGAATATGCCTATGATGAGGAGATCAGCCGGATCAATAGCTTGCTGGATGAACTGGATCGTGGTGTGCGGGTTAATATAACACTGGCGAATCCAGATATTTTTATGCACCAAGAAGTAGACCTGATTTTTCGGGTCTCTAATCAGGGAAGTTTTGAGGCCAAAAACCTAGTAATCCTGATACGTAAGATGAAAGGGTTACACTTGGGAACCGGGGCACTCTCCTCCAGACATGCTTTTCCAAAACTCGGACCCAAAGAGAGTCATACCCTTAACTTACCCGTGCGACCAGTTGACATTCGAGGGGCCAATGTACGGCTGGACATGACTTATCATGACCATGAGGATCATAAGCATACTTTGGTCTTTGACAAATCGCTCAATGTAAGACACCGCGCCCACACTGCCGGGGTGAACATGCTGAAAAAGAACCCTTACCAGTTTGGGTTGCCCGTGGATAATCCGGCCCTTTTTTACGGGCGCAAACCAGAGATGAGCAAACTTTTGTCAGGGCTGGTGGGGCCAAGTAGCCACACCTTCCTGATAGGTTCGCGCCGAATCGGTAAATCTTCCTTCTTATTGATGCTCAAATACTTATTGGAACATCCCGCTAGTCGTCGTCACTTTAACATTCCGGTAGATTGGGATGTGGAACTAGACCGTTTCAAGTCGGCCTATATCTCGCTCCAGAGCCTCAGCCCTACCCCTGATTCGTCGTTGGTGCGGCAATTCTTCCTGCTCTTGTTAAGAGAGGTGGCTAAAGCCGTAGCTATACCGAACGAAGAATTAGAGGAACTAATGGGCTTATTTGGCAAGCACGAAAAAGAGACCGGTCCACTGGATGCTACCAGAGATGCGCTAAAAACTTTAATGGAAAAACGACCTGAAATGCGGGCCTTGATCTTATTAGATGAATATGATGAAATACACCGTCAGGGTAACGCTCAGATTGGGGTCAATTTGCGCGACCTAGCCATCCAGCAAAAGGAAATTCCTCTAACCCTAGTGATCTCTAGCACCGTAGCCCTCTATAGCGAGGGTGCCTCTTTTAGTTCACCACTCCATAACATTTTTAAGATAAGTAGTCTGGGGAAATTGGAAGAAGAGGATGCCCAAGCTTTAGTAGTTCATCCTAGTGCCGAGATTGGGGTAGAGTGGAGTTCTGACGCAGTTATCCGTCTCCTCAAAAATACGGGCTACCGTCCAGCCTATATTCAACTCTTTTGCCAAGAAGTAATCGAAGAATTGAGAAAAGCTCAAAATAATTTTGTAACTCAAGAGCTAGTAAACAATTTAGCGGAAAAAATGGTAGAAAACCTCTCCACTTTCCAGACGCTTTTTGAAGACATCTGGAAGAGTATAGATGGAATCGGGCAGCTTATCCTTTCCTTTCTAATAGATAAAAGTATTCCGATAGAGCGGGACGAGATTCGTCACTATGTCTTGCAACAGCTAAATTTATTGGCTGTGCCAGAGGAGACAAAGGAAGCCAACAGCACTCTGGAGGGTCGTTCGGTTGACCGAGCTAACGAGCAACTTTTCAGAAGAGCGATGGAGTGGTTGGAAAATGTTTCGGATGTTATTTCACCAAACCGACAAAGACGCTATGAATTTTCGGTACCCCTCTTTAAAGTATGGCTGAAACACCGCTTCTCTTTAGAGCGCGAGTTTCTCCCCGATATTTTGGAAAAAATAAAAGCAGACGGGTTGAAGAAGGATGGATAACGGAATCAGATGGCTGGTGCTAATTATTGGCCTCTCTTTTGGAAGTGGCGGCTTACTGCCTTATTTAGGGCTGTTTATAAAGTTCGGTCAAAATTCTCAAAAAAATCTGACGCGCTTTTCGCTCTATTTCGCTATCTTGGGCAGTAGTGCCGTTTTGACCACCGCTCTTTTATTCTGGGAAAACCCTTCTAGGCCGGAATATAAGACGGTAACGCTCTTTGAGCAGGGCAATTGGGTGGTAGATCAAGAGCAAGTGCTATTGCCCGGCTTTGCCCCTCATCTCTATATTGATCGCCTTTCCGTCTTCTTCCTAATTCTGGTGGCAAGCTTTGCCGCGCTGATTGCCTTCTATTCGGTCAAGTGGCTAACGAAGGACGCTTCTGAGATCAGCAGTCATTATGTAGCGGCGGCTTTTAATTTCTTTGTCCTCTTTACTTTGTTGATCTTGATCTGTAATGATACTTTCTTTTTCCTAGTTTGCCTAGAAGGGGTCACTTTAAGTTTTTCTTACTTGGCACTCTATAAACACAAAAAATACAGTGCCTGTGGTATGCCTGCGCGGCCAGCCGAGGTAGAAGAGACCGAAGCCGCCAAAACCGCTTTTAAGGTTTACCTGATTTTTAACCACACCGGCGTTATTCTTATTACTGCCGCCCTAGTCATTTTGTCAATATATAACCATGACTTTGATTTTAATCGCTTCAGGGAAGCAAGTCTTCATAATCACCTACCGCCTCGGATAGTAGCAGACCTGATTTTTATCTTTGGATTGTTGGGTTTTAGCATTAAGGCAGGCATTGCTCCCTTTCATATTTGGGTCACTAAAGTGCATCCCTACTCTCCCACCAGTATTCATGCTATGCTCTCAGGGGTAGTGCTTAAAGTGACCGGGATTTATGGAATGCTGCGCCTCTTTTTTGACTTTTTGAGACCGAATTGGGAGTGGGGAATAGTAGTAGTCTTATTGGCTGGTATTACTGCGGTAGTCGGAGTTTTTTATGCACTCTTCAGTCGAGATTTAAAGGTAGCACTGGCTTCACATAGCGTAGAGAATCTAGGTATTATCCTAGCGGGAATCGGACTGGCCCTGATTTTTAACTATAGCCCCTCCTCTACTGACCTAAAAGCTGCCAGTCTAAATGGTTTGGCCCAACTTGCACTGATTGCCTGCCTTTACCATACGCTCAACCACGCTGTTTTTAAAGGCTTACTCTTCCTGTGTACGGGCGCGATAGAACGAGCCACCGGGACGGTTAAATTTGAAGAGCTAGGTGGTCTAATGACCACCAATCACAAGCTCTATCGTGGCATTTCAACTGCTTTCCTCGTTGGGGCAGTCTCCATTGCAGGGTTGCCGCCTTTTAATGGCTTTGTCAGCGAGTGGTTGACTTTGCAGGTCTTCTTTGGTGGTCTCCAAGCTGTGAGCAAGGAGCAACGTTTTTTCACTCTGATTGGTTTAATAGCAGGTTTGCTGCTGCTTAGCACTGCTTTTGGGCTAACGGTGTTGGCCTTCGTGAAAATAGCGGGTGAAACCGTGTTGGGTAAGCCACGCCGTCCCTATCCAGACCAACTCGAAAGAACTCCTCGTGAGATGAGCTTTGTCTTATATCTACTGGCTTCAGCCTGCTTGCTGCTAGGTCTCTTCTCCGTGCCGATAATAGAAGTTTTGCGACAAGTAATTGAGCCTTTGAGTAGCCTTGGTAGTGACAAAACCCAGTCTACACGGCCAGCCGAAGCAACCTTGACTCTTTCTTCTCAGGTAGCTAGTACCACTGTACAAATACCGGGTATAGGCTACGAGGCTAACTTCTCGATTCTCTTTTGGCTCTCTTTAGTAAGTATAATAGCTCTATTAGGATTATTTATGCTTAGCTGGAGCCGTTGGCACTCTTGGCAGCGTAACGAGCAGTTTCTTCCGCGTAGACCTTGGATAGGTGGGACTTCCTTTGAAGCCAGTAAGATGCGTTTTACGGGTAATGCTTTTACTTCTCTAATTTGGATGCGGTCGGCTGGCCGGTCCACTGGTGGTCGGGCTGGTCGTTCTGGAAAGGTACAACCACCTACGAACCCTGCTGAGTTGCCTGAAAAGAAGAGCCACGTAACGAGAAGTTCCTCGCAAAAGAAACTTCTCGTTACGCGGCCAGCCGAAAGGTTGCTCTACAAAGACCAAGTAACGAGCAGTGTAACGCGAAGTTCTGAGCCACAAGATAAAGACGAGGTAACGAGCAGTTGGCAGGAGCAAGAATACCTGCCTTACCACCTCCCTCTTACCAAAACCCGCTACGCCCTAGATTATTTTTGCTTGGCCTACAACCGGGTATTGAACTGGTTGCTGCGCCTTTCTAATAAAGCGGGTTGCTGGCTACAAAATGGCGACATTCACCGTTATCTCTACTTTATTTTTCTAACTTTTTGCGGCCTGCTCTTGTTAGCCTTTACCCAGTGGAGGTAGCTATGTTTACGTTTGCATTCTGGACACTTTTTCAGATGTTGGTTTATATAGCTATCGCGCCTCTGTTATTGGGCAGGTTACGCTGGGCCAAGGCGAGGCTACAGGGGCAGCAAGGCCCACCGCTCTTCCAGCCTTACTATGATTTATGGAAACTTATGCAACGCCAGCCGATAATTCCAGATACGGCTTCGTGGGTCTTTTCAGCCGTTCCGATTATAGTACTGGCCTGTTATATTTCGTTGGGACTGGTAACGCCTTTCTTCTTTTTGCCCAATCCTAACCAAAACTGGCCGAGGATTGACCTATTGGTGCTGGTTTATTTGCTGGTAGTGCCACACTTTGCGTTAGGGCTGGCCGGAATGGATGCGGGTACTCCCATCACTGGCTTGGGTAGTGCCCGCGAGATGTTTATGCAGCTTTTAACCGAACCAGCTCTGATCCTGACAGTTTACGCGATGACTCTCACTACCAACACTACTAGCCTGACAGGGGTGCTGCTTTTTAACCGCGACAAGCAGTTAAAGGGTCTGAGCGACTCTGATTTACAACAGGCTTTCTTGGTTAACAGCCTAATCTTTATGGCTCTATTTCTCATCGTTTTAGCCGAAGCTGGACGGTTGCCTTTTGATAACCCTGGGACTCACTTAGAACTTACAATGGTAGGCAAGGCCATCGAGCTAGAATACGCTGGCTATCACCTCGCAATGTTGGATTTGGCTGAAGCTCTGCGCCTGACTTTTCTCCTGAACCTGCTGCTAAACTTTATCTTTCCTTTTGCAATGGCTTTTGAAACTGCTCCTTACGCAGTTGAGGATTTAGGGCCGAATGTCTGGTGGGTCTTATTTTACCCATTCAAGTTGTTTCTTATGGTGCTGCTGCTGGCTGGTTGGGAGAGCTTTAATTCCCGTGTGCGCTTGCGTATGGTCTCAAATTACAGTTCATGGGCCTTATTCTTCTCTCTAGTAGCAGTGCTGGTAATTGTTTTCAATTTAAGAATTAGTTCAAACTAATCGTTACGGAGTACTTAAATATGGGCTTGAATATCGAAAACCTTCTACATGCGGTGGTATTGTTAATTGCGGTAGTGCTAATTTTAATGGCAGTGGCAATTTCGTCGCGGGATAATGCTTCCCGGATGATAACCGATTATAAAATACAGGCTCTCTTGCTCTTTCTTTTGACGATTTTCACCGCCCTTGAGTTGGGAGATGCCGTTATAGGTTTCTTGGCCTTACCACCCTTGGTAATGTTAGTGCTAATACGGGCTCTACTGGCTCAGGCAACGGTGGTAACAAGCGGAATTACCGTGTGGCAACGACTTAAAAGAGCTTTTTTTGAGTCGATCAGGCCGAACGGCCAGCCGTTCGGCTGGTCGTGGAAGTCCAGACCCTCGCCTCGGCTGGCCGCTACCATTTATCCAGCAAAGGATCGAACCATTGAAGAAGCGACTATCCGCTGGCTCCGTGCCACCGACAATCGCGATAGTACCCTGTCGGTCGCTTTTAGTTTTCTAGCATTGGCCTTAGCTTATTTTTTCGCGTTCAGTTTGATAAAAAACCAACCGGATGTAGCAAATAATCTAGCTGTTTCCCTCTCCTTAGTGCTGATTGGGCTGTTGATTATGTTGCGTAAGAAAGATATTATTTCGCAAATCGTGGGTTTGCTAGTAATGGAACATGGAATGTTTTTAGCAGCAATAAGGGTGTTGCGTATCCCTTCGTTGTCGCTTTTGTTTGTAATTAGCCTTTTTCTATACTTGGGAATTACTATTGTAATGCTGGTTTACTTGCTACCGGAGCTTGATCGTACCTCCGGTTCCCTCATGATTGAGCAACAAAAAATATTGAGGGAGGAGTACAAACCAGAGGCCAGCCTACAGCAACTTTTGGTTCCTGAAAACGGCTGGCCGAAAGGAGAATAACCTCGCTTTGTTTGAGCTATTATTGGTATTTACCATACTGCTACCGTTATTTGGAGCCTTTTTCTCTTTCTGGTTTCGGTTCGGTTTGGCTACGGCTATCTCTTCCTCTGGCTCACTCGCTACCTCGATTATTTTAGGAATCTCGCACAAAATCGGAACGCCGCCGATAACAATGAATCTCTCTTTTATTAATGTCTACATGGACGAATTGAGCCTCTTTTTTATTCTGGTGGTAAATATCGTAGCACTCTTCGCTTCATTTTACACTCTTCAGTCTCGCAAAGGTACTTCTTTGCGCGAAGATTACAGCCAAAGTAAATTTCATCTCTGGTTTAATCTTTTCCACTTCACGATGCTGACAGTCTTGGTTATGGATAATCTGGTGGTGCTATGGATTGCGGTGCAACTGACCACCGTCTCGTCTGCCCTGTTGGTGCGGCATAGCGGTACACGATCTGCGGCTGAAGCCGCTTGGAAGTTTCTGATTATCACCACTACTGGCGTGATTTTTGCTTTCCTAGGCACAATTTTATTAGCCTATGCCTATTATGCTACGCTTGAAGATTTGAGTAAGCAAAAGCCAGAGTTGCTTGATTTACGCTGGTCGCTCCTAGCTCACCCCGGCACCATTAACCAGAGCAACTATAATATCTTGGTGGTTTCATTTTTGTTGGTTCTGATAGGCTATGGTACTAAGGCCGGATTAGCCCCGATGCACACTTGGCTACCGGATGGACATGGGGAAGCACCCGCTCCAGTTAGTGCGATGCTTTCTGGAGTTATGCTAAAAACCGCGTTCTATGCGATCCTACGCTTCTTTACCATTGCTTGGCTTAATTTGGGCGAGGAATTTATTCTTAATTTGTTATTGTGTTCAGGTATACTCTCGCTGCTGATAGCTACACCACTTATTCTGAAACAGCAGTACAAATTCAAGCGGGTGTTGGCATATCATAGCCTAGAACACATGGGCATTATCGCTTTTGGAGTTGGGATTGGCAGTAAGGTAGCAATTTTTGGTGCTTTACTACACGCCCTCAATCATGCTCTGACTAAAGCCTTAATGTTTTTAGTTTATGGACACATTCAGGATAGTTATCACGAGATCAGTCACACTTCGGCTGGCCGTTCGGCTGGCCGTTCTCGTTACGAGGCTGGGAATGATAAGCATATCCGAGGTGTCTGGAAAAAAATGCCAGTAGTCGGCACAGTGCTGACTGGAGGAGGGCTGGCTCTGGTGGGCGCACCACCTTTCAGCATTTTTATGAGTGAATTTATTATTCTTGGGGCAGCTATCCAAAAATTTCAAGACGGCCCACCGAACGGCCCGCCTGACTTACAGCACTGGTTACTGGTGGGAGCTATCCCGCTCTACCTCCTCACCCTCACCCTGATTTTTGGAGGGTTAGTTGGGCATATCTCGCGCCTACTTTTCGATTCCACCTCGGCTGGTCGCTCGGTTGGCCGCGAAGGGTCTGAATTTGAAACTTCTCGTTACGATGTTACCTCGGCTGACCGCCTCGTTAAAGTCGGCTATGCTCGTCTGCGCTTCTTTTCCTTCGGCTCTCTTCTTCTTCTTATGCTTATTTCGGGCTTGACGATCATACGCTGGCCGCTGGATCTACCCGAATTGCTAAACGAAAGTGCTAGGATAGTTTTGGAAGGTTCTCAACCGCGATGACGCAGGCGAAATTAAGTGAAACGCTGGATAAATATGGTGACAGGCTATGGCCTCTCTTACCGAACGAATGGCATTATCGGCTCAAGAATAGCATTCATATACTAGAATTGAGTAAGGAGTTAAAAAAACGTAATTTTTATTTAGTGACAGTGATAGCCAACGATGAGCGAGAATTAGAGGATAAATGCTTTAAAATCTACTATTTATTCTCACATCCTGCCGATAACATGTTTTTAATTACTGAAATGGTGTTAGATAACAAGCAGGAGACCTATTGTTCGATAGCCGAGGTTTTTAAGGCGGCTCGACCCTTTGAGCTTGAGATAGGAGACCTCTTTGGTCTCTATCCGGCCCAGCGACTTGGGCAAGAGCAATCGGCACGGCCAGCCGAAGACCGCACCAAAACCTTTTTGCATGGCTCCTATCCTGCAAATTTTAATCCGCTCCGGAGACACGATAATGCTCTTCTACCGGAAACTACCGAAAGGGTAACTGCTCGCTACGTAGAACATAGTCTGCCTGAGCCACCAACAGGTGAGCTTTATCTGACGGTAGGACCGGTACATGCAGGGGTGATTGAGCCGGGTCGTTTTTCGTTCCGTATCAGTGGCGAGATTATTGAAGAAGTAGAAATCAAACTGGGCTACACCCATAAAGGAATTGAACGCTTATTTCAAACTCACTACAATTTGCTAGAAGGCTGGCGGCTGGCAGAACATGTTTCAGGCGATTCTTCTTTTGCACACAGTCTGGCTTATTGTAAAGCGGTAGAAGCTTTAGCTGGCTGCCATATCTCAAAAGTAGCAAAATTGCTACGTGCTTTGTTCCTTGAAATGGAACGCCTAGTTAATCACATTGGAGATACTGGGGCACTGGCCCATGATATTGCGCTAGAACTAGTGGCAGCCGAGTTAGCGGTGTTGCGCGAAGAAATGCTGCGGCTAAATGGGGAAATGACTGGGAGCCGCTTCCTACGCAAACTAAATCGGCCTGGTGGCCTAGAACTGCCTGGTACTATTACCGGAGGTTTTTTAGAGAATTTGTGGATTCGGCTTGAAAAAATTACTAATAAATACCAAGCGTTAGCAGAACCTATGCTGAAAGGCTCTCACTTTCGGAACCGCGCACTTGGTGTCGGCATCCTTAAAGAGGAGCAGGCTTTGGATTTGGGAGCAACCGGAATGGTTGCCAGAGCCGCAGGTTTGCTTCGTGATTTCCGGCTACAGCACCCCTTTGGCCCTTATGGGGATGCAGAGGTCAAGGCGATAATTGAGAGCCACCGCGGACGTTACATTGAGAATTATGGCCTCGACAAATATCGGGGTGATGTTTACAGTCGCTTCCTTCAACGTATGGAAGAGGTAGAGACTTCTAAAGAATTAATTGCCTATTTTATTCAGTGCTTTAAAAAGTTCCCGCCCGTGACAAACTATCGTGAGGAGCTTGATCTGGAAAGGGTGGATAATTTTGTATTTGGTTTTGGCTATGTAGAGGGCTGGCGTGGCGATATTGTCTATTGGATCATGAAAGATAAATTCAACCGTATTTACCGCTGCAAGATACGCGATGCCTCCACCCTGAACTGGCCGGCTCTCAAAGAGGCCCTTGCCCCAACTAATTCCTCCCTGCGTGAAACGCTACTGGCCGATTTTCCGCTAATCAATAAAAGTTTTAATTTGTCTTATTCCGGCAATGATTTATAGGATAAAATGAAGATGTTTGACCACTTTAGGCTTCTATTTGAAATTCCTTTCCGCCTAGTAAAAATTTTTGGTTTTCCAATTCACGCTGAGCCAACTAGAGAGTTAAGCTCGAGCGGTCAGCCCGACCACCAGTGGAACGGCCAGTCGAAGCGTTCGATTTTTATTCGGCACGTAGATGGTGGCTCATGCAACGCCGCTGAGCTTGAAATTTCTGCCATCTTCAACCCCATTTACGATGTGGGGCGGTATGGTTTTCATCTGGTGGTTTCCCCACGCCATGCTGATCTTTTGCTTTTAACTGGTCCTCTAACGGCAAATATGGAAACGGCGGTGCTTGAAACTTTCAGGGCCATGCCCGAACCGCGAAGAGTGGTAACAGTTGGGGATGGGTTTGACGAAGACGGCCCTTTTCAAGGTTCCTACGCGATACGTCCTCTACCTGCCGAGATACTTGCTTTCAGGGTAGCACATATCAGTGGTGATCCACCATCTCCGGCAGAGATGGTGGATGCTTTGTTAAAAATATTTCCGGCAAGGAATAGGCCCAAATTGTAAGGCATTACCAGCCTCTTGTGAGCATTTTGCTAAAAAATGCGGCTATTAACCTTTTCATTTCAGCGATAACCTATAACTAGGGGATTTGGTATCTTGTCGTCGAAGGAGAGGGGAGGAGCTAAAATGTTACTAGCTAAAAACCGCCACTGATCGTTGAAAAGTGAATGGAAAAAGAGTTTCCATTAGGCAAAGTTTTTTGTAGCCTTCTTTCGCATCATCATCCTAGAATGGATCCAAGTAATCAAATGAAATTTGTAGAAGGCCATTAGGGTAATTATAAAGGACCACGATTATCACGGTAGCAATTCCGGCCAATCCTAAGACTTGGTTTTCAAATATGCGGGCTTCCAGTAAATAGAGTTGGATCCCTACCAGTATATTAAAGGGCAAAGTAATTCCCAGTACCATCGTAAGGCTTGTAGCTGTCACCCTTTTAGCTTTTTCCAGATTATGCCCATATACCACCACCAGCGTAGGCTCAATGATACTTGGTGCGGCTACATAAGAGCCAGAAGCAGCCAGCGTTCCCAAAATCATTGAGTCGCCCAACGACAATCCACACAAGCGCGATAAAGCCGTGCCAAGTGTCCCGCCCAGCAGAGGAAGCCCAATACCAACCATTAATAATTTGACTCGCTCAAAATCCTTACCGATGTTACCCAGACTCTCATAAGCATGACGACCCATTTCAAACAGGAAGTAGGCCAGAATATAGTTAAAAATATTCTCAAAAAGGAACTGGGCCAATCCAAGTTCGAGAAAGGCATGACCCTGCCATACTCCAAAGGTCAATGCCAGCGGCAACATTAGGAGCCGCTTATTTTTCCGCAGGATTTGACCAAAGGCACTAATTCCCCGGCTGATAAACAAAACCACCAACAGAACCGCTGGTAATTCCATTATCGCTACCCAAGCGTTGGCCTCCGAACTGTAACCGACCCCTATTCCGTTTAAAAGTGCCTGTGCAGACATAAAAGTACCGATACTGACCGAGCCAAAGTGTCCCACAATAGAGAACTTGGTCTCACGGTCTAGGTTAGTATTGCTATAAATCAGGCCAAGTGCCATTATAAACATAAGTATTGATAGGGCAATGGCGATAGTACCCATCTTGAAAATAGTACCACCACCGCTCAGATTGATTTCGGCCCCACCTGTAAGGCCGATACGGAATAGCAAATACCAGCTAATCACTTTATAGCTTTCATCCCGAATCTGCGACCAATTTATTTTACCCGTCTTTAATTGTAAGTTTAGGCTTCTTTTTTGGTAAAAGATGCCAGCTAGGAAGGAAAAGATAAAGGCAACGACAATTAACACATTATGCTCCTCTCAAGTTGAGAATTAACCAGTTTCGGATGAACTAAATATAGCTAAATGAGTTTTAAAAGGCTTCTGCTATGCCTCACAAGCAGGAATTCAACCCACATTAGAAATGGCGCATCTAGAACCGAAATACCCCCTGTACCTTGCCTGAAAATGAGGCTAGATTAAAGTTGTTTTAGTTTCATATACTTAATTTATCATATCTGTCAAGGGGCTGTGTAGTTGTAACTGTTCAGACTTAGGGTAAGGACGTGTAAAAAGTGAAGATTTTGGCCCTTTTCAGACTTGACCTTTTTTAGGAAATCGGTAAAATAAGGGTATGAGTCTTGAACTAGAAAATCAACATCTACG